>OJDV01000285.1_pt1 | contig 18675 bp, 19 predicted proteins | sample 1592911 | NCBI WGS metagenome assembly OJDV01 (sample SAMN05416860, study PRJEB24817) | seawater metagenome | isolation source: Sea water | place: Canada:Atlantic | collected 2013-11 | reverse complement strand
CAGATGTGTATAAGAGACAGTGACATATTACTACTTAAAATACCATAGTAATTAAATACATCATTTAAAGTTTTTCCTGAAGCTTCCATTGCAACAATAGTGTTTTCAAAGGTTGCAGGTTCAGTGTTATTAGCAATAACATCAATTTCAGCAAGATTTAATTCCATGCCTTTTTCTACAGCATCTTTAATATCTGCTACATTCATTTTGTCAAATGCAGGAACTCCTTGATAAGGACCTGTCCATTCTTGTAACAAAACATTGTCACTCATAGTTGTTGTTGCTTCTTTGTCTTCTGTTTGTTTTTCGTCTTTTTTGCAACTAGCAAATAGAACAATACTGCATAGAACTGCAGCTTTAATTGATTTTGAAATCATTGTGTTAGTTTAATTAATTTTAGAGTGGCTCAATATATTGAAAATTCCTTTGAATTTATGTTAAAACAATCAGAATTGTATTGAATTAATCTAGAATTTCAACACGTCTGATATATACATTTTGTAAAGGCCAATCACCATCGTCAGTTTCTACTTTAGCAATTTTGTCTGCTACATCGAGTCCTCTTATTACTTTTCCGAAGATTGTATAATCACCATCTAATTGGTACACATCTCTTAAAGTGATAAAAAACTCATAAGGTGATGCTAATTTATGCGGATTATCAATATCACTACTAGGCATAGAAATCACGCCTCGATCATGTTTAAACCCACGCTTCGTATCTGTAGGCAATAAATATTTACCGATGACTTTTCGTTTTCGCATGACATCTCTATCATCTGTGCTTCCACCTTGTACGATGTAATTTTCGATAACACGATAGAATTGTGTATCAGTAAAATAACCTTGTTTAGCTAGAAAGATAAAGTTAGCACGATGGAATTTCGTTTGGTTGAATAACAAAATATCAATATTCCCATAATCTGTAACGAGACGGACTTTATTTTCTTTATGTAATTTTTCATACTGAAGAAAAAACTCCATGGCATTTTTTTCGGTTAGAAGCGGATACCTTCGTTCTGGAGTTCTTCGTATCGTGTCTTTTGGTATAGAAGTAACTATTAATGAATCTAAAGCTTTTGCATCAGTTTTCTTACGAGATTGCTTATCTTCACAATTCGTTAAGCAGGCACAAAACACTATAAAAAAAAGTCTCTTCATTTTTTAAGATGGATTTCAATATATTTTTAAAATCAGTACCAAAAATAGAAAATCTAGAACTTCCTGGAGAAGTATCTCAGATTAAAATGTCTCCTCCTTATCGTTTAGAACTAATGGAGCAAAACAGAGTCTTGATGAAAACAGCTAAACAAGCTGCAGTTTTGGCTTTATTTTATCCAAATAAGCATAATGAAACACATTTGATTTTAATTTTAAGAAAGACCTATAAAGGTGTGCATTCTGCTCAAGTCGGATTTCCTGGAGGAAAACTAGAGGAAGATGATACAGATTTACAGATGGCAGCTTTACGAGAAACTTACGAAGAAGTTGGTGTTCCAATGGATACCATTAATGTCTTAAAGCGAATGACACCAATGTATATTCCGCCAAGTAATTTTACAGTGCAACCTTTTTTTGGGATGACCCACAGCATACCAAATTTTATTAAACAAGATGATGAGGTTGAAGATCTTATTGAGGTTTCACTTTCACATTTTTTAGACGAATCTACTGTAATTCAAACATCTGTGCCAACATCTTACGAAGTCAACGTTGAGGTGCCAGCTTTTAAACTTAATGACCATGTGGTTTGGGGAGCAACAGCAATGATGCTTAGTGAGATAAAAGACTTGATAAAAAAGGTGCTCTAAGGAGGAGTTTTTTGTAAGTTTGTCTTTACGCTTAACAATTAATATTTAATGGGATTATTTAAAAGAAACCCTTTTGGGCATATACTTTTTGTAAAAAAATGGTTAATCAGAATCTTGGGAGGACTAACACACCGTAGATTTAGAGGTTTTAATGAACTCCAAATTGAAGGCTCAGAAATTATTAAAAACCTTCCTGATACAAATGTGCTTTTTATATCAAATCACCAAACTTATTTTGCTGATGTCATTGCCATGTTTCATGTGTTTAACGCTAGTCTTAGCGGACGATTAGACAATATAAAAAATGTTGGTTACTTGTGGAATCCTAAACTGAACTTATATTATGTAGCTGCAAAGGAAACCATGAAGTCAGGCTTGTTGCCTAAAATTATGGCGTATGTTGGCTCAATAAGTATTGAGCGTACATGGAGGTCAGAAGGTAAAGATGTGAATCGACAAGTTAAAATGAGTGATATTTCTAGTATAGGAAAAGCTTTAGATGATGGTTGGGTAATTACATTTCCGCAAGGAACAACAACGCCTTTTAAACCTATTAGAAAAGGAACGGCACATATTATTAAACGCTACCAACCAATCGTTGTACCAATTGTTATTGATGGATTTAGACGTTCATTCGATAAAAAAGGATTGCGAGTTAAAAAGAAAAATGTGTTTCAGTCTTTTGAAATAAAAGAACCGTTAAAAATCGATTATGAAAATGAAAGTATAGCAGATATCGTTGAAAAAATAGAGTATGCTATTGAACAACACCCTTCGTTTCTAAAAGTGGTTTCTCAAGAAGAAATAGAAGAAAAAGAACGGTTGAATAAAGAACTTCGTGATTGGTAATTAATCCTTTAATTCATTGTCATTTGAGTCTTGGGAATCAACCGAGTTTGATTTCCGTTCTGACATTGAACCAAATAAGCACATTAATCCAATAAACAAGAATATTTTAGACCATCCAAAGACTAGGCTACAGGTGATCAATATCAATCCTGTCATGAATGAGGAATTCTCCGGATCATTTATGTTCTCACTTCCAATAGAAAAATTAAAATCTAATGTCTTTTCCTCAATCAGCACATCATTATGGAATAATTGAACTGTAATATATCCTGAAGAAAATAATTGTTTAGACTTTATATAAAACGATTCCTCTTTGCCATAAACATCAAGAAGAAAATGATGTTTCCTTTTGGGTAAGGATAGTTTTTTAGAAACTTGAACGTCATTAACTGTTATAGTCTCCATACCAATCCAATTGACTTGGTAACTTATAGTTTGATTTTCAATATTGAAGATTACAGCTTCCATTTTTATACTTCAAGCTTTTTTAATTCGTAATAATTTCTATTTAATCGTTTTAAAAGGATACCATAAATTAACCAATAGAATAATAGTAATACACTAATAGCAATAACCAAACCTATTAAGGTAACGATGGCTATACCAGCATAATATTTAAACAATTCACCATTAGCTTGTGCAGTTTCTAAAAGGGCTCTAGAACTCTCATCACTTTTTATAGCATAAGGCATCATATAGGATACTCCAACAACTAAAACAAGCAAATTGAAAAACACATATTGTTTAACTGTTCGTCTTGTTTTCAAGATGTTTTCCATTAGCATTTTAGCATTGTCAGTAGTATTGATTGTTTTATAGTTGATGTAAAATCTGTAGAAGAAATAAGCTAAAATGGCATAGGAGAAAATAGAAATGGCAATAAAGCCAAAATTACTTTCCATTCCATCTACTTCTAAGTTAAATCCTGAGGCTTTCAAACCAAAAGAGATAAATACCCAAAACACAAATTCAAGAATACTTATTATAAATATCCATTTTACAATAGACGACGATTTGCTAAGTACCATACTATATATGTCATTATATGATAGTTTAGGATATACTTTGTCGTCCTTTTTCCAGTCTTTTTTTAATAATTCTAATTCATCCATATTATTACGGATTTAATATTGTTCGTAATTTTTTCTTAACCCTGTTCATTTTTACACGAGCATTGACTTCAGTAATACCTAGGGTTTCACTTATTTCACTATAATTTTTGTCTTCGAGATATAAAAACACTAATGCTTTTTCAATGTCATTAAGCTTATGAACACCTTTATACAACAGTTTTAATTGCTGTTCTTCAGTGTCGTCATAAGGCTCAGATTTAATTTTAAACTGAACACTTTCAAACTCTTGTGTTTTTATGCTTCGTTTTGACTTTCGGTAGAGAGTAATGGCAGTATTTAAACCAACACGATACATCCAAGTACTAAACTTAGCATCACCTCGAAACTTAGGATAAGCTTTCCATAACTGTATAGTTATCTCTTGAAACAAATCATTATGCGCGTCTTGATTATTGGTGTATAATCTGCAGACTTTATGCACAATGTTTTGATGTTTTTCGAGTAATTCAACAAAACTATGTTCTAGTGCTTTATCCAAATTTTTATCGGTTAGTTACCTATAAGTAGTTATACTTTTTAAAATGTTACAATATGTGCTAAGTAATATTTCAAAAATAAGATTTTAGATTGCCGAAACAGTATCTTTGTAAGGATTGTTTTAATAAAAATCATGAATATTCCAAAATCAACTTTACCTCGAGTTGTTATAGTAGGAGGTGGATTTGCAGGCGTCAAACTTGTAAAAACTTTGGCAAATAAAAGTGTTCAGGTCGTATTAATCGACAAACACAATTATCACACCTTTCAACCACTCTTATACCAAGTTTCTAGTTCAGGATTAGAACCAGATTCAATCGCTTATCCGTTGCGAAAAATAATTAAAAAACATAAAACAACGTTTTTTAGGTTGGCAGAAGTAGAACAAATTCAACCAGAAAATAATTTGATAAAAACCTCGATAGGTGATCTTGAGTTTGATTATTTGGTAATTGCTACTGGTACAAAAACAAATTTTTTTGGAAACAATGCCATAGAAACGCATAGTATGCCCATGAAAAGTGTTCCTCAAGCACTTGATATCAGAAGTCTTATTCTACAAAATTTTGAAAAGGCAGCTATAGCAGACACAAAACAAGAACGAGAAGCTTTTTTAAACTTTGTAATTGTTGGAGGTGGACCAACAGGAGTTGAGCTTGCAGGTGCAATAGCAGAACTTAAGAATAATATCCTTCCAAGAGATTATAGAGATTTAAACACTCAAGATATGCAGATTCATTTACTTGAAGGTGCTCAGCGAGTATTGCCTCCAATGAGTGAACATGCCTCTAAAAAGGCTGAGAAATTTTTGATCGAATTAGGAGTTAATGTGCATTGCAATACGTTTGTTAAGAATTATGATGGGAAACAAGTTTTAACCAACACAGATCTTGAATTTCAATCAGAAACCTTAATTTGGGCAGCTGGTGTTACAGGAGCTCCAGTTTACGGTTTAAAAGCGGAAGCTTTAATAGAAAGAAGCAATCGATATAAAGTGAATAGGTTTAATCAAGTCGAAGGCTATGATTCTATTTTTGCCTTAGGAGATATAGCATTGATGACTACTGATGACTATCCTAATGGTCATCCACAAGTCGCTCAACCAGCAATACAGCAAGGTAAATTGTTAGGTAAAAACATAACGAGGCTTATCAATAAAAAATCAATGCAGCCCTTTTCGTATAAAGACAAAGGCTCAATGGCTACCATTGGAAGAAATAAGGCAGTGGTCGATTTAAAACACTATAAATTCGGAGGCTTTTTTGCATGGTTTATTTGGATGTTTATCCATTTAATGTCTTTAGTAGGTTTTAGAAATCGAGCTATTGTGTTTTTTAATTGGACCTATAACTATATCAACTTCGATAAAGCGGCACGTTTAATTATTAGACCATTTAAAAAGTAATTATGGCGTTCCCTTTGGGTCAGGCTGTACACTGTATCTTTTGTTACCAAAAGGATGACGTTTCCATCCTTAACGCATTTGCTTGTTATGTTTTAAAATTCCAATAACAATACAATATTGAGCTAAGGCATAAGTCAACATAATACTAATTGAGCTTAAAGGAAGCGGTTGGTAGAACTTATCTAAGGCTAGAATGCTATCAGATAGCATAAATAAAATAGCACCTATAAAAACCCAATTGTAACTTATGGTATTGTTGAGTTTTTGTCTAAGATAGGCAGAAGTAGACATGCTCAATATAACGATCATATAAACCACTACAGGTATTAATAAATCACCCAGTCCATCATTTAAAACATAAAATAAGAGTGCAGCATACCCAAGCATCAAGATTATAAAGCCCAAAGGGTTTTTATTTTTATTTCTTTGTTTTAAAAATACGAGTACGTACATAACATGTGCTAGTAAAAAAGAGGCCAAACCTATTATGAAATAATTAGGGTTAATGGCATCAAATAATAGAGCTACATCACCAATTAACGAAAACACTAGAGCAAGAATCATTAGTGTTTTTATAGTTTTATTTATGAGCTGATTTTGAGTAAAGAAAAATATTAGTAACGATAATACAATTAAAGGCTTTGTGAAATAATGTATCGTTTCTAAATCGTCAAAGTTCCCACATATCAATTCGATAATGACAATAATGGCATAGATACCGCTAAATTTTTGTTCAACTTTTGAGAGCATCAATTCTTCCTTTTTTGTAAAAATATGCAATTCATCATTCAATATTAACAATTCGGTTAATTAGAATTTCAGAAATCTTCTAAATACGTCAAGTTTGTACCATCAATTAAAAACGAACAATTAAACACAACCACAACATGAAACTATTAACATTCATTTTAGCAGCCTTAATCACGACGCTATCATTAGCACAAACAACCATTAGCGGAAAAGTAACCGATAATAAAAATCAACCCATCATAGGAGCTAATGTGTATCTAGATGGAACCTACGATGGTGCAACAACTAACGATGAAGGAAATTTTTCATTTGAAACTTCAGAAACAAGCACACAAGTATTAATCATTTCGTATTTATCTTATGAAACAAAAACGATTGCAGGAGATGTTTCAACACTAAAGAATCTTCAAGTTAAACTAAGAGAAGATGTTAATGCCTTAGATACTGTGGTAATCTCAGCAGGAACCTTTGAAGCTAATGACAATAGTAAGGTTTCTGTTTTAAAACCTTTAGACGTGGTAACCACAGCGAGCGCAATTGGCGATTTTGTAGGCGCACTACAAACCTTGCCAGGCACATCTACCGTTGCTGAAGATGGGCGATTATTTGTTAGAGGTGGAGATGCAGATGAAACTCAAATTTTTATTGATGGTATTCGTGTGTTTACACCATACTCACCAACTGCCAACAATATTCCAACTCGTGGTCGTTATTCTCCATTCTTGTTTGATGGAATTACCTTTTCAACAGGAGGTTATTCTGCCGAATTTGGAAACGCACTTTCAAGTGTTCTTTTATTAAGCACTATTGATGAACCAGACCAAGAAAAAACAGATATTGGTATTATGACTGTTGGTGGAAGTTTAGGACATACTGAAAAATGGGAAAAAACGTCTTTAAGTGTAAGCGCTTCATATATAAATCTTGCACCTTACATTGCCTTGTTTCCAGATAGAAACGATTGGAAAGAACCTTATGAAGGAGCTCAAGGGGAAGCTGTATTTCGTCAGAAGTTTGACACAGGAATGCTTAAATTTTATGCAGCTTTTGATACTTCTAACTTTGATTTAATACAAGAAGATATTAACGACCCAAATGGTGTGCGCTTTAGTTTAAAGAACCGAAACTTCTATACGAACGCATCATATCAAGGAATCTTAGGAAATAACTGGTCTATACAATCCGGTTTGAGTTATACCATTGCTAGAACAGATGTTGGTATTAATGAGAATCTTAATGTTGATGATAGTGAGAATTCTGCTCATGCAAAGGTTAAGCTTAAAAAGCGTTTTAGTAGCAGGTTTAAACTTAGTTTTGGACTGGAACATTTTACCACAGATTTTGATGAATCAGTCAAGTCTGATGATTTTAAGGAGAGCTATGGATTCACAAATAATAATTCTGCGATTTTTGTAGAGTCTGATATCATCTTTAATAAAGATTTTGCTTTAAAAGTAGGAGTGAGGGCAGATAATTATGAGCTTTCAAACGAATTTAATATCGCTCCAAGAGCTTCGGTAGCCTACAAAACATCAAAAAACGGACAATTATCACTTGCATATGGTGATTTTTATCAAAATGCTAATAATGGAATATTAAAGTTTAATTCGCAAGTAGAGACACAAAACACAAAGCATTACATTATGAATTATCAATATGTAAACGATGGACGCCTATTTAGAGCTGAGCTATATCGTAAAGATTATGATAATCTTGTAAAATTTGATACTGAACTTTCAGGATTTAGTACTGAATTTGATAATTCAGGTTCTGGATATGCTCAAGGGCTCGATATCTTCTGGAGAGATAATAAGAGTATTAAAAATACCGATTATTGGATTAGCTACTCTTATTTAGATACAGAGCGTGATTACAAAAATTATCCAACTCAAGCACAACCTAGTTTTGCTAACACACATAATTTTTCAGCCGTAGCAAAGTACTGGATTGATGATTGGAAAAGTCAAGTTGGTTTTGCCTATACTTTTGCATCAGGCAGACCTTATACTGATCCGAATACAAATAAGTTTCTAGGAGAGAAAACAAAAAACTTTAATAGTGTGAGTTTAAATTGGGCCTATTTAATCAGTCCTCAGAAGATTATTTATGCATCTGTAAACAATGTTTTAGCCTTTAAAAATATAAATGGTTACCAATATGCAAATACGCCAGATGTTAATGGGAATTTTGCAAGACGTTCATTGCAACCTGCAGCAGATCAGTTTTTCTTTATTGGATTTTTCTGGACGATAAGTGAAGATGGAAAAGACAATCAATTAGATAATTTGTAACATCAATTTTGGAAGATGCTGGCAACATGATATTTGTCATATTTTTTCCGGGTTTCTTGCAGTAACTTCATAGTATAAAATTTAAGAGTTATGCAAGTTAAAAAGAACCCAGAGGTAGAAGTAGGCAGAAATAGCAGTCTCTATTTTGCTGTCGGCTTGAATTTGATGTTATTGATCACGTATATGATGTTTGAACATAAAACGTACGAGAGCGATATTACTGCAAGAGATATTGTACAAGTAGACGATATGATTGAGGCAGATATTCCAATTGTAAATTTAGATGTACCACCACCTCCACCACCTCCACCACCAGCTTTAGTGCCAGATGATATTAAAGTTGTTGAGGATCAGGTTGAGATTGAGGAAACCATTATTGAGAGTTCTGAGATTGGACAAAATGACGCTATAGAAGAATATGTTGCTGATGTGGAAGATGTAGATGTAGAAGAGGTAGATGAAGATATTGAAGTGCCATTTGCTGTTATAGAAAATGTTCCAGTATTTCCTGGTTGCGAAGGTGGCACTAGACAACAACAAATAGATTGTTTTCAGGCTAAAATGATGGAACATGTTAATAAAAACTTTAATTATCCAGAAAGAGCACTTGAATTAGAAATGCATGGTAAAGTATATGTGCTGTTCGTAATTGATAAGACAGGAAGAGTAACAAAAATTAGAAGTAGAGGTCCAGATAAACTTTTAGAAAAAGAAGCTGAACGAATTATAAGCCTATTACCTAAAATGACACCTGGTAAACAACGAGGAAGAGCAGTTAATATGCCATATAGTATTCCTATTCACTTTAAGTTTAGACAACAATAAAATATAAAAATATTAACAAGAATAATTAATCTAATCACACTCCTAAATGAAATAAAACCTATCAATTTAATTTGATAGGTTTTATTTTTTATATGAATTTAAGATGTTTTTTATTTCCATTTGATATTGCAACCAATACTTGGTTTTTGATTTGAAACCTGTGATTGTTTATTAAGCATGGCATCAATTGCAAAACGTAAATCTTCGCCTGTAACTGGTATTCCATTTCCTGGCCTTGAGCTATCTAATTGTCCGCGATACACGAGCTCTAATTCTTTATCAAAGACATAAAAATCGGGAGTACAAGCTGCATCATAGTCTTTGGCTACATCTTGTGTTTCATCATGTAAATACGGAAATATAAAATCTTGTTCCTTGGCGTTTTCTTTCATCTTATCAGGTGCGTCTTCAGGATAATTATCTGCATCATTACTTGAGATTGCTATGCAATTAATACCTTTAGATATATAGTCTTTAGCTAATTTCGATAATTCGGCATTGACATGTTTTACAAAAGGGCAGTGGTTACAGATGAACATAATCATAGTGCCATTAATTCCTTTTGACTCATCTAATGAAACCATCGAATTATTAATAGTATTGATGAGGTTGAACCCTGGAGCTGTCGTTCCTAAGGGTAACATATTTGATGGTGTAAGTGACATATTTTTTATACTTTTAGATTATGGATAATATAATAACTTTCGAAGACTTCACAAAAGTTGATTTACGTATTGGAACTATTATTGACGTCAATGATTTTCCCGAAGCTCGCAATCCAGCGTATCAGCTTACGATTGATTTTGGAACACTTGGAATAAAAAAAACGTCTGCTCAAATCACTACGCTTTATAAGAAAGAAGAATTACTCAACCGACAAATTGTTGCTGTGGTTAACTTTCCTAAAAAACAAATTTCAAAATTCATGAGCGAATGCTTAGTGCTTGGAGCAGTTAATGGCAAAGATGTTATACTTTTAAATCCTGAACATCGTGTTGAAAACGGTAGTTTAGTATCTTAGTCACTACATTTCTTTTCTGAAAAAGATGGCATTCATCAATAATTTATTTGTGCCATACCAGAATGCTCTAAAATTCGTATTATCAGTAAATGCTATTATTTTTCCAGATTTATACTTAATTGTTTTAAATGGAACTGTAAGCGCTAAACTATCTGAATTTCGTTTTGAAATATAACCGCTCAATAGTGGGTTTTTGGTGTATTGAATTGGGTTATTGTAACTTTGTTTGTCTGAAGTTAGGAACAGGGTATTGTTTCTGAATAACGCAATTTTATCATTTTTATAACCAAAATTTATTGGATGAGATCGGTCTTGTTTTGCTTCAAAAATAGCCCCTCCAATAACTTGAGCACCTCTAAAATCTCCACGTTCTTCATACGAAATGTTTTCAGCAATTAGCTCTGTCTTTTTGAATTCTAATTTCATTAGTTCATTACTGTTTAGCCATTTCAGAGCATTTCTGTAAGCTATTAATGTGCCTCCATTTTCAACCCATTTTTTCAAGTTCTCTGTTGCAGATTTGTCAATTGAACCACTTGGAACTATAATGGTATTGTATCGACTTAAATCATTCCGTTTTAAGTTTCTAGTATCTAATTTGGTGATTCGCATATCATAGCGTTGATCAAATACATGCCAGATTTCACCTGCATCATAACTTCTAATACCTTCACCAACGATCATAGCTACTTTTGGTTGAGATAAGGCTCTAAACTGACTGCTTCCTAAGTCTATACCTTTAGTTAAACCAGTTGCGACTGCATCTATTTGTAGGTGGCTATCTTTGGCTACCTTTTGTAAAAACGTATACAGTTCTTCAGCAGATTTATTCTGATTTTGAACTGGAATTAAGATGGTTCCATAGTCATAGGTTTTACCGTTAGTTGTAAATTGATTCTTTCCAACTTTTGCTCTTAATCCACTACCAAGAATGGTGTTTAATGCTTTTGGTGCATAATACTCGTGCCATTCCATAAGATAAGCATAGTTGCTTTTTGCTGAAACAGACCCAGTTTTCATTTGTAAGTCTTCAACTTTTGTTCCTGCATTTGTAGTAGATATGTTTTCGGCATAATCTAAACCGAAAGCTAAAGGAAATGTCCAAGCAGATACATCATAAAACAGACTATCTTGAAACGTTGTGCGCTTTTCAAACATGGCGTCAATGAGTCTTTTGTTTTTTTGATTTTTTGGAACGATATAACTATATCCTTTTTTGAATTGTTTTCCGTTTGCTTTAAAATCATTTTTTATATCATGAAACTCAATGTTATGACGCTTCAGAATATCTGCTAAATGAAACGTTTTTGCAGCGTCCTTTTCATCTCCAAAAACAATAGCCTTTCCATTTTCTTTGTTTGCCTCTGTTCGTGCATTTTTATAGAAATCATGTTGGTATTGCAAAATAGTTTTACGCATGTTGTTACCTGCTTCTAAAGTAGATAATGCAGCTGTAAACTGATTACGAATCGTAAATGGAAAGGTTAGTATTCCATTAACACTTTCTTGCATATGACCTCTAGAACTACCTTGTTCAAATAAAATCCCTATTCCACCATTAATATCTGGAAACGTAGATCCTTTTCCATAATAAAAGTCATCAAAATTCTCTTCAGTATAGTATAAAGAACCTATTTTATCTAATGCTTTTGCATGATAATTTCCTATAGACTTTGTGAGTTCTTGATTTAGTTTTGGTGTTAAAGGGTGTGTTCGTGAGGGAATACCTGGTTGGAAAAAGAAAGTAGAATTTGTTCCCATTTCATGATGATCGGTTAAAATATTTGGTAACCAATTATGAAAGCTTTTAATGCGCACTCTAGATTCTGGTAATTGCACAGGCAACCAATCTCTGTTCATATCAAACCAATAGTGATTTGTGCGTCCTCCAGGCCAAACTTCATCATATTCACGATCGTTTGGGTCAGGATTTAAATTTTTGCTTTTATTAGTGTTGGCCCAATATGCAAAACGTTGCAGGCCATCTGGATTATAAGAAGGGTCAAATAGAACAACTGTATTATCTAATAAATCCTTAACATCGTCACTCTCTGCTGCAGCTAAATAATAAGCAACAAGCATAGCAGCGTTTGAACCACTTGCTTCGTTTCCATGAATAGAGAAACCTTGATAAACTACTAATGGCATATTTTCAACATCAACAGTATTACTTTCGGTTGAGGCAATATGTGTCGTTCTTATGTTTTCAATATTAGAATGGTTCTTTGGAGATGTTATGGTTAATAGAAGTAGAGGTCTGTCTTCAAAGGTTACACCTCTGTTTTCAATATTAATTCGATCTGAAGCCTTAGACAAAACTTGCATGTATTGCACTAACTTATCATGTGTAACATGCCATTCTCCTACCTGATGACCTATAACAGATTCAGGAGTTGGTATTTCAGAATTGTAAGTTGTGTTTTGAGGCAAGTAATAGGATAAATCTGTAGTTGTTTGTGCATGTAATGAAAAACAGCTTAATGCGAGAACGAATAGAATAAATCTCATAAAATAGGTAGTTGATGTTATAAACGTATAAAAATAAAAAAAACCGCTACGAGAAAGTAACGGTTTAAGTGTGTTTTAACAAAAGAGTAGACTATATGTCTTCAAAATTGATATCTGTAAACTTATCTGCAGAATCAGAGCTAGAATCATCCATAGATTCTCCGCCTTCAGCTGCATCATCACTAGTTGAGTTATAATCTTCTTTTTTGAAATCTTTTTGATGTCTTTCACTTATAACTTCATCACCTTTTTCTGAAATGATATAATCTGTCATCTCCTTTAGGATCTCATTAAATTCACTAAAATCTTCTTTGTAGAGATAGATTTTGTGTTTTTTATAATGGAAAGATCCATCATCATTTGTGAATTTTTTACTTTCTGTAATTGTTAGGTAGTAATCGCCAGCTTTGGTTGATCTTACATCAAAGAAGTAAGTTCGTCTTCCTGCTCTTAATACTTTTGAGAAAATTTCTTCTTTCTCCATCATTCCGTGATCACTCATAGCTAATTTTTAATTTTTTGAGTTGTTAGTGCTTCAAAAATCTAAAAAAAAAGTATAGTAAGCAACAAATAATTATAATTCTTTTGAGCTAAGCTGTTTTAAATAGAGCTCTTTGTAGTAGCCATCAACATTAATTAAGTGTTCGTGTGTTCCGTTCTGAACAACTTTTCCTTCGTCAAGCACAATAATCTTGTCGGCGTGTTTTGCAGAAGAAACACGATGACTAACAATAATCGTGGTTTTTCCATCCGACACTTTTCTAAGGCTACTCAAAATTTTCTCTTCAGTCTCAGTATCAACGGCAGATAAGCAGTCGTCAAATAACATGATTTTAGGAGCCTTAATTAAGGCTCTAGCTATTGATATACGTTGTTTTTGACCACCAGAAAGTGTAATGCCACGTTCACCTAATTTTGTTTTGTAACCGTTTGTGAATTTCTTAATGTTTTTATGTACATAGGCATTTTTAGCAGCTTCAATAACTTCGGCTTGAGTAGCATCTTCTTTGCCAAACATGATGTTATTTTCAATGGTATCTGAAAACAAAAAAGCATCTTGTGGCACGTATCCTATACTATCTCTTAAGTTGTTTAAGTTGACTTCACTTATAATTTTTCCATCAATAGTGATGTTACCATCTTGCACATCGTATAGTCTTCCGATGAGATCCAAAATAGTAGATTTCCCAGAGCCTGTCTTGCCTAAAATCGCTAAGGTTTCTCCTTTTTTAATTGAAAAAGAAATGGCATTCAAGGCTTTTATGTTAGTATCTGGATAAATAAAGGTGACATCTTTAAAATCAATATTACCATCAATTTCCGTTTGCACTGTTGTATTATTTTTTATTTCTGGTTCTTGTTTCAAAAATTCATTAATACGTTTTTGAGATGCCTCAGCTTGTTGTACCAAATTGGTCACCCAACCAACTGTAGCAACTGGCCACGTTAGCATGTTTACATAAATTAAAAACTCTGCAATTGTACCAATATCCTTAATTTCTCCATTTATATATTGCATTCCTCCTATGTAAGCAACTAGAACATTACTGATCCCAATTAGCAAAATCATTGAAGGAAAAAACAAGGCTTGAACCTTTGTGAGGTCAATTTGTTTTTGCTTGCTTTCTTCAGATAGCGTGTTAAATGCTAAATTGTTTTCGTCCTCAATACCATAAGCTTTAATGATAGAAATACCACTAAATGATTCTTGAGTATAGGTTGATAAATTTGATAAATACTCTTGAACAATCGTACTCCTTTTGTTTATGACTGTACTTAATTTGTATATAATAAAAGATAAAAAAGGTAAGGGCAACATTGTATACAGTGTCAGTTTAGGAGAAACACTAAGCATATAAATTAAAGCTACAATAAATAAAGTAATCATATTAACTGTGTACATAATCGCTGGACCTGTATACATTCTTACTTTAGTGACATCTTCACTAATCCTGTTCATTAAATCTCCCGTTCTATTCGATTTATAAAAATTGAGAGATAAACGTTGGTATTGTTGATACACTTCATTCTTTAAGTCAAACTCGATATAACGAGAGACATTAATAAGAGTTTGACGCATTAAAAATGTGAATAAACCAGCAATGACTGCTGCTCCAATTAAATAAATGATATTGATTGCTAGCTCCTCCTTAAAAACGTCAATGCTTATTTCGTTTTTTAGGGCTTTCGAAATTACAGTAATTGAATTCCCAATAAGTCTTGGAGTAAATAGCGCAAATATCTTGGCGATAATTGTTATCGCAACTCCTAAAAAAAGACGATATCTGTATTTGTAAAAGTATTTGTTAATGTGTTTTAGTTCCTTCATTGAAAAAATGGAGCGCCAAGTTGTTAACAGATGTATAATTTAACACCTATATTTTTGTTAATACTCTAATATTGATTTATTTTTGCACGCTATTTTGTATATACTGCAAAATGGCTATCAAATAAAAATCACATGACATCAGAAGTTATTAGTTCTAAAGAACTTCATAAAATAGACCCAGTTTTTGGGCAATTATCCTTTGATAATCACGAGCAAATCGTTTTTTGCAACGACAAAGATACTGGTTTAAAAGCAATAATTAGTATTCATAACACAGTTTTAGGACCTGCACTTGGAGGTACAAGAATGTGGAATTATAACAACGAATGGGAAGCTCTTAATGATGTGTTGAGATTGTCTCGTGGAATGACCTTTAAATCAGCTATCACAGGATTGAATCTTGGAGGAGGTAAAGCCGTTATTATTGGTGATGCTAAAACACAAAAGACGCCTGAACTAATGAAAAAGTTTGGAGAGTTTGTACATTCTTTAAACGGAAGGTATATCACTGCAGAAGATGTTGGTATGACTACTGCAGATATGGATTTGGTACGTGAAGTTACTCCTTATGTTACTGGTATTTCAGAAAGTAAAGGAGGAGCTGGAAATCCATCTCCAATTACAGCTTACGGTGTTTTTATGGGAATGAAAGCAGCCGCAAAATTTAAGTTTGGGAGTGATGTCTTAGAAGATAAATCAGTATTTGTACAAGGTATTGGTCATGTTGGTGAAGCCCTTGTAGAACATTTGGTTAATGAAGGTGCGAATGTAACAATTGCAGATATTAATCAAGAGCGCCTAGAAATTGTGAAATCTAAGTATGATGTTTCCATTTATAATGGTCAAGACATTTATTCTGAAGACATGGATATTTATGCACCTTGTGCATTGGGAGCTACTATTAATGATGATACTATTTTCAAATTAAAAGCACAGGTAATTGCTGGAGCTGCTAATAACCAATTAGCAATTGAAGACAAGCATAGCAATCTATTGCAAGAGAGAGGTATCGTTTATGCTCCAGATTTTTTAATTAATGCTGGAGGAATTATAAACGTATATGCAGAATTGGAAAATTACGATAAGCAAGAGATTGTCCGTAAGACTGAAAACATCTACAATACAACTTTAGAAATCTTAGAAAGAGCAAAAGACAGTCAAGTTACTGCTAATGTTGCGGCTTTAAGTATTGCTAAAGAACGTATTGAAACACGTAAAAGAGAACAAGCGAAATAATTGTTCTAACTCTTAAAATTATAGTATTTTTGCCTCACGTTATTTATAGCGTCAACATCATATAATTTCTAAACGTTATTATTTAAAGTTCTTTTCATGTTAAATAGAAGACATATACGTATTAAGGTCATGCAAGCACTCTACGCTTTTAAAGGAAACGAGAGTGAAGATTTAAAAGTAAGTGACAACTTTCTTAATAATAGTTTAAACAGTATGTATGATCTCTATCTGAGCATATTGTCTTTAATTATGGAGGTTCATAAAAAGGCAGAAGATCATCAAAATAAGACTCAGAAAAAGTTTTTGGCTACTCAAGCTGAAAAAAACCCAAATCTGAAATTTCTAAAGAATGAAGTTTTGATGATGCTTAGCGCTAATGAAGCACTAAAAGCAGAATTAGAACATCGTAAATTAAATCCTTGGTATCTTGATTTTGAATACGTAGACATTACATTTAAAGCCATTATAGAGAGTGATCTTTACAAAGAGTACATGTCGACTTCAGTATCTACATTCAAAGAAGATAAAAACTTCATTATTTCCATATTTGAAGATATTATAGCGCCAAACGATAAGCTCTACGATTATTTTGAAGACGAAAAACTGACATGGCTAGATGATATTCCTGTAGTTAATACAAGTATTCTGAAGCTTTTTAAGAAACTTAAGCCATCAACATCAGAAAAACACTTCCTTCCAAAACTCTTTAAGGATGAAGATGACCGAGATTTTGGTGTCGACTTGCTAAAAAAGACTATTTTGAATCAAAGTACTTTCAGTACAGAAATAGCTTCCAAAACTAAGAATTGGGATTCTGAACGAATTACACAAATAGATACTGTCTTAATGCAAATGGCTATCTGTGAATTTCAGAAATTTCCATCAATTCCAGTTAAAGTGACAATTAATGAGTATCTCGAAATTGCCAAAGAATATTCTACTCCAAAAAGTAGTAATTTCATTAATGGTATTTTAGATAAAATTGTTAAAGATTATAAAGCCGAAAATAAATTCAATAAAGTAGGTAGAGGATTACTATAAATCCCTTAAAAATCTAGTGTTAAGGTTTGTTTTTTTCATCTAAAAAAATGCTAAAAAATTTTGATTCGATGAAATAATTACTACATTTAACGCCTTGAACAAAAAAACATTTTAAAAAGTTTAATTAAAATTATAGTAATGAAAAAAGTAATATTAGGATTAAGTGCACTTTGTATGGTAGCTTTTACTTCTTGTAAAGAAGAGAATGCTGCAAGTAAGATTAATTCAGATAATGTAGCAGCAGCTGCAGAAAGAGATGCAGCATCTAGTGAATTTCCAGTAATTTCATTTGTTGAAACTGAGCATGATTTTGGAACTATCGTAAATGGTACTCCAGTTGAAACTAAATTCTCTTATACAAATACAGGTGATTCACCTTTAGTTGTAAGTAATATCAAAAGTACTTGTGGATGTACAGTACCTTCAGATTGGAAAAAAGAGCCTTTAGCTCCAGGTGAGACTGCTGAGTTTACAGTAAAATTCAATGGTAAAGGAAACAACCAAGTAAGCAAAAGTATTACGTTAACAACAAACACTGAAAAAGGTTCAGAAATTGTAAAAATTAAAGCGTTTATTGAGCCAGATCCAAATGCACCAGCTAAAAAAGCAGGTTCAGCAGCAATCAAGTCAGTAAACTAAAACGTTAATACCTATGATGGATTTTCTTCCTTTTGTAGCCATGGCTGCTGTAGTTTATTTCTTTATGATAGCGCCTCAAATGAAGCGTTCTAAACAAGAAAAGAAGTTTGCTTCAGAATTAAAACGTGGTGATAAGGTGATTACTAAAAGTGGATTACACGGAAAAGTTGTTGACTTAAATGATAAAGACAATAGCTGTGTGATTGAAACTATGGCTGGAAAAATTAAGTTTGAACGTTCTGCTATTTCTATGGAAATGAGTATGAAGTTAAACGCTCCAGTGACCACTAAATAACGTTTTCAAATTATAAATAAAAAGCTCCAAAAGAAATTTTGGAGCTTTTTATTTAATATAGTGTC
>OJDV01000284.1_pt1 | contig 18683 bp, 15 predicted proteins | sample 1592911 | NCBI WGS metagenome assembly OJDV01 (sample SAMN05416860, study PRJEB24817) | seawater metagenome | isolation source: Sea water | place: Canada:Atlantic | collected 2013-11 | reverse complement strand
TCTACACAGAGTAGATCGTCGGCAGCGTCAGATGTGTATAAGAGACAGCCCTAATTCTTAGAAAGTATGTCTGTAGAAAATATTAGAAAAGAAGTAATGCAAACTCTTGGTAAAAACATCAATGTTTTTGTCGATAAGTTTTTAGTTAATACAGATACCATCTGGCAACCTTCTGATTTCTTACCCAATCCTCAAGGAGATAATTTTATTGATGAAGTAAAAGAAATACAAGAGCTAGGAAAAGAATTAGATGATGATTTTTGGATAAGTTTAGTAGGAGATACTATTACTGAAGAAGCACTACCAACCTACGAATCTTGGCTTATGTCTTTAGATGGCGTAGATCAAGACCCGGATAATGGCTGGGCAAAATGGATACGTGCATGGACTGCAGAAGAGAATCGTCACGGCGATGTTCTAAATAAATATTTGTATTTATCGGGGAGAGTTAATATGAGAGAGGTTGAAATTTCTACGCAATATTTAATAGCAGATGGTTTTGATATTGGAACGGCAACAGATCCTTATAAAAACTTTGTATATACCAGTTTCCAAGAATTGGCAACTTATGTATCACATAATAATGTAGCGAAATTAGCTCGTAAAAAAGGTCATAAAACATTAGCGAAAATGTCTAAAGTTATCGCTGGAGACGAAATGAGACATCATTTAGCTTACTCTCATTTTATAGAAGAGATTTTTAAAATTGACCCTTCAGAAATGATGCTAGCATATTATTATATGATGAAAAATCAAATCATTATGCCGGCAATGCATTTAAGAGAATCTTTTGCTGAGAAATCGTCTTTATTCGATCAATTCTCAATTGTAGCACAACGCGCCGGAGTTTATACTGGTTTTGATTATGTAGATATCATGAGAAAATTAAATGTTCTTTGGAAAATAGATCAAATATCGGGATTGACTTCAGAGGCTGAAAAAGCAAGAGACTATTTAATGCGATTACCAGATAGAATGTATCGTTTAGCAGAGAGGTCAGTAATTCCAGACACTATATTTCATTTTAAATGGATGACTAAAATGCACTAACAGGCATTTTAAAAATCTTATTTTTATAGTATCCATAAAATCACAGAAGGTTTTTAGTGTTAACGTGTGTTAAGTCATTTGGTAATGATGCACTTATGTGTTTACATTTGACCAATGAAAAATCAAAAATACCAGCAAATACTTTATTTTATAAGCACCGTAATCATCCTTACGCTTTGTGTACAAGGATACTGGAGTTATAAAAATTATGAAGCTGAAAAGAAGCAGTTTATTGGCGAGGTTCAAAATAGTTTAGACAATGCTGTAGATGCTTATTATACTCAGTTAGCTAAACAAAATACCCTATCATACATCTCAGACTCAATCCCAAGTGACAGCCTTTTTATGGGAGTTCAATTATCTAATTTTTTACCACATGATAGTGTTTTAAAAAAAGGGTTTAAGTCTGTTTATATAAATGACAGCAGTCATTCCAATAATATTTCTATTATAAGATCGAATGGAATTGATAGCTTGAAATTTGATGTAGATTCTAATGAAATACCATTTAGAATAAAACTTTCCGATAGTACCAACTTTAGTTTGCCAAAGCATTTCGAGACGCTTACTTCAAAAATTATTGTGTCCTTTTCTGAAGATTTATTATCCTTAAATAGTTTGGATAGTTTAATACAACAAGAATTAACAAGAAAAAACATTCAGGTGGCCTACGGACTTTCATTAACAAGTGAATGGAATAAAAAGCAACAATTACGAGAAAATATCATTGCCAATTCCAACTTAGTTGCTTCTACAGGCTCTAAATTTTTAATGGAAGAAAACACCTTAAAAATGCATTATACCAATAGTGCAATCACCATTTTAAAAAGAAATATCACCAGCATCCTCATCTCCTTACTTCTTGTTTCAAGTATTATTATTTGTTTGATTTATCTCTTAAAGATAATACAGAAACAAAAAGAATTAGCAGAAATTAAAAATGATCTGATAAGTAATATCACTCATGAATTTAAAACACCGCTTGCCACGATAAATGTTGCTCTTGAAGGCATTAGACGTTTCAACTCCAACAACGACCCTGAAAAAAGCAAGAAATATGCAGACATGTCTAAAAATGAAGTAGAAAAACTCACCCTAATGGTAGAGAAACTACTTGAAACGGCAACATTAGATAGTGATCAATTAGAATTAAATTTAGAAGAAATAGAGTTGAATTACTTGATGGAGCGCATTACAAATATTGATGTCGATCTTTTACAAGGCAAGTCACTTACTTTTATTCCTATTGAAAATGACTGTATAATAAATGTGGATCGGTTTCATTTTGAAAACGCCATCAATAACATTATAGACAATGCTATTAAATATGGTGGCGACTCCATTATTGTTTCTTTAAATAAAGTGAATTCTGAAGCAATCATTTCCATACAAGACAATGGCAATGAACTCACCAAACAGGAATCCTCTCAAATATTTGATAAATTTTATCGGGTACCAAAAGGAAACACCCATAACGTTAAAGGCTTTGGAATTGGTTTGTATTATACCAAAAACATTATTGAAAAACACCGAGGAACCATTTCTGTAGGCACTACAAATGGTGTTGAATTTTTAATTAAATTACCAAATTTATAGACCAATATGAGTGAATCTATATCCATAATTTTAGCCGAAGATGAACCTGCATTGGGAATGATTATCAAAGAAAGTTTGGAGACTCGAAATTTCTCTGTCACTCATTGTTTAGATGGAGTTGAAGCATACGAAGCCTACAAAAAAATAAAGCCCCAGCTATTAGTGCTTGATGTGATGATGCCTAAAAAAGACGGTTTTACATTGGCCAAAGAAATAAGACAAGAAAATGCTCATATTCCTATTATATTTTTAACTGCTAAATCACAAACTCAAGATGTGGTTGAGGGTTTTTCTATAGGAGGTAATGATTATTTAAAAAAGCCTTTTAGTATGGAAGAGCTTATCGTTAGAATGAATGCATTGTTAGAAAGAGCAACGCTTCAAAACCAACCTCAACAAGAAATTGAATTAGGAAATTATACTTTTACTTTTCAGAAACAAACTTTATTATATCAAAATAGTGAGAAAGCAATTCAGCTTACTCATCGAGAAGCACATTTATTATTTCATTTATATCAAAACAAGAATGAAGTTTTAGACCGTTCTTATATCCTTAAAAAACTGTGGGGCAATGATGATTTTTTTAATGCCAGAAGTATGGATGTTTTTATTACCAAGCTGCGCAAAAAATTAAAACAGGATGAAAACATTAAGATCATCAATGTTAGGGGATTTGGTTATAAGTTAATTTTCTAAGCAGAATAGAAAAAATATTTGTTTTCCGTACCTTGTCAAACGATTTGAAATATTTCTTATTTATCATATTATTCCCTTTTCTTGTTTGGTCTCAAGAAATATCTTTGATGGAATCCAATTCCTTAGAAGCAGATACATTTATAGGTATCGATTCATACAATGACACTTTTTATATTAAAGACCAGGTACTTTTTAAAAAAACCAGTACTAGTGTATTTAACTTTAAGGATTTTCAATTAGGAGAAATTTACTCCGTAGATATTGTTAACCCCATGAATATCGCTGTGTATTATCAAGATTTTAATACGGTGGTTTTATTAGATAATAAATTATCTGAAATTGAACGAATCAACTTTAATATTATTACGGAGTTTATTAATACAAGTCAGGCAACTATCGCAGCAAATAACAATTTGTGGGTATTTAATATGGATTCGCAACAATTAGAATTGTATAATTATCGATCCAAAAACAAAATTTTGGTTTCTCAGCCTATCAATGGGGAAGTTCTATCTATAGCAAGCAATTTTAATTATTGTTTTATCTTAACTGAAACCCACATTCGAGCTTATAATATTTATGGAAGCCTTTTAGCTGAAATGCCTAATGATGGTTTTAAGAAAATCGTACAATTAAACGAAAACTTAATAGCATTAAAAGATAATGAGCTTTATTATATCGACAAAGAGACTCAAGAAATAACAAAAATAAAATCTCCTGAAATAAACATAAAAGACTTGCAGCTTACGCAAGAAATCCTTTATATTTATAACGAAAATCAGGTTAGTAATTTTAAATTAACCCTCCCAAAGTAATACTTTATGCATGTTGCCATCGCAGGAAATATCGGATCCGGAAAAACAACTTTAACTCGTTTATTAGCTAAACATTATAAATGGAAAGCTCAATATGAAGACGTAGAAGACAATCCTTATTTAGATGATTTCTATAATAAAATGGAACGTTGGTCTTTTAACCTTCAAGTTTATTTTTTAAACTCCCGTTTTAGACAAATCTTAGATATTAGAAGAGATAAAAAAACCATTATTCAAGATCGAACTATTTATGAAGATGCATTTATATTTGCACCCAACCTTCATGCAATGGGGTTAATGACCAATCGTGATTATGAAAATTACCGATCTTTATTCGATTTAATGGAAAGTGTTACGCAAGCACCCGATTTATTAATTTATTTAAGAAGCTCTATACCCAACTTAGTAGGTCAAATACACAAACGTGGGAGAGAATACGAAAACTCTATTAGCATTGATTATTTAAGCAGACTGAACGAACGTTACGAAGCTTGGATAGACACATACGATAAAGGAAATGTAATCATCTTAGATGTAGACAATATCGACTTTGTAGACAACCCTGAAGACTTAGGGGAAATCATCAATAAGATTGATGCAGAGATCAACGGCTTGTTTTAAACAACCCTTAAAAAAATACCATAAAAAACCGGCTAATTTCTTAGCCGGTTTTTTATTTATTCTTTAATCACTTTCTTAACAAAACTACCTTCATCTGTTTCAATATGTATAAATAGCAATCCACTTGAAAGAGTAGAAATATCTATTTGAATCAAAGAATTTTCTTGTTCCAACAATAACGCTCCTAAAACGTCAAACACTTTTATAGATTTTAAGGGCTTATTAATTTCTAGGTTTATAATTCCTTTTGAAGGGTTTGGATAGATATTAATTTGTGTTTTTATTAATTCTTCAATACCTAAAACTCCATTTTCATACCAAGCAATTTTATCATCTCCAATTGATGCAGTTACTACATCTAATAAACCATCACCATTAAAGTCGGCTGCTCTTACATCTTTAGGAAAATCAATTTCTGTAGAAATGGTGATTTTTGGACCAAATGAACCTAATCCATCTTCATTTTCTATCCAATAAAAATCATCTGAAAAATGGTAACCACCAAGAAAATCTAAATCGTCATCATTGTCTAGGTCATACAACCTATAAAATCCAATTAGGTTTTGTATTGATTGTAAAGGACCAAAAGAACCTTCTCCATCTAAATTTTCAAGCCAATAATGAAAAGTACCTATGTCATCATTATGGGTCATAATTACAAGATCATTTAATTGGTCTGAGTTCACATCATCAAAAAGCATATAATAAATACTAGTCCAATCAGATTGAATAAAATCAAAATTATATATCTCTTGCATAGGTCCAAATGATACATCACCTAAATTTTTAAACCAAATAATAGTAGCCGGTCCATTATTTTCATGTGCAGTTAATAAATCAATATTGCCATCATTATCTATATCTACTAAAACTGGAGGATATACTAATTGCACACTTTCAACTAACATAATTTCATCACCATAGTTACCCATTCCATCCAGGTTTTCATACCAAGCAATATGATTACTAAACTTCACTATTAAATCATCATCATTGTCATTGTCATTGTCAATATCATTTAATTCGAAACCTCTAATTATCAATGGATGATCTTCAAAAATAACTTGAGCATCACCAAAATTTCCAAAACCATCAAGGTTTTCAAACCATCCTAAAATCCTAGGGTTATTTTCCAAAAAAATTAAATCTTTATCTCCATCTCCATCAAAATCTTTAAATTCAATAGATAAAAACCAAGCTGTATATTCAGAAATAATAATCTCATCACTAAAATTCCCTTGCCCATCCATATTTCTATACCATCGTAATTTATAATCATCACCTGATGAAGATAAAACATCCATATCACCATCATTATCAATATCAAAGGGTAATGAATTTCTAGGGTCTAAAGTTGTGTTTGAAATTATTTGTTGAGGCCCAAATTGAGCATTAATAGGTTTTATTGTTAAAACAAATAAGAGAATTAATAAGTGATATTTTTTCATAGTTATAGATTTATAAAGCTATAAAACTGGGGAGTAATGTTTAAAGGTAACATTTAAAATAATTTTATAATCTCTTAAAATTGAAAAATCGATTAAAAGCACACCTTACTAAAACATAAAGCATAAAAAAACCGGCTAATTTCTTAGCCGGTTTTTTTTATTATATAAAGATGAGTTATAAACTACTCCTCTTTCTTTGGATTTAATTCTAATGAAAAATCAACAGTAACATCGTCACCTAATAATCCTCCTTTTTCGCCAACACCAAACTCTGATCTATCTACTGTAATTTCACCTTCAAAAGCTGCAGATGGGAATCCCCAAGGAGTGTCTTGCTTACCTAAATAGGTTAAAGGCAATTCCACTTCTTTCGTTACATCTTTAATTGTTAAATCTCCAGTAACTACCATTCCATCACTTGTTTTATTGAAACTTTTAGAAACAAAAGTCATTGTAGGAAATTTAGCAGCATCAAAATACTCATCTGTTTTTAAGTGGGTATCTCTTTTTTCGTTAGAAGTATTAATAGAAGCTACATCAATCGTTACATTCATTGATGGAGTATCAGAAAAATCTACTACACCTTGAACTGATTGAAAACTACCTTTAGATTTAGCTACAATATGTCTGATAGAGAAATCTACATAAGAGTGACTTGCATCTAATACCCAAACACCTTGCAGTTCTGCAGTATTGTTTGTGATAGCAGCTACTTTTTCAATAGGCGTGCTTGTTGCTTCATCTACTGCATGAATTTCTGTATTTGTTTCGTGACCTTCTTCAGAAGAATGACCTCCTAAAATTGGTGCGATTACCAAACCAATTAAACAAGTAAGTTTAATTAAGATGTTCATTGATGGTCCAGAAGTATCTTTAAATGGATCTCCAACTGTATCTCCAGTAATTGCTGCTTCGTGAGCATCAGAACCTTTATGAGTCATTACACCATTAATCATTACACCTGCCTCAAAAGATTTTTTAGCATTATCCCAAGCACCACCAGCATTGTTTTGGAAGATTGCCCAAAGCACACCAGAAACAGTAACACCAGCCATATAACCACCTAACATTTCTGCGATGATCATATTATCCATTCCAAATAACATAGGCCCAAATGTGATCACTAATGGAAATCCAATAGTCAATAAACCTGGTAACATCATTTCTTTTAAGGATGCTTCCGTTGAAATGGCAACACATTTATCATATTCTGGTTTCCCAGTTCCTTCCATAATACCTGGAATCTCTTTAAACTGACGTCTTACTTCGTAAACCATTTCCATAGCCGCTTTACCTACAGCGTTCATTGCTAATGCAGAAAACACTACAGGAACCATTCCACCAACAAATAACATTGCTAACACGGGTGCTTTAAAGATGTTAATACCATCAATACCCGTAAAAGTTACATAAGCAGCAAAAAGTGCTAAGGATGTTAATGCAGCAGATGCAATAGCAAAACCTTTACCAGTTGCAGCAGTTGTGTTACCAACTGAATCTAATATATCTGTACGTTCTCTTACGATTGGATCTTGTTCACTCATTTCAGCAATACCTCCTGCGTTATCCGCAATCGGTCCAAAAGCATCAATCGCTAATTGCATTGCTGTAGTTGCCATCATTGCTGATGCTGCCATGGCAACACCATAAAAACCTGCTAAAGCATATGAAGACCAAATTGCAGCAGCAAATAAAATTACTGTTGGAAATGTAGAAATCATACCCGTTGCTAAACCTGCAATAATATTGGTACCAGCACCAGTAGCCGATTTTTGAACAATATTTAAAATTGGTTTTTTACCTAAACCTGTATAGTATTCTGTTACAGCTGATATCACACCACCAACAAATAAACCAACTAAGGTTGCATAAAATACGCGCATTGCAGTAATATCTATTAAGCCTTCACCAAAGAAGTGCATTTTCATAGTTTCTGGTAACATATACATTACTAAGACATAACAAGAAACTGCAACTAAAGCAATTGAAAACCAGTTCCCTTTATTTAAAGCTCCCATTACTTGAGACTCTTTAGCGTCATTAGATTTAATCTTCACCAACATGGTACCTAACATAGAAATGATAATACCTGCTCCGGCAATTGCCATTGGCAATAAAATGGGTCCTATTCCTCCAAAAGCATCATTAATAACTCCGCCCATATCTTTAATGATATAGTTACCCAATACCATTGCTGCTAAAACGGTTGCTACATACGAACCAAATAAATCGGCTCCCATACCTGCAACATCACCTACATTATCACCTACGTTATCAGCAATTGTTGCTGGGTTACGAGGATCATCTTCTGGAATACCAGCTTCTACTTTACCTACTAAATCTGCTCCAACATCAGCTGCTTTGGTATAAATACCACCACCTACTCTTGCGAATAATGCGATAGACTCAGCACCTAAAGAAAATCCTGCTAAGGTTTCTAAAACAACTGTCATACCTTCTACAGAAAAAGCACCACTTGGGCCACCCATAAAATAGTTATAGAAAAATATAAAAAACATTGTTAAACCTAAAACGGCTAAACCAGCAACTCCTAATCCCATTACAGTTCCACCACCAAAAGACACTTTTAAAGCGTTTGGCAAACTTGTTCTGGCTGCTTGTGTAGTTCTTACATTTGTTTTAGTTGCTATTTTCATTCCCATATTTCCTGCCAATGCAGAAAATATTGCTCCTAATATAAAGGCAATTACAATTAGCCAGTGTGTTGAAGGTACTACTGTAGAAACTATAAATAGTAAAACACTCACAACAGCAACAAAAATTGCTAATAATCTATATTCTGCATTTAAGAAAGCTAAGGCCCCTTCGTAGATGTGGTCTGAAATCTCTTTCATTTTACCATCACCTGCATCTTGCTTCATTACCCAAGACTTTTTAACTAGCATATAAGCTAATCCTATTAATGCCGCTACGATTGGCATATAAATCATCATTGATTCCATTTTATTTTATTTTATTATTAAGCTGGGCAAAAGTAGTAAATTCAATTAGAATAAAAAACCCCTCAGAAAACTAATTCTGAAGGGCTAACATTATGTTTTTTAGCAGCTTTTAAATAGTGAAGTTACCATTTGTTTTATGCTCACTGTTCTCGTATCTATCCACGCATTTATTTAAAATATCATAGGCTTCTGTAGCATCACCCCAACCGCCTACATCAACTTTCTTTTTCTCTAAATCTTTATAAACTTGAAAAAAATGTTCTATTTCTTTAATTTGATGGGGATTCATATCGGATAAATCGTTAAGATTATTCCAAATTGGATCAGAAACAGGAACACATATTACTTTTTCATCAGGTCCTTTTTCATCTGCCATATGAAAAACTCCAATAGGCTTTACTTCCACTACACACATAGGAAATGTTGGTTCACCTCCAAGAACCAATACATCTAATGGATCTCCATCCAACGCAAGTGTTTCTGGTATAAAACCATAATCTGCTGGATACATCATAGATGAAAACAACATTCTATCAAATCTAATTTTATGTAGATCGAAATCGTATTCGTATTTATTTCTACTTCCTTTTGGTATCTCAATCAATACATCAAAAGTCTTTTTTCCACCAACAGTCATGTTATTATATTTTTTTGCAAATTTATATTTCCTTTTTAACAAAGGGAAATTACTCTAAAATGAAAAACTAAAGTTTCCAGTAACTCCAAAGTTCCTTGCTCCAGGATTGTCTTTATAGTTTCCTCTAAAATTAAGTTGTATTGAAAATATTTTAAAGATATTCCCTACTCCAGCACTCCACTCCCAATACACATCTTCTGGTGATAAATAACGAATAGGTAATCCATCAACACCTACATTGATAGAATTATTCTCTTCTGAAATTTGACCCCATACAGCTCTAAAGCCAACTATTTCACGTAAGTTAAGTTTTTTAACTAAAGGAACTCTACCAAAAAATCTTCCTCCAAAATTATGCTTTAAATGAAAGGATGCATAGGTATCACTTACGAATTCGTAATAATCTAATTGAGTAAATGTGTTATAGATACTCCAAAGGGATTGATTTCCTGGAATTGGGCTTAACAAACCTAATGGAACGGTTCCAAAAATCTTCCCTAATTCAATAGTGGTATACAACCTTCCTAGACCACCTACATTCCACGGCTGTGTATATAAGGTTTGTATTCTATGGTAGTCAAAATCACTTTGCAATACATCTTCCAATCCAAATGTATATCCCAAGAAAAAAGAAGGGAAATCTCCCCCATTAATTACTCTTCTTTCTACACCATAACCTGAAGTTTTACGTCCCGGTGTATAATTAATTCCCAATTCTAATTCCGATTGTTTTAAAACGTCTTTAATTTCTCCGTTTTCATCGTAATAGCTCAAACTAAAGGTTTCGGAAGCTGATTTTAAAGTTCGATGTGAGCCTAAAACTCGGAAAATAAAATTCTTAGCTGGCTCCATTTGATACCCTAAAGTAGACAGCTCTATATTAGTTAATCGATCGTTAGAACCAACTGTAATTAGTCCAGAAGAAGCTCTATTTCTCCCTAAAACATCCTTACTATTTGTTAAACTTGCTCCAGTTTGCTCTACATCTTTTCGGTAACCTCCAAATAATATTTTTCTATTTTTTTTACTAACTAATACCTTACCAGACAATCCATATTTAAACTCATGATCTTTAAATCCATAAGCTCCAAAACCTTCTAATCGCCACATATCGTTTTGACCAAAATACGTTCTACCTCCAAGTCTTAATCGCAAGCCCTCCACTTCATTATAACCAAAAACAGAATAAATGGGGCCGGCATCAAAACCTTTAAACTCATAATAACCACTAGCAAATAAGGCTCCCGTAGTATATAACCTTTTAAAACGAGGAACTGTCTTTAAGGTATCTAACATTTTATAAACACCCTTTTCGTCATTGCTTAAAGTTTCCATTCTTCTTTCGTCCCAAAAATCATCGGGTCGATTGTAAATTTCATACTCGTAAGGATCTATATTTTCTTTGTAAAAATTCTCTTCTTTAGGTATGTCAAACTCATAATTATCAAAAAGAGTAGTTCTTTTTCCATACAATCCTCGGGCACTTTCTTTTTTTCTTAAACTAAAATCACTCAACATGTAATCTCTTGTAATTAAAAAAGTAGAATCGTTTAAAACATCAAATTCTTGTTCAATATAAATTTCTCGAACCCAATTTAAGTTGGCACTTTTAGAGGCTTGTAAATTTATTTCTTTTACTGCCCAAGTAGTATCATTTACCCAAAAATCACCTTTAAAGGTTAGCTCATTTTTTCTTCTTGGATAATAAACAATATTATAACACCATTTATCACCTATATAAGCACTATCCAATAAAACATAATTGTATACATTGATTCCAGTTTTAGATAAAGGACTCGTAAAAGCTACATCAAAGAATTTTAAATGATTGTCATAAATATCAAAATCAGAATACAAATCCTTTACTAATTCAATTAGGGTTTGATTGTTCTCAAATCCAGAATTTTTATTTCCTTCAAGAATTTCTGTTTCTTTTTTCAGTTCATTATCTCCATAAACTTTAGAATATGCTTCGTTTATAAATACAGGCAAATAAGTATTTCCTGTAATTCGAGAAGTATCTACTTGATCAAAAATGAATTCCATTCCTCTAAACGTTTTACTTTTTATAAGGTTACTATCTATGGTATTTATATCGAATTCAAGTTTTTCGTATTTGTTATAAGAATATTGATCAAATTTCTTAACTCCATTTCCCCTTCTGTTTTCCCAAATTTTTCGAAGAATATCAATTGCGGGATTATTCTTCTTGGATTGTTTTCCGCTAAAAATCACTACCTCATCTAAGGAAGCCGATTCTTCTTCTAAAACAATATTCATTTTAAAATTATTCCTTTGAGTCAGTTCAATATCTAAAGTAGCGTAACCGATAAATGAAAAAACAACTGTAGCATATGATTCGTCACTTTCTAAATAAAAACGTCCATTTTCATTCGTTATGGTTCCTTCGTTAGAATCTTTAAAAAAAACATTTGCAAAAGCAATTGGCTCACCAAAATTATCTTTTATCTCACCACTAACCTTGGTTTGTGAATGAACCAACGAAGTAATAAAAATTAATAAATAAAAATAATAATGTTTCATCAAAAGTAATTCGATGTTAATGCACTGATTATGGGTTTTGCAATTTTAAAAGCTTAAAAAATGCAATATAAGCTTATTTATACAACACTTTTTTAACTGCTTTTATTACATCATTACTGTTCGGAAGCCACTCTGCAAGTAAAACTGGCGAGAATGGCGCTGGAGTATCTGCTGTATTAATTTTAATAATTGGAGCGTCTAAATAATCGAAAGCTTGCTCTTGAACTTGGTAAGTGATTTCTGTTGAAATATTCCCATAAGGCCATGCTTCTTCTAAAATCACTAAACGATTTGTTTTCTTTACAGAATCCAAAATAGCTTGATGATCTAATGGTCTAACAGTACGTAGGTCAATAATCTCACATTCAATTCCTTCTTCAGAAAGTACATCTGCAGCTTTATAAGCTTCTTTTATAATTTTTCCAAAAGAAACAATTGTTACATCGGTTCCTTTACGTTTTATATCTGCAACTCCTAAAGGAATTAAATATTCACCTTCTGGCACTTCGTCTTTATCTCCATACATCTGCTCGCTCTCCATAAAAATCACTGGATCATTATCTCTAATAGCACTTTTTAAAAGCCCTTTAGCATCTCTTGCATTACTTGGCACTACCACTTTTAATCCAGGACAATTAGCAAACCAACTTTCAAAAGCTTGTGAATGTGTTGCTGCTAATTGACCTGCAGAAGCAGTTGGACCTCTAAATACGATAGGTATGTTAAATTGCCCACCACTCATTTGGCGCATTTTTGCAGCATTATTAATTATTTGGTCAATCCCAACTAAAGAGAAGTTAAAGGTCATGTATTCAACAATAGGTCGATTGCCATTCATAGCAGAACCAATTGCAATTCCAGAAAATCCAAGTTCAGAAATTGGAGTATCAATAACTCTTAATTCTCCAAACTCATCCAGCATTCCTTTACTTGCCTTATAAGCACCATTGTATTCAGCAACTTCCTCGCCCATTAAATATACGCTTTCGTCACGACGCATTTCCTCGCTCATTGCTTCACAAATAGCTTCTCTAAATTGAATTGTTTTCATATTTATCTTCTAATTTATATACAAATCTGAAACCTATCAGATCTAAAATATTCACATTCTAAAACACCTTTTAATAAAAGGAAATGCAAAAATACTATTATTTATATGTGGCTCCCTATTTTTTCTAAAGATTTAACGAAATTTATTATGCACGCATAGTAAAAAACACAAAAATATACCTATATTTGTGACTTAAAAATTTGATGCATTTTGCGTGCTTTAAATTTTAAATTAAAATATAAAAAACATAAAATTTTACTATGAAAATATTAGTGTGCATCAGTCACGTACCAGACACTACCTCTAAAATTAATTTCACAGAAGGAGATACTAAATTTGACCCGAATGGGGTTCAGTTTGTAATCAATCCTAATGATGAATTTGGTTTAACACGTGCTATGTGGTTTAAAGAAAAGCAAGGAGCTACCGTACATGTTATAAATGTTGGTGGACCTGAAACAGAACCAACCTTAAGAAAAGCATTGGCAATTGGAGCAGACGAAGCAATTAGAGTTAATACTGCTGCTACTGACGGATTTTACGTTGCTAAGCAATTAGCAAATGTAGCAAAGGAAGGTGCTTACGATTTAGTTCTTGGTGGTCGTGAGTCTATCGATTATAATGGCGGAATGGTTCCAGGAATGGTTGCGAAATTAACAGGTGCTAATTTTGTTAACATGTGTATCAGCCTTGAAATCGAAGGCGAAAATGCTACTGCTGCTCGTGAGATTGATGGTGGTAAAGAAATTATCAACACTACTTTACCCCTAGTAATTGGTGGTCAAAAAGGAATTGTTCAAGAAGCAGACCTTCGCATACCAAATATGAGAGGTATTATGCAAGCAAGATCTAAACCACTTAACGTTAAAGAACCTATCGACACGAATGCTGAAACAAAAATTGATGGTTTTTCAAAACCAGATGCTAAAGGTTCGGTAAAATTAGTAGATAATGTTGATGAATTAATTAATTTACTTCATAATGAAGCTAAGGTAATTTAACAATCAATTAAAAGAAATGTTTAATATAGATCCTGAATCTAATTCAGGATGACAAAAAATAAAATATGTCAGTATTAGTATATACAGAATCTGAAGGAGGCAACTTTAAAAAAATAGCTTTCGAAGCAGTATCTTATGCAAAAGGTATCGCAGATATGTTAGGAACTTCGGTGACTGCAGTATCAATAAATGGGAACAACACAGATCAATTAGGAAACTATGGCGCTTCTAAAGTACTTCAAGTTACTAATGATCAATTACAAGATTTTAACGCTTCTGCTTATGCAGATGTTATTTCACAAGCTGCAAAAAACGAAGCTTCACAAGTTGTAGTAATTTCATCAAGCGCAAACAGTAAATATTTAGCTCCTTTATTAGCAGTTAATATGGAGGCTGGTTATGTGCCTAATGTAACAGGATTACCAATAAGTGCTTCTCCTTTTAAAGTAAGTTCAAATGTATTTTCAAATAAAGCATTTGCTACGACTGAAATCACTACTGAAACAAAATTAGTTGGACTTGCAAAAAATGCTTTTGGCGTTATTGAAAGTGAAAGTTCAGTAACTGCTGAAGATTTTTCTCCAAGTTTATCTGAAAATGATTTTAACACAAAAGTAGCTTCCGTAGAAAAAGCAACGGACAAAGTTACTATTGCCGATGCAGACATCGTAGTTTCTGGTGGTCGTGGTTTAAAAGGGCCTGAAAACTGGGGCATGATTGAAGAGTTAGCAGAAACTTTAGGAGCTGCTACTGCTTGTTCAAAACCCGTTAGTGATTTAGGCTGGAGACCTCATAGTGAACACGTTGGGCAAACTGGAAAACCTGTTTCTTCTAATTTATATATCGCTATTGGTATCTCTGGAGCAATTCAACATTTAGCAGGAGTTAATGCTTCAAAAGTAAAAGTTGTAATTAATAATGACCCTGAAGCACCTTTCTTTAAAGCTGCTGATTATGGTATCGTAGGTGATGCTTTTGAGTTTGTACCTCAACTAATAGAAAAATTAAAAGAGTTTAAATCTAATAACGCATAATTTTTTATTAATTTGTGCCTGAATAAAAGGGCTGTTTAATTTTAGGCGAGCCCAAAAAATTAAACAGCTTTTTTTTTGAATATTTTTCAATGAGTTTAGTAAGACTTAATATAAAAGGAATTTCTTATAGTCAAACCCAAAATGGCGCTTATGCTTTAATTTTGAGTGAAGAAAATGGAGATCAAAAACTTCCTATTGTCATTGGCGCCTTTGAAGCTCAATCAATAGCAATTGCTTTGGAAAAAGAAATTATGCCTCCAAGGCCACTTACCCATGATTTATTTAAAACCTTTGCAGAACGATACGAAATTATTGTAAAACAGGTGATTATTCATAAATTATTAGATGGGGTTTTTTATTCTAGTATTATTTTTGAAAGAGAAGGTTTGGAAGAAATAATAGACGCTAGAACTAGTGATGCTATTGCTTTAGCACTGCGCTTTGACGCTCCTATCTTTACTTATAAAGCAATTTTAGATAAGGCGGGAATTAAAAGTGAAAATGAACCCGGTAAAAGTGATTTTTCAAAAAAAGCAGATACCGCTATTGAACAACTTTTAACGAGTGACGATAAAGAGTCGGAAGCTCCTACTCGAGAAGATTTTAGCAAACATTCTTTAAAAAATCTTAAAAAATTACTTGAAGAGGCAGTCATCAATGAAGAATACGAAAAAGCAGTAAGTATTCGTGACGAAATTTCAAAAAGACAATAATTATATATGCAAAAATATCTTTTAGTTGTAGTATTAGTTTTAGTTCATTTTTTATCATTAGGACAAGATTTAGAGAAAAAATGGCAGTTTTCTGGAATTGAGAACGAAAATGGATCGTCTGTTGTTGATGTTAATACCGAAATAGATTTTTTATCATTAAATGAGGGCGTTTTTTCTTATGAAATAGAGGCTAAAGGAAATTTAAAAGCTTCTGGAGACTATTTGTTTCAGAACAAGCTTTTAGTTTTTTACTACAACCAACCTAATGACACCATTAGAAGATATAAAATTACTGAACATACCGATTCAACTTTGGTTTTTACCGAAAATGGAACTCATTATAAATTTAATTCCACAAATACTAAAAAAGAAGAAGCAGTAGTAATTACAACAAGTGATATGGAAGGAATCGTTCCAAGTCAAGGATTGTCTTTTAATAGTATTTGGAGAGGTATTCTAGGAATGATATCCTTAATATTTATAGCCTTTTTATTTAGTAACAACAGAAGAGCAATTAATTGGAAAACTGTTGGAATTGGTTTGGCTTTTCAATTAGTAATTGCCATAGGTGTTTTAAAAGTTTCATTTGTACAAAACGCTTTTGAAGCGGTTGGAAAAGTATTTGTAAGTATATTAGATTTTACTAGAGCTGGAAGTAAATTCCTATTTGAAGGTCTGGTGGTAGATATGGACACTTTCGGGTTTATATTTGCATTTCAAGTATTACCAACTATCATCTTTTTCTCAGCATTAACATCTGTATTATTCTATTTAGGAGTTATCCAAAAAGTAGTAAAAGCATTTGGCTGGTTATTATCAAAATTATTAAAAATTTCAGGTGCTGAAAGTTTAAGTGTTGCCGGAAATATCTTTTTAGGGCAAACAGAAGCTCCTTTATTGATAAAGGCATATTTAGAAAAAATGAATAAGTCTGAAATGCTTTTAGTAATGATTGGTGGTATGGCAACTGTTGCAGGTGCTGTTTTAGCAGCTTACATTGGTTTCTTAGGTGGAGACGACCCAGTTCTTAGATTACTATTTGCAAAGCATTTATTAGCAGCCTCTGTTATGGCTGCACCTGGTGCTATTGTAATTTCAAAAATATTATACCCACAAACAGAAGAAGTGAATACCGATGTAAATGTTTCTACCGAAAAAATTGGAACAAATATTCTAGATGCCATTGCAAATGGAACTACAGAAGGATTGCGATTGGCAGTTAATGTAGGTGCTATGTTGTTAGTGTTTGTTGCTTTTATTGCGATGTTCAATGGTATTTTAGGTTGGGTTGGTGACTTTACCAATATAAATAGTTGGGTAGCTGAACATTCTTCTTATAATAAACTTTCTTTAGAGGCTATTTTAGGTACTGTTTTCGCACCATTAATGTGGTTAATTGGAGTAGCGAAGGAAGACATGATGATGATGGGACAATTGTTAGGCATCAAATTAGCTGCAAGTGAATTTGTAGGCTATATACAATTAGCAGACCTTAAAAATGTATCAAACGCAACTCATTTAACCTATGAAAAGTCAATTATTATGGCGACCTATATGTTATGTGGTTTTGCAAATTTCGCTTCTATAGGTATTCAAATTGGAGGTATAGGTTCATTAGCTCCAGGACAGCGTAAGACCTTATCTAAATTTGGAATGAAAGCCCTTATTGGTGGTAGTATTGCATCTTTAATTTCAGCAACAATAGCAGGAATGATAATTGGATAGTTTATTTTTTAATTAACTTTTCAACAGAGGCGTTTCCTTGCTTATCACTTATGAAAACAAAGTAAACTCCAACCTTTAATTCTTCTATATTCACAAACTCATTTGGTATTAAATCATTTTTCGAAATGATTGCTTTTCCAGTAATATCATAAATCTTGATTGCCATATTTTTATTTGCTGTTGAAGAAATAAAAAAGCGATCACTTACTGGATTTGGAAATAATTTAAACTTAGAAATCGAAAATTCATCATTTGCCAATATCCAATTATGATACGTTGCAAAATCTCCATTTGCAGATATAACTCTTAAGCTAATAAGTTCTTCAGTAGCATAAGGGTCATCAATATATTCAATTCCAATTTCGAAAGGGTTTTCAACATTAGAATAAAATAACTCAAAATAGTCGCCATCAAAAATATTGTTTTCTTCTAGCTCACATAGCAATAAAGTTATATCGATGACATCATCCACAAAAGAAAAAGAATAATTTTCCTCATCTATAGTAACCACCCCAATACCAGAATTACAAGCTTGAGTCCAAAAATCTATTGCAATAAGATCATCATCAAAATTTAAAACCACTAAGGGCATTTCAGAATTTACTGGTGGAAATATTTCTTCATCATTAATATTCAAAGTATGTAAGTACCATTCATATTGAGTAAGTATCTCTTGTACTTGAGCTTTACTATTTATGAAAACAAGGAAAAAAACGAGTGTTGCTAAATATTTCATAATTGACTATTTATCTGAAAGTTACAAAATTAATTTTAATCTTTATTTCCGTT
>OJDV01000283.1_pt1 | contig 18777 bp, 15 predicted proteins | sample 1592911 | NCBI WGS metagenome assembly OJDV01 (sample SAMN05416860, study PRJEB24817) | seawater metagenome | isolation source: Sea water | place: Canada:Atlantic | collected 2013-11 | reverse complement strand
CCTGTCTCGTGGGCTCGGAGATGTGTATAAGAGACAGGCTACAAAAAGCGTGACTAAGAATAAAAATTGTGATATTTTTCTCTGCGTTGTTCATTAGGTTCGCTGATTTTCGTCATTTTGACGTAAATTGTCATAATAAAAATAACACTTGAAGAATGCACAACCCATTAAAATAATTTTAAAAAAGAGAGGAAAATCATAAATGTTAAAATTTAACAAGCTACTGTTGCCTACAATGGCAACATTGGCAATATCTACGAGTGCGTTTACAAACCCTGTGGTTTCACTAAATACACAACCTACAAAATATAATCCATTAGCCCCTGGCATCATAATAAAATATAAAAATGCCAACAGATCAGAATCAATAGATCAATCAGAACAAAGAGCGAAAGAAATTGGACAGCAATATGGTGTCAATTTAAAATTTAAACGCATGATGTCTGGTGATGCAGAAGTTTTAAGCCTTGCTTCTAAAACAACACAAAGATTAGTTAATGTTGATTTAGAAGCCATTGTTGCGGAATTAAATAAACGCTCAGACGTTGAGTATGCAGAAATTGATGCTTTAATGGTTCCCTATGCAACTCCAAATGATACCGCTTATAATACACAATGGCATTATTTTGAAAATGCTGGCGGTATGAATTTGCCAGATGCTTGGGATGTGACTACTGGTAACAATGTCACAGTGGCTGTCCTAGATACAGGCTATCGTCCACATGCAGATTTGGCTGGTAATGTTGTTGGTCAATACGACATGATTAGTTCATCATCTGTAGCTAACGATGGTGGTGGACGTGATTCTAACGCACAAGATCCAGGTGATTGGACTACAGCAGGGCAATGTGGAACAGGATCACAAGCCAGTAATAGTTCTTGGCATGGAACCCATGTAGCCGGAACTGTAGGTGCTGTTTCGAATAATAACAATGATGTAGCAGGTGTTGCATGGAATGTTGATTTGGTTCCAGTTCGTGTTTTGGGTACTTGTGGCGGATCATTATCTGATATCGCAGATGGGATAAGATGGGCTGCCGGTTTAAGCGTTTCTGGCGCTCCAAGTAATCCAAATCCAGCCGATGTAATTAACATGTCTTTGGGTGCCGGGTCTCCTGGAAGTTGTAGCTCAAGTTATCAGTCTGCTATTACAGCTGCAGTTAATGCAGGTACTACTATTGTAGTCGCAGCAGGTAACTCAAATAGTTCTTCAGGTTATCCACCTGCTAATTGTTCTGGAGTTGTATCAGTGGCAGCGACAAACAGAAATGGCGGCCGTGCTTATTACTCAAATTATGGGTCAGTCATAGATGTTGCTGCTCCAGGTGGTGACGGTTGTAACCCTACTGGCGAAGGTATGCCCACATCACTTTCTGATTGTGAAGGCGGTGTTTGGAGCGAAGCAAATATGATTCAATCTACCCACAATTCTGGAACATCGACACCAGGATCAGATAATATTGCAGGTTTACAAGGTACATCTATGGCTGCACCTCATGTGGCTGGATTAGCAGCATTAATGTATGCAGTTAAACCTTCAACAACACCTGCTGAAGTTGAAAGTGTATTAAAGTCAACTTCTAGGTCTTTTCCAAATGTCAGTTCTCATCAATGTAACACTTCAAATTGTGGAGCAGGCATAGTCGATTCAGATGCGGCAGTATTGGCCATGAATGGAACACCTCCGCCACCTCCGACTAATAATGTGTTAACCAATGGCGTACCTGAAACAGGTTTGTCGGGTGCTACCAATAGCCAAGTGAACTATACAATGGCTGTTCCAAGTGGTGCTAGCAATTTGACATTTAACATGAGCGGTGGATCAGGTGATGCTGATTTGTATGTGAGATTTGGCAGTGCACCAACGACTTCTACCTATGATTGTCGTCCTTATGTTGGTGGAAATTCTGAAAGTTGCCCAATTGCATCAGCACAAGCTGGTACATATCATGTGATGATTGTGGGATATTCTGCTTATTCTGGCGTGAGTTTAACTGGCAGTTATTCAACCTCTGTTCCTAATGTTGCTCCAAATGCATCATTTACTTCGTCTTGTACTAACTTAACCTGTAGTTTTAATGGTTCAGGCTCATCTGATTCAGATGGTTCTATCTCAAGTTATTCTTGGTCATTTGGTGGATCTGGTTCAACTGCTTCGAATACTTTTGCAAGTGCAGGTACATATTCTGTTACATTAACAGTAACTGATAATGATGGTGCAACTGATACACAAACAAACTCAGTAACAGTATCAGCTCCAGCAAATGTAGCTCCAAATGCTGCATTTACTTCAAGTTGTACAAACTTAACCTGTAGTTTTAATGGTTCAAGTTCATCTGACTCAGATGGTTCTATCTCAAGTTATTCATGGTCATTTGGTGGATCTGGAGCAACAGCTTCAAACACATATGCAAGTGCGGGTACATATTCTGTTACTTTAACTGTAACGGATAATGATGGGGCTACAGATTCACAAACAAATTCTGTTACTGTAACTGCTCCTCCAGCTGGCAATGTTTTAACTAACGGTGTGGCTGTGACAGGTTTAGCAGCAAGTACGGGTGCTGATATTGTTTATACCTTAGATGTTCCTGCAGGCGCTACGAATATTAACTTTGCAATGAGTGGTGGATCTGGCGATGCGGATATGTATGTTAGATTTGGTGCTGCTCCAACAGATTCAAATTATGACTGTAGACCTTATGTAGGTGGAAACACAGAAAATTGTACTGGTACATCAGCAGGTGGCACTTATTATGTTAGAGTTAAAGCTTATAGCACTTTCTCTGGTGTTAGCTTAACAGGCAGTTACACAGCTGGTGGTGGCGGACAACAATCTGTTTTCACAAGTACTGCAAATGTCAATATTCCTGATAACAACCCTACTGGTGCAACCAGTAATATGAGTGTTAACAGAACAGGTAATGCTGGTAATATCGAAATAACTTATAATATTGTTCACACTTATCGTGGTGATTTAAAAGTTGAGATTGTTGCACCAAATGGAGCAACGGCTGTACTTAGAGAACCAAGCGGTGGTGGTACTAACAATATCAACGAATCTGTCACCATCAATGCAGGCACAACTGCTGCCAATGGTACGTGGGGTTTGAAAGTGATAGATAGTGCAGGACAAGATACAGGTTATATCGACTCTTGGAGTATCGAATTCTTATAAGAATTTAAAAATTATAGTAATGAAAAAGCCCGATTTATTCGGGCTTTTTTTATTCTAATTCAATAACTATTTGTTTTGGTTCTTAATCACATGGGCCAATTGTAATTCCAGGAGTTTAATTTCCCTTATTACTCTGTCTTTACCCAGTTCTGACCAATACCACATTTTTATCACCTGAGTCAAAAAGGCAGAAATTATGATGGTTATGCCCCAACCAATTAATGATTTGATTTCTGTCTCATGATAAAAAGCAAAAATAGCATAGACCATTATTGCTGTAAAAATAATACCAAACAGTATGACACCGATATACATCCAGCCCATTTTACTTTTAAAGCCAACACCCATTTGCCTGAATGGATTGGCATCGATTTTATCGTTCTCAGCTATAATATCGTTGTATTCTTCACTGAGTGCTTGTTTGATTTTTTCATCTATTGAAGTCATATTTGATCTCCTAAAAGTTGTTTCAATGTTTGGCGGGCATCGTATAATATTGATTTAACTGTACCAGCCGGCTTGTTGACAATCAGTGCAATTTCTATGACATTAAACCCCGCATAATAAAATAAGTGAATGATGTTTTTCTGTTTATGAGGCAGTTGATTAATCATGCTCATCATATCTAATTTCGTGTCTCTATCCGAATCCTCAATCGAAGGTTCTGGAATGGAGTCGATATCACTGTCATTATTATGTTTCTGGTTTTTACGTATCATATCAAAACACTTATTGCGTGTGACTTGATAAATCCATGCATGGAATTTTCTGTGATCTTTAAGTTTTTTTACGCCTTTGACAATCGCGATTAAAGAATCTTGTAGTGCATCTTGCGCACTGGATTGATTTTTCAATATCGAGCATGCAAAAGCCAATAATTTGGGTTGAATAATACTCAATACTTGTTCAAATGATTGTTGATCATCTTTAAGTAGTAAATATTCAATGTAAACTTTATTAATCATGTATTTTTTATTGCTTGGATATTCTATAGACGTTGCAATTGAATAAATGGTTGGAAAAAACTTGAAACAACGTCTAAAAGGCTTATACTTCAAGCACTTTACATCAAACAACCCTATGTCAGAATTGAAATTTTCATCACTTCATTTGTCAAAACCCGTATTAAATAATTTGGATGAATTAGGTTATACACAAATGACTGCTGTACAAGCCATGAGTTTACCACATGTTTTACAAAATAAGGATGTGATTGCACAAGCCAAAACAGGCAGTGGTAAGACCGCAGCATTCGGTATTGGCTTATTGAATAAGATTCAATTAAAACAATACGAAGTTCAATCTATGGTTTTGTGTCCAACCCGTGAATTAGCAGATCAGGTGACAAAAGAATTAAGAAGATTGGCCCGATTCACTCAAAACATTAAGATCATCACTTTATGTGGTGGTTCGGCCATTGGCCCACAAATCCGATCGCTCTCTCATCCAGCTCACATTGTTGTGGGCACACCTGGTCGCATACTTAAACATTTAGACAAAGGCTATTTGGACATAGCTGGTTTAGAGACTTTGGTATTAGATGAAGCCGATAGAATGTTGGACATGGGTTTTATTGATGAAATTCTGAGAGTCATGGCCTTTGTTCCTCAAAAACGCCAAACCCTGTTTTTCTCAGCCACATTTACCAATGAAATCAGAAAGCTTTCTGAAACAATTCAGAACAATGCCGTTAATATTAAAACCTTAGATCAAGAACAACCCAATAGTATTGCCGAGTACTTTTATCATATTGATACCGATAAAATGCTCAAATCAATTGTCAATGTTTTCGCCAAATATGAACCTGATAATGCCATCGTCTTTGCAAACACGAAAATAGATGCCAAAGAAGTAGTCAGATACCTCAATGATAACGGCATAGAATCCGCAGCCATTCATGGAGATTTAGAACAATACCAACGAAACGATGTATTGGTTAAATTTTCCAATCACACCATTCCAGTATTGGTTGCTACCGATGTGGCTGCACGTGGTTTAGACATCAAAGAATTGTCCATGGTCATCAACTATGGATTGCCATTTGAAAAAAATGTTTACACCCACAGAATAGGGCGAACAGGCCGAGCTGGAAAAACAGGAACAGCCGTGACTTTATTTGCTGGCAAACAATCACACAAAGCCAAAGACATGGAAAACAGCCACCGCATCTTTGCCAAAGGTTCTGCACTACAAAATGCCCAAGCCTTTATCCTCAAAGCCAGCAATGGCACATTGGTAATAGAAGCCGGTAAGAAAAACAAACTCAGACCTGGTGATATCTTAGGCGCCTTGACCAAAGATGTCGGCCTTCCAGGTAAAAGCATAGGTAAAATAGATATTTACGACAAGCAAAGCTATGTTGCCCTTGAAAGAGGATTGATCAATAAGGCCATTAAGGGTTTGAAATCAAAAGGAATAAAAGGCAAAAGATTTTCAATTTGGATTATGAAGTAGCCTTTTCAATTAGTAATTAACAATTAGTAATTAATAGTCTTAAATTGTGAAATAACTCCGTCATGTAGGGTGCGGACCTATGTGTCCGCCCGATATTACACTCGTTTGTATGATTAAATAATGATTACCATGATGCAGATGAAGGACACTAAGGGGAAAAAAGATAAGTAACACAGAGATTCGCAGAGAAGACACGGAGATTCACGGATGTTTTATTAATGTAACTCATTGTTATTTTATTACTCACTGACGTAGATACTGTCTTAATTACCTATTCGGATTTGGGACTTTAGTCCCGACAAATTTAGCTTGCTAAATTAATGTTTTATGTAAAGTCCCAATTCCAATGTATTTAAGTATTATTAGTTGGATGTAATCGTTCAAATGAGATTATAATTGTGTACGGCGCATCCCTTTGTGGGTACCCAATTATTGTTTCAATAGTTGTCACTTTTAATCAAAATAGCACTGTGATAAAATTAATATTTAACACATGCCACACATAAACCATGAAACCTAAAGAAATCGGTAAAGCTTATAATCAAATCACCCATCTGTGGGAAAGGGATGAATTTAATAGGGGTAATGGCATTAAGCAGCATGAACGCGCGATTGCTTTTGTTAAAAATAGTGGGCATGCACTCGATGTTGGTTGTGGTAGCACAGGGCGCATTATTGACTTGCTATTAGATAAAGGTTTTAAGCCAGAGGGAGTCGATATCTCCACAGAGATGATTAGGTTGGCAAAAATTAAACATCCAGAAATCTCCTTTCATCAAAAAGACATTACAAAATGGGAGTTGCCAAATCAGTATGACTTTATTTCTGCATGGGACAGCATTTGGCATGTGCCGCTTGATCAACAAGCACATGTACTCAGCAAATTGATTTCCGCACTAAAACCTAATGGAATATTGATTTTCTCTTTTGGTGGGATAGACCAACAAGGAGAGCACAAAGATGATTCCATGGGACCAGAAGTATATTACTCGTCTTTGGGTGTATCGGGATTTCTAAATCTAATTATGGATTTGGGTTGTACATGTAGACACTTCGAATATGACCAACACCCTGAATTACATGCTTACTTAATCTTACAAAAAGATTAAACGAATAATGTAAGTTTGAAAACAACATTTAGTGATTGAGAATGTATACATGAAAATAAACCCAATTCATAAAGCCTCCTGTCATTGCGGAGCTGTACAATTTGAATTGTCACTCCCCAATGGATTAGATGACCCTCGTCGATGTGATTGTTCCATGTGCCAGAGGCGGGGAGCGATTGTGGCATCAGTGACATTAGATGGAATTAAGATAATCAAGGGTGAAGATAAGCTGTCACTCTATCAATTCAATACCATGATGGCTAAACATTATTTCTGCTCGGTCTGTGGCATTTATACTCACCATCAGCGTCGTTCAAACCCAACTCAATATGGCTTTAATGTCGCTTGTTTAGAAGGCGTTAATGCGTTAAAATTAAAGGACATACCGACTTATGATGGTGTTAATCATCCATCAGATAATGAGGAGTCTAAATTATGAATGATCCAACCAATGAAATATGTGACAAAGCTCTGACATATAATGATGTAGAGACTGGAATGTCTTGTAATCAAACATTTTTTAAAGCAAAAAAGGCAAAAACAAAGTTTTTATTTATTGGTCCTGGAGCAAAAGGCATAGGTTATAAAGCGATGCTTAAATTAGATCAATCAATTCCACAAGCACAAGAGTTGGCAGCGACAGAACCTGATCGTTATCAATCACCAGCAAAAGCTGGCTGGGTAACAGTTAGATTCACAAATGAAAACCCAATCCCAAAAGCAATATGGGAAAAATGGCTTGATGAATCTTACAAACTTACAACAAAGTAACTAACGTTCTTGATAGTAAAAATTTAAAAGATTATTTCACCATGAAGGACATGGAGCTCTTGAAGAAAAGAATAAAAGAATTAAAAAGTGCTCTTTAACATCTTATTTAATAATCAAAACAAAACCATCGTGCACTTCATGTGCTTCATGGTAAATAACTCTTGATCTTGATCTTGATCTTTCAATTGTTAATTAATAATTACTAATTACTAATTACTAATTATTAAAGTTCAAATCCATTAGCAAATATATTCCCTTCAATGGTATTATTTGGCAATTGTAAAAAGAATGGACAGACAGTAGTATTTTCAGGTATTAATGTATATATAGAATTAGCACAATTGCTGTCATAATTTCCTATGCCAGCTTGATGTTTCCAACTAGTAAGGTCAACATTTGGCTCATCTATTTCAATTGGATTACCATCATAAAAGAATGAAAAATGAACGTGCGGCCCTGTCGAGCTTCCGCCTTGACAGGTTGCTTGTGCTAAGTTATCAGCATAGTTTGATAATTTTTGGTTGTCATAAACAGTATCAAAGTCATTAACTTGTACATTATCTAAATGATAATAAGAAGTTACCCAACCATTTGAATGGATAACTTGTACATTACAGGAAGAAAAGACCCTGGCAATTCCCGCTTCTGATGCACTTACCCAGATATTACTAGTATTGGCTCCCCAACTAATAAAGCTAGCAAAAAAGTCCAATGAATTTCTTGGAGTATTACCGCCACCAGTTTGTGTATGTACACCACCGCCAGACCAAAACTCACCACGTGGCCACGGTGGTTGAAAATACCCAAATAAAGGAGGGCCTGAATTTCCTCTAAAATAATCGTGTTCTAAAATTATTCTTTTGCTGGCAAAATCATTATTTAAATTTAACTCGAAATCATATGCTTTTGCTATAGCAACAACAGATTTACTGGCCGATAAAGGGTCATTTATATAAGTATAATAACTTTGACTTAAGCCTGTAGCGATTTGAAAGATTTGTTGTTTGTTTTCAAAACTGTCATCTACGGGTTTACCACGAAAATGGTTTTTTAAAACTTCTGCTAATAATTGAGGGTGTATAGAATGCATGGCTGCCCAAGTATCAATGGCTTCTCGTAATGGTAAGAGTTCTGGTATGTTGTGTGTCAGGTAATCTTTTGTATAAAAGGATAATCTATCAGAGGCTGTATATTTAAACTGACTGTTATGGACGATAATAGGACCTGAGTATTCTAGATTTAAATGAGGTCCTGTATATTTGAAATCAGAAGAGTTTGCTGATGTTGCAATCAAAAAACAGCACAATATAAATATTTTCAAACAGTTTGATTCAAAAGAATTCATAACAATCACCTAAAACATTCAATGAGCTATTGATTATAGCACTTTTAAGGAGTTTACAAAAGTGAGATTAATTTTTAAATAATAGGTCTTTATTTTTTTAATAACAATTTATCCAAGCAATTGGCAAATTTTTCACGGTCTCGGTGATTAAGCGCTTTGGGTCCACCAGTTTCAACACCACTGTTACGTAAGGTTTCCATAAAATTCCGCATTTCTAGACGGGCTTTTATATTTTCAGTGGTATAGAGCTCACCGCGAGGATTGAGAGCTATTGCGCCTTTGTCAATGGATTCAGATGCCAATGGAATATCCGCAGTAACAACTAAATCTCCAGCATTTAACCGTTTTACGATTTCGTCATCAGCCACATCAAAACCTTGTTGAACTTGAACGGCGTCAATATATTTCGATGGTGTGTGAGAAATGTATTGATTGGCAATCAAGGTCACATAAGTTTGTGTTCTATCTGCGGCACGAAAAATAATGTCTTTGATCACATTCGGACAAGCATCTGCATCAACCCATATTTTCATCTATTTTTTCTCTTCTTCAATTTTTTGTTATTCTCGCACATTGCTTAAAAATTTAAAAAGGATTATGATTCTAGCCATGCATATACTCTCAAAACAGCAAGCAAGAAAACTAATAGTTTTGTGCAATGACTTTCACCACAATAAAAAAAGTAAAACTTTGGATGCAACAATGGAAAGCTTTAATGCTTTAGGTTATGTGCAAATTGATACGATCTCAGTCGTGAATAGGGCACATTTACATGTGTTGTGGTCACGTAATCAGCATTTTAAAGAGAGCCATTTGGATTCATTATTTGAAAGCAAAGAGATATTTGAGTATTGGTCTCATGCAGCAGCCATGTTACCCATAAAGGATTATCGATTCTCATTGATTCGTAAGCAACAAATTGCCAATGGAGACATTCATTGGTTTAAAAACAAACCTGAGATGATGTCACATGTTAAAGACATTATTGCCAAAGAAGGTGCTAAAAAATCCAGTGATTTTAAACACAAACGAAAAGTTAATAGTGGTTGGTGGGATTGGAAACCTGCAAAGATTGCCTTAGAGCAACTTTATATGGAAGGCCAGCTAATGGTAAAAAAACGTCAAGGCTTTCAAAAGATGTATGAGCTTACCGAAAAGTTATTGCCTACTGAGATCATTACTTCAATGCCAACTAATGAAGAATATTGTCAACATTTAATCAAGCGCTATTTGTATACTCAAGGAATAGGCTCCGCTGAAAATATTGCTTATCTTCGTAAAGGACTTAAACCAAGTGTACACAAAAGTCTTATACAGATGTATGAAGCTGGAGAACTTGAAAAAGTATCAGTGAACAAGCAGGAATACTACGCATTACCAGAACGATTATCTTTACTTAATAATCGCCTTCAAACAAAAGTCCATATCCTGTCACCATTTGATAATATGGTGATACAGAGAAAAAGGTTATCAGAATTATTCGACTATGATTATCAAATAGAATGCTATGTGCCTGATGCAAAGAGAAAATTTGGTTATTTTTGCCTTCCAATACTATATGGTAATGAACTGGTCGGTCGTATTGATTGTAAAGCCCACCGTAAAGAAAGAATATTAAAAGTTAAAGCTGTATTTAAAGAAAAAATTATTAAAAACAATGAAAAATACCAAATAAAATTAAAACAAGCTTTAATTGATTTTGCGGAATTTAATCAATGCGATGAAGTGGTTTTTGAAAAGAATAATGTAACGGGTTAAATCTTAATCGTATCAATGAAAGTTTCTAGCTCATCATTAACAAGAGGTATAGCTATAAAAAAGCCTTGAATATAATCAACATCTGATTTTAATGCCAATTCAAGTTGTTCTTCAGTTTCAATGCCTTCTAATACTGTTATATGATTTAAAGTTTTACTGATGTTTAAACATGAATTGAGTAGATTAAAGCCATCATTTGTATGCAGTTGACGGGTAAAATCTATGTCATATTTGACGCCATCTATATTGAGTTTTGACAGCATAGACAAAGCAGAAAACCCAGAACCAAAATCATCTAAAAATACTGTGATATTCTGGTCTTTCAATAATTTCAAATGATCATTAATTTTTTGTTCCTCAAATACTGCTTGGTTTTCTAATATTTCAATTGATAATGAATGTATAGATTTCTGGTGCATTTTAATTAGAAACTCTACAAAATCCCTATCTAACAATGAGTTAGGAGATATATTAATGGAAATCTGAATGTCATCAAATTTACTTGGCCAATCATGAGATTGTTTTACCGCACGATTGACTACCCACCTATCTATATGGGTTGATAGACCAACTTCGGAAAATAAATTGATGAAATCAGGAGGGAATATTTTACCCGACTCATCCCTTATTCTAATTAAGGCTTCAACCTTAGCTATTTTTTTTGTTTTAGCATTCAAAATGGGTTGGTAATAAAGAACCAAATCTCCTTTTGAAATTAATGACAAGTATGAATTAATTTGGTTTTCAATTTCTAAATTTTTCATGAGAGACTGTTGGTTTCTAAATTGTAGAGCTTGAATATTTTGAGTCTCTAAATTAAATTTTTTAGAAAAGTCAGATACTACGTCATTGTCTAAATGTGAAGACTCTAGCATTCTAAGGAATTTAAGGTAAATCGCTGTACCTATGTATAAATTGATGACTTGTAATAAAATTGCAAAAAAATCACCGCCAGTAGCTAGATAAGCATTTAATAATGGAGGTGTTGTCCATGGGATACTAGCCACAACTGGATTGACAAGACCTAATGACATAAATAAGTAGGTGTTTAGATACAAAATAATCGGAACGAAAACAAACGGCACGAATAGAAAAGGATTAAATACAATAGGCATGCCATAATGCAATATTTCAGAAATATTGAATGTACTGGGTAAGATTGATACTTTTGCTAATCTTTGATGTCTTAACGATTTTGAAAATAATAATATGGCAATCAATAAACAAAATACAGAACCTGCGCCGCCTATATCAGTAAAAATATAATTTCCCGATACATTAATATTTGGAACAGTTTGCAACAAAGAAAAAGCCTCTACATTTTCAAGAAAAGCATCATGATAAACACTACCTAGGAATGAAAATATATGTGAAGGATTAACACCAATAAACCAGATTAGCTTATTAATTAGCTTAAAAAAGAACACACTTGATAGGTTGCTTGTATCTGTTATTATAAATGGGTTTGAAGACTGATAATCAGCGAGCGATTGCCAAATATTTTCACCAATTATGACTAACAAAAACACTAAACAAAAAGTGAATATTGATGGCAATATATAATTAAAGCTCTTATTGATATTCAGGGATATATCATCGGTTTTGAAAATATGTAATCTAGATTTTGAAGAAAAGTACTTAAGGATAATTGATGTGAAAAAACACAATGGAATAGGCAGTAATTTAATATATGTTGACTCTCGTAACTCCAAAAATGTTTCAAACCGATGGGCAAGAGTTAAAAATAATAAACTAAAACATATTAACACCAAACAAGTGGCATCTATGTCCTTACTTTTTGCAAAAGCCATGGATAGACTGACTGTAAATATTAATGGAAAGAAAATATAAAAATAGGTATATATGTTACTTATAGCAACAGCAATAGAATGCAATGTATTGAAAAAAATCAATCCTTCAGATATCATCAATAAAATTGTTACAGTGAGAATCATTGGCACAAGAGCAATTGATGCATCTTGTAATGCCATAATATTTTTATTTTTATTAAGATGACTTAATAGCGAGCTAAATTTTTTCAAACCCATTTAACCATAATTCCCCTTCCCAGATTAAGTATATCACAAAATCTAATTATGGTTTCAAATGAAACTATATTGAGGGTTTAATAATTTACATTACTAAATAAATTAGCTTTCATTCTTTTTTATTAAATCTACTAAATATTCATTATCATCAGTTTGCCAAAACTCATTGGATTGTAGTTTACATTGATTGGCCAATTCTATGGCCTTGATTAGGAGCCCTTTTTTGGCATAGGCTTTTGATCTTAACAAATCAAATGGATAGGAAAAAGGCTTGTATTGTTCTGATTTCTTTAACAGTAATAAGGCTTCTTCTGGTTGATTTTTGTCTAAATGGATTCTTGCTAATTGATTGTTGATTTGTATCAGTGATTCGGTATCATTGGTTTCTAATGCAATTGGATAAGATTCTTGCAGAATAGATACAGCTAAATCAGCCTGGTCTGTCATTGTATAAAATCTGGCTTGTTTTAAATCAATCCTGGGTTGCATTCTAATTTCTTTTTTATCATTGATATAAGATTGTAATTCGTCGATAAGGCTTTGTATTAATTCAATTTTATGACTGTCTAAATACAGATCAATGGCCAATAATTTGTTGTTGATTTTAGCCCTTTCATTGTTTGTGCTTATGGCTAAGTCATTGTGTTGTTGCAGGTATATTTCTGCTTTTTCCCACTGTTTTTGTACGCGCGCAATGTCGATTGTAAATTGTTTTGACGCCAACTGCATAAAAGCATAATCTATTTCATTTGCAATGCTTTCTAATTCTTGATTGAGGCTCCATGCTTTGGAAAATTGCCCTTGTGTTAATTGTACGTAAATAATTTCACTAATCGTTGCGCCAATACCAACTTTGTTTTTTAAAGCCCTCACAATTGCCAAAGAATGATTGAGTTGTTCAAGTGCTTCTTCATAATTGGCTTCGTGTTGAGCTAATCGTGCTAACAGTGTGTGGACTTTGGCTTCACCTATCAAATCACCCAATTGATTAAATAAGATCTTGGCTTTATTTATACTGTCTTTTGCAAGCGATGTATGCCCCATTTTTTGTAACAAACTGGCTTTTTTGCGATAAACTTCTGCAATAAATTCAGGGAATTCTTCACTTGAAACTTTTTTAATGAGTTTATCCATTTGCTCAAGTGCTTTGTCATTTTCTGTTAATCCAGTATAAACATAGCTGAGATTCAACAGTATATTATTGAGTTCAAATATTTCTGAGTCTTTGAATTTTTCTAGGGTATCTAAATAGCCTTGCTTGGCCAAAAGTGGTTTGCCCATTTTAAAAAGTATTAAACCACGTAATGATTGGCTATTTATCTCAGTATTTGTATTTATATCCAATGAGTCCAAAGTGTCTAATGTTGCCAATGCTTGTTGCTGTTGCCCCATGGTGTTTTTTACTTGAGCCAGTGCCAATCTAGCCAAATGAAATGTGCTGTCTTCTATGAGACAAATTTCAAAATAATGAGCGGCTTTTTCATTTTCTCCAATGGCCATATCTGATAACCCACGTAAATAATTTTCAATAAGAACTTGGTTATTCGGCAAAGCATTTTCTGAGATTTTAATTTCATCTTGGTGTAAAGTTTCTAGCAACCATTTATTGGCTTGAGAATACAGGTTATTAAAGTTTTTGTGACTGGTTGTAAAGCTTGAAGCCATCTGATTATTATCAGTCAATTTAAAGTCCAATGTATAAATGTCGTTTTCTTTGACGATATTGGTTGATAAAACCTTCAGCTGAGGTGATATTTTCCATTGGTGTTCAAGGTACTGTTGTTTATTTAAGTTAGGTGGTTTAGTTTTATAATCTTTAATCAGTGTATTGTGATAATCCCCTAGAATTTGTTCAATTAACTTGTCGTTATTGGCAGACCACCATTGAGTGTTATCAGAATCTGTTTCATTTGGTAATATCAATAAAAGTGGCTTTTGATATGATTCCTGTTTTATTGGAGTGGGTGTTTTCTGTTGTGATTGATTTGATGAAATATAGGCAAATATTGCTAAAAAAACCACCAAAATTGCCAAAAGAGACACAGGATTTGTTTTTTTCTTTGGGTTATTATCTGTTGGCTTTTTTAATCCGTCTGAAATACTAACCTCTGGCAGAAATTTCATTCCAAAACCATATTGAGATTCAAAGTAATCTATTTGTTGATGTTGATTTAAAACTTTTTTGAGTTTGGTAAAGCTTTTATCAACTGTGTTATGGGTGACTATTTTTCCATTCCATACTTTTTCTATAATCTGATCCTTTGATAAAACAGCACCATGATTGTTTAGAAAAAACACCAATAAATCATAGTTTTGTTTGGTTAAGGAGACTTTCTCATTGTTGAAGTAAAGTTCTTTTTTATCTGAATTCAGAGTGAAATTCGCAAAAGTTAGTATCATATAAGTGAATCATTTGTATTAAAAATATTTTTAATACTCTATCACAATCTTTAATGATTTTAAACTGAATTATAGAGCCACAATTTAGAATAAATAATCAATGGGTTTTTAATTGCTTTCAAACCCATTGATAAATATTTCATCGCTTATCAGATTAATCGATTGAATCATAGGAGTAACAAAATCTGATAGGCTCGTATTGTTATTCTCAAAAGTTCTAACCGAATAAGCCACCACAGCATTGGTACCAACAAGTTTGGCATTGTGCATAGATTGTGCTCCACTGATAGGATCAATTTGACCCAAGTGAGTCCAATTATTTTGTTCAATGGTGCTGGTTAATTCAATCTTTGTGCTGTTTGGCCAAAATGCTGCCAAACCCAGATTAGATTTTAATACCAGACCATCTCCAAACTCTAAACCTATGCCATCATCAAGTATTGGGTCATGTGATGTGAATGCCAAGATTGATGGGTCTGATAAGTCTCCTTGTTTTTGCAAGACTTCTCCATTTTGTCGCCACAGAATGACAGGATCGCCATTACTGTTAAACGCGGATAACGGAGCATCATCGTTTGTGGCATTATTAGTCAGTTGATTAGGGCTGTCCCAAATACCATTGTTTTTATCGATATGAAATAACTCTCGGTCTTGATTTGTAGAAAAGTCATCATCTGTATCAACAATCAATGAAACCAGCATTGTGTCATCATTAAAACTATCAGCAGACCATCCTAAAGTAAATTTCAGGTTATCAGCGACAGTTTCTTCATTGATCCAATTTTGATTAATGCTGTCCCAAGAGCTTGTATGAATTGATACTCTGTTAGCTTCATTACCAAAAATATTTGTTCCAATGGCCCGTTGCCAAAACACATGTAAGTTGTTATTGCTATCTACTTTAATAACTGGTCCAAAATCATTATTGCTATTGGTGGTCATTTGGCCGATGGCTAATTCTATTTGGTTGATTGGGTCATAAACAACATAGTGTAGTTCTAGACCATTAGCAAAAACATCTAATTCATTAACCATAGTAGGTAATGCTTCAGTGCTTCTTTGATAGACTATGACTAAATTGCCTTGGCCATCAAACTCAATAGAGGGCGCCATGTCGGCATCAGCATCATTGGTTATATCAATAATTGAACCCCATGCATTTCCATCCCAGATTCGTAATTTTATATCACCTGAAGGTCGGTTTTGACCTGCGGGCAATTCACTCCAAACTGCAGCACCATAAGTGGATGAAACAGCCATGGCAAGTTGCCCATCTGCAGGGACCCAACCAGGTGCGCCTTGAGACTCCTGGTTGTTTCTGGCTGTACAGTTATCGCCAAATGGCCATTCTTGTGATGGATTGACACCCAAACCAAAAAACTTAACTGTTGCCCCGACATTGACATCTCCCCCGAGTTTGTTCATATTAAAATTGGGTGAAAACTCAAATTCTATACAACCAGACCCACCGCCTTCAACACCTCAAATCCCGCAAATATTATTAATAAAATAATTTTAATCGGTTTTAAATATATATCAATCTTGAAACCTGAAAAGACCGTTACATTATATAAGTCAGTTTATTTTTTTGGATAAAACTTGTCTATTGTCTTTATTCCAATGAAATATTATAAGTTTTGGCAGATTCATTGCCTAGATTATCTTTTGCTTGAATGGTTAATGTGCCTGGTTTTATATCTAATAATGATGACATATTATCCATATAGACTAATGTATCTTGATTCCAACGGTAATACAATTTATCAAACCCTGATTGTTGATCTGCACTGAAAATATTCAATTTGGCATTTTTTTCTACAGTGATTTGTTGTTTTTCTACTTTATGTTTGCCAACAACATTTATAGCAATTGAAGGACCAAAATTATCAGCTATATCTGATGTGATATTAATTGAAAATGGTTTTGTTTTATAACCCACTAAGTCATCATCGCTAACAGCTGCCACACGCCAAAAATAGTTACCTGATTGTTGAATCTTTGAAATTTGAGTTTGGGTATTATTGGTTTTAATTTGGCTGATGATTTGATTGCACAATTTATCTTGGCAAACTTCAATCATGTATTGCTTTGCCATTGGAATACCATTCCATTTAAGAATCGGGTTGCTATAATTGATTGAGAGAGCATTATAATTTACATCAACAACAGGACTTTTCATCAAGGGTTTAGGTTGTGGAGGTTTTTCTCCTTGTTTTACTGACACGCCCATACCTTTTGGAACAGTAATATTTGTTCCAGCTGACTCGACATCAGATGAACCTTCATAAACGGAAACTACCGAATTACCATTTTGAGCAATACCAGTTCTTAATGCCGTTAATTTTCCATCAATGTTACCAGGAACAAGTTTGGTTTGACCTGAAATTATTTCAATCTCAGAATTTTTAATGTTTAAAGGTTTCCATTTTAGCTCTGTATCGCCTTCTATAATTTCAACTGTAGAACTATCCGTGCCCAGAACGGATGTCTTTCTTGATTGTAGAAAGACCTGTGAAAATTCTAATATTTTAAGCGATGAAGTCTCATCAAATTCTAATAAAGTGGAAGAACTTTCTAGCGTACGTACGCCTTCTTGTTGGCGTAATTGATCACCAGTTTTTGCTTGTAGCCATTCGCCAATGACCAGTTTTTTTTCTACGTTATTAATAATGTCTCGCATTGTTGCTTTTTTAGCTGGAATAATGCGTTGTTTAATGATGACCAGTTCCTCTCCAATGGTTAACATGTGTGGGTTTTTAACATGTGGATTGAGTTTCCAGTTGTCTCTCCACAAAATGTCTGTTCCCAAATAGACACGCGTAATTGTATGCAAGTTTTCCCCAGGTTTAACCGTATGTATCAGAGTGGTATCTTCTACCTGTGCATTAGCTGTTATTGGTAGTAGGAATAAAACATAACTTAATATAAGAATTTTTTTCATTGCCATTTTCCTTTATTTAGTGATCGTAAAAACGATGTATGTGATTAACTTATTGCCAAGTGTATCGCTGGCTTTTATCTTTAAACGGTAAAGGCCTGTATCAATAAAAATGAAGGTCTTAGGTAAAGGCAACCATTCTCGGTTATTGCCAAAATATTCTGAATTGAGTATGCCCACAACATCGCCTATTGTTTGTATCTTAATTTTTTGACCGACTTTAACTTTGAGTTTTTTGATATCAACAAAGGATTTGCCTAATGTTGTTACAGTTAATTGGGGTGAGACATTGTCTTCAAGCCATTGGATTTTCTCTGTGGTTTGATTGCCAAGTATACTGGTGGCTTTCAGATCGCTATTGTTAGTGATTTCAATACCTGAATTTCCTGCTGATAAGCGTTTGCCATTGAGCCAATAGGTAATAGAATCCGATTTACGAACTTCAAGCATTGCTGATTTATTGGCATACCATTGGTTATCAATCATTACGCTTGGGGCTTGTAATTTCCATGAAAGGGTAGGTTTATCAAAATCCTTAGTAAAGGGTATGTCTGTCTTTGATTCGTTATTGAAATCATCTGTGGCTTGAATAACGATTTTTGTGGTGTCTTTAGAAATCATGATAGGATTAACAGAAGATTGAGACAATTTTTCATTAATGTAAATATTTACTTTTGATCCTGGTTCATTGTGTTGCCAATGTAATTGGCTTTTTGGCCCAACCATAACCCTGTCTCTTATACACATCTCCGAGCCCACGAGACAGGCAGAAATCT
>OJDV01000282.1_pt1 | contig 18842 bp, 18 predicted proteins | sample 1592911 | NCBI WGS metagenome assembly OJDV01 (sample SAMN05416860, study PRJEB24817) | seawater metagenome | isolation source: Sea water | place: Canada:Atlantic | collected 2013-11 | reverse complement strand
TCTACACAGAGTAGATCGTCGGCAGCGTCAGATGTGTATAAGAGACAGATCTCATACTCCTCCTCGATCTCGACCTCTGCGTCGATTCCGCACTGAGGAGCGAGCGTGATGAGGGTGAGCCCCACGATTATGTGTACGCCGACCGTCGAGATGGCGCCGCCGATCCCGAGGGCGAAGAGAGAAGACGTAGCGTTCTTCTTCGAGATGAGAGGATCCGCGACGCGCGCTCGCTCGGCCTCGGCATCCGTGATTCCGCCTCCCTCCTTGGTCTTGCTGTCATCGCTCATATTCGATGCTCACTTCGTGCCGGATGAGGGCCTGGCCTTGCGCTCGATGTTGAGCGCGAACTTCGTGACGCCGTTGACCTTGATGAGGTCGAGCAGCTCGACGACGCGGCCGTAGTTGACGCCCTTGTCCGCGGCGATCACGGCCCGGATGTCAGGGTCCTTCTCCTTCTCGCGTTTGATCTTCGCGGCTATCTGAGCCTCCGTAGCGGTGTCGCCGTCGAGGACGTAGTCCCCCTCGGAGGTGACCTTGAACGTCAGCGTGGTCTTGATTTCGGCCTTACCCGTCGCCGCCTTCGGGAGGTCGACGCCGATCTGAGCCTTTACTATGCTCGTCGCCGTCACCATGAAGATGATCAACAGAACCAATACGATATCAACGAGTGGTGTGACGTTGATCCCTGTGATCATATCGTCGTCACCACCAGAACTCGAGCCTGCCATGGCAGCTTCTCCTTACGTGAGGTGGTGCCTCAGACGTGACCTATGTCGGTGTTCCGGTTGCGCAGCTGCGAGAGCAGCGTGGAGCCAAGGAGCTCGGTCTGCGCCACGGACTTCTTGACCCTGGTCTTGTAGATGTTGAACGCGACGACGGCGGGGATCGCCACGAGCAGCCCCACTCCGGTGGCGACGAGCGCCTCCGAGATGGCGTGCATGACCATCGCGCTGGCCTCGGCCGAGCTCGACCCGAGGTTACGGAACGCGCCGATGACGCCGAGCACGGTGCCGAAGAGGCCGATGAACGGGGCGTTGTTCCCGACCGTGCCGAGGAAGCCGAGGCCTCTGTCGTAGCGCGTACGCTCGGTGGCGAGCGCTCCGGACATCAGGTCCTGGACGGCGTGATCGCCGAGATCCCAGGATCGGAGGCCGAAGAGCACGACCTTGGCCTCCATCGACTCGTCGTCCTTGAGGACCTCGGCGGCCTCGTCGAACTTCCCTTCTCTGAACATCTTCTCGAGCTTCACGCGCACGTCGTGGATGTCTATGGAGCGCTTGAAGTAGAAGTAAGCGCGTTCGATCATGATGTACACGTTGATGAAGCTGAGGATCACGAGCACCCAAAGCACCCACTCGGCCCCGATCAACGCAAACTGCAACAGATAATTGGTCAACATCTCGGCTGGTCCTCACACATTTCAGACGGTTCGAATCGCGCGACCTCGGCGATCCATTGGGACACCTAACGAACGTTAGGTATCCTAGGTGCGTTTCGCAAATGTCGAAGTGTAAATGTCGCGAGAAGTCATTCAGGTGCGGTCTTTGTTCGGCCGTCGAACTCAGGAGAGCGCCCGCTCCGCGGCGATGATGAGCATGAAGTCACGCGTCAGGACGAGCTCCGCGGGCGGGTTCACGCGGACGTTCTCGGTGATGGAGCTGCCCTCCATGGTGTCGACGCCGATGAGGGTGGCGTCGTGGTCTCGCTTGAGGACGGACACCGCGTCTGCGACGGACACACCCACGAGCGAATCGGGCACGGGGCAGCGGAAGAACTGGTGCCCGCGCTTGGAGGTGAGGAGCTCGTCGAGCATCGAGACGATGCCTCTGCTCTGCGCGACGGTGGCCATGATGTTGCCCACGTACTCGTCCGAGACGATGATCTCCTCGACGCCGACCTGGCGCAGGCTCGTCTCGTTGTCGCGGTTGAGGAGCTGGACGACGGTGTAGATGTCCTTGTTGAGCTTCTCGATGAGCATGGCCGCGAGCACGGTGCGCGCGTCGCGGTCCTGACTGGAGCGGTGGTCGTTGGTCGAGTCGGCCATGAGCATCGCCGTGGACGCCCGCTCGATGCCCGCCTCACGCAGGACGTCCACGCGCGTGTAGTCGCCCGTGAGCAGGTAGAGGTGATCGGCATGCAGCCGAAAGAACTGTTCGTCCTGGAGGTCGGAGTGTTCGGTGACCACGACGATGTGCCGGTACCGACCCAACCCATCCTTTGCCTGGTGGAGCATCTCGTCGACGAGCATCTCGCCGGCGCGGTTCCAGCCACAGATGACGACGTGGTTCTCTATCTCATCGAGTTCCATGGTCCTAAACCTGAAGTTCTTGAGTGAGTTGACCATCACCGCCGAGATCGTACCGGTGAAGACTGCGAAAACGGTGAGGCCGCTGAGCATGAGGATGACGGTGACGAACTTGCCGAACGGCGTGTTCGGGGTGCCGCCGATGGGCTCACCGCCGATGACCGTGAGGACGGCGAACCAGAGCGCGCGCTCGATGCTGGAGAAGTCGGGGTTGAGGCGGCCCTCCGCGGCGCGCATCGTGAAGGCGCCCATGAGCACGACCACGAGGATGCTCATGGTGATGATGATGTACTCGGTCTTGATCGAGCCGAAGGGCCCTGAGAACCGAGACAGCCGCCTGCTGGCGATGATCCCGAAGCGGAAGAGGCGCAGGAGGCGGAACGCGCGCAGGATCCTAAACGGCCTGAAGAACGGGATCGCCGCGAGGATGTCGATCCAATACTTGCGGAAGAAGCGGCTCTTGCGCTGCTCGATGTAGTAGCGGGCGATGAGCTCGACGACGAAGATCGCGGTGAGGATGTCGTTGGCGAGTTCGACGCGCAGGTACGCGATGGAGTCGTGCGGGAGCGAGAACTCCACGAGGACCAGGCCGACGGACAGGAGGATGAGACCGAGTATGACGAACTCGGTGATCGGGTGGCCGATGAACCTCGCGACGCGACGCCTGAGAGACTCGACCTCTGGTTCAACCATGATCGACTCGAGCGGGTGCGAGGGAATGGACAAAGGAAGGGCTTGCCTTTTTGACCCATCGAGACATTGAATGGAAGAGAAAACGGGCGCGCGCTGAGCGCGCTCGGGGTGCTTGAAGGAGGCGAGATGTCAGGAAACCGGAGTGAGCAGAGTTCTGGGGTGGGATCGACCTGGGCGGTGCTCGGTGTGTGCGGTGTGCTCTTCGGCGCGATGGCGTGGGGGTTCACCCAGGGCTCCGGGCCTTCCGGGTTCGGGGACGAGCTGGAGCCGCTGGGCTTCCCCCCGGCCGAGCTCGACGCGGGAAGGCTCGAGGCTGCGCGAGCGAAGCACTACACGCCCGAGGAGGGTGTGTGGGAGTCGGCGTCCACGATGAAGCTCATCGCGGAGGTCCGGCTCGCCAACGACCACCAGTTCGAGACCAAGCCCGTCCCGACGGTGGATGAAGAGGAGCTCAACTCGAGGGTCGAGGTCGCGGCGATGGAGGCGCTCCAGGATCACCCGGAGGGGGCGTTCGTCGAGCTGGGCCGACCTCTGTATGCGTCGTGCGCGAAGGGGCTCGCTGCGCTCCAGCGTGACATCGCGGCGGGCAAGGTCACGCTGGCGCAGGCGATCAAGGATCCAGACTACGAGGCCTACTCCGAGTACCGACGGGCATGTGGAGGCGTGCTGGGGATGTTGAGCGCGCGCAAGCTCATCGACGACGACGGGCAGTGGCAGGACCCGAGCGCGGGCCCCGTGGTGCTCGAGCTGCTCCAGCGCTACAGGTGGGCCTTCATCGCCCACAAGCAGGCGCAACCAGGAGCGCTGCTGAGCCCCTCGGACGCCGAGGCGCTCACGCGGTGGCGTATCGGAGCGAGCGCGTCGTTCACCGCCGAGGAGCGCCTCATGTTCGCGAGACGAGCCAAGGAGGTCTCCCCCGATTACCCGACGCCTCTCGCGACGGCGTTGATCTTCCGCGAGATGGGTCAGAGCGAGCGAGGAGAGACCGAGTTGTCGAAAGCCGCCGCGCTCACCAAGGGACGCGAGCAGGCCAAGTACGTGTATTGGCTGGAGGAATACCGGGGCGCGACGAAAAAGAAATAAAAACATCACGAAAAAGCGTTGACACGACCGAGCGGCACCACTAGAACTCTCCATCCCAGGCAAGGGCGGAGACGCTCGACACGCCGAACGGGGAAGTAGCTCAGTTGGGAGAGCACTTGACTGGCAGTCAAGAGGTCGAGGGTTCGATCCCCTTCTTCTCCACTTTCAAACAAAAGACCCGAAATGGTAGACACCATTTCGGGTCTTTTGCCGTGCGTAGTGCTCCAGCGCGGACTCGACCGTGGCACCGAAGAGAAACCAGAGGAGAGGACGTGGCGAACTTCATCGACCTGTCCGCGACGCAGGATCAGCGCGTGGACTACTTCACAGCGAGACTCTACCGGATCGAGGTTCACATCCGTCGCGGTGAGGAGCGAGCTGCGCGCGCGCAGCTCGACGGGCTACTCGAGGAGCTGGTGACGTTCAAGAGGGACATCGCGTTTCCGGGTGAGTACGTGATCGCGGGCGCGAACGTGGGGCTCCTGTCGGGCCGCGGGTCGTGGGCACGCGGTCGCTTGCCCGCGGCGGTCATGGGAGCGGCGTTGGGGTGGCTGTTCGGTCAGTCTTCTCGCGCGAGGCAGCACCTGTTCATCGACGAATTGCTCGTGGAGACGCGCCGGTTCGAGCGCGCGCTCGGGGTGAGCTGAGCCAAGAGCGTGGGGCGTGGAGGCGAGCGCGTTTGTCATTGGCCCGAGGCTCGGATAACCTCTGCCCCTCTGGACATGAAGACCGACCTCGCAGGACGACTCGATGACTCTGACCCGTGTGACCCGCAGGACATCTCTTGCACTGTTGATGACCCTCCACCTGACGACGGGGTGTGCGTCGAGCGATCCGCTGCCCGTGCCAGACGCTGGTGACGAAGACGCTGGCGTCGTGACGCCAGACGTGAGCGTCACCCCGGACGTGCGAGAGGAGCCGGACGTCAGGGAAGAGGAGGACATGGGACCCCCTCTCATATGCGCGGCGGGGTTCGCCGACTGTGACGACGACGGGAACGTCGTGCGTTGCAGCGAAGACAGGACGCAGTACCTGACGGAGGCGTGCTCGGGCGGCAAGGAATGCCGGGCCGGCGAGTGTCTGGACCCCATCATCTGTCAGCAGGGGGAGCGTTCGTGTGTGAGCGCGACGCAGTACGAGGAGTGTCGCCCGGGAGGGACGGCCTTCCGCGTGGTCGCGTGTGAGAACGACGACTCGTGCATCGACGGTGTGTGTGTCTCGGGCGAGCGCAACGGCGGAGAGTGCGCGGCCGACGGGGACTGCGCCGGAGGTCTGTGCCACTGCGGCGCGGGCACGGACGACGCGTGCGCGGCGAAGTGGACTCGCGCGTACTGCTCCGCCGAGTGCACGACGTCGACCGACTGCGCGGGCGACGAGATCTGTGTGGCCGGCGACGTCCACCAGATAGAGAGCGCCGCGGCGAACGTGAACCACTGCGTCAAGGGCTGCCAGGGCTCGTGCGCCATCGACGGTCTGAGTTGCAAGTGGCTCCCCGCCTACGACGGCGTGGGAGCGTTGACGTTCGAGCAGGGGTGCTACTTCGACGCGGCGGCCGAGGTGGGAGGAGAGTGCCAGACGGACACGGACTGTGTCGGAGGCGTCTGCCTGAAGGACTACTTCAACACGAGCTACTGCACGTCGCCCTGTGGCGCGCAGGGTTGCCCCGACAACGCCGCGTGCGTGCAGTTGGGCGGCTCCGAGTACTACTGCTCGCTGCTCTGCGGTGACGGGAGCGTGGGTGGGACGGACAGGTGCCCGCTCGAGCCCACGGTCGCGGACGAGCGGATCGACGTGAGCTGCAAGCTCGCGACGACGATCGAGGGACCCGCGAAGCGGGTGTGCGTGAATCCGTCGAAGCAGTGACTCGAAAGGCCGTGCGGGGGCGGGAGAACTTGACCCTCGGGGAGTCGGGCGAGTAAACCGGAGGGAGATCTCGACGCCTTGCTGCCCGGGAGGTCGCGTCTGCGCCCTCCCCCGCCCGTGCTCGCCGACATGGCGTAGGCGCGGTGCAAGGTCTCGAGAACAGGCCACGAACACCATCCTCTGAAGGGAGAGCCTATATGCGACGCGCCAAGATCGTGTGCACCCTGGGTCCGGCATCGGACTCGGACGAGGTGCTAGAGCGAATGATTCTTGCGGGTATGAACGTCGCGAGGTTGAACTTCTCGCACGGCGAGCACTCGTACCACGCCGAGCTCTTCGACCGGGTCCGCAGGCTCTCCAAAGAGCTGAAGATGCCCGTGTCCATCCTGCAGGACCTCCAGGGCCCCAAGATCAGGGTGGGGCGTTTCGAGGAAGGCTCGGTGGTGCTCGAGGAGGGTGCCGAGTTCATCATCACGTCGGACGACGTGGAGGGGACGTACGAGCGCGTCTCGACGACGTACAAGGACCTCCCGAGGGACGTGCGCCCTGGCGACGCCCTCCTCCTGGACGATGGGCTCTTGCGCCTGACGGCGTTGGAGATCCGTGGCGCGGACGTGATCACGCGCGTGGACGTGGGGGGGGTGCTCAAGAACAACAAGGGCATCAACCTTCCGACGGCGGCGGTCTCGGCGCCGAGCCTGACGCCAAAGGATCTCGTGGACCTGGAGTTCGGCGCCCAGCTCGGCGTGGACTACATGGCGCTGAGCTTCGTGAGGAGCGCTCTGGACATCCACCAGATGAAGGCGAGGTTGCCGGGTGGTGACCGCTGCCCCATCAAGATCATCTCGAAGATCGAGAAGCCTCAGGCGCTCAACGACCTGGACAACATCATCGCGGTGTCGGACGGGGTGATGATCGCGCGCGGTGATCTGGGCGTGGAGTTGCCGCCGCAGAAGGTACCGATGATCCAGAAGATGATCATCGAGAAGGCGAACGCGATGGCGAGGCTGACGATCACGGCCACGCAGATGCTCGAGTCGATGACCGAGAACCCGAGGCCGACGAGGGCCGAGGCGTCGGACGTGGCGAACGCCGTGCTCGACGGGACCGACGCGGTGATGCTCTCGGGCGAGACAGCGTCGGGCAAGCACCCGGTGACGGCGGTCTCGATGATGGCGAGCATCATCGAAGAGGTCGAGTCGAAGCCTGCGTGGTTCCGCCAGAAGAGCCCCGCGTTCATGACGCACATGAAGACGTTCCCCAACGCCGTGGCCAAGGCCGCGACGACGGCGGCGGACGAGCTCCCGGTCAAGGGCATCGTGGTGCTGACGCAGTCCGGGGCGACCGCTCGCCTGATGATGACGTACAGGCCGACCAAGCCCATCATCGCGTGCACCCCCAACGAGCGCGTGTTCCATCAGCTCGCCGCGTTCTGGGGCGTCGATCCCGTGAGGATGACGATGATGTCGAGGACCGAGGAGGTGCTCGATTCGATAGACAAGATGATGGTCTCCGAGCGGGGCGCGAAGCCTGGTGACGAGATCATCGTCGTCATGGGCTCTCCGGTGCCGGATCGGGTGGAGACGAACCTCATCAAATTCCATCGAATCGGTGGCTGAGTCGCCCTGCCCTGGCCTCAACGAGGCCAGGGCGTCCGCGACGGCGCCCAAAACGAGCGCATGAGAGGCGAGATCTCCTTCATGGGGACTCGCCTCTTCTTCGTGTGTGGTCCAGGGCACGCGACATCTGACAGACATGCATTATGACAAATATAGTTACAGACCACCCATTTCATGACGTGGGAGAAGAGATGTTGGGCGGTCAGTGAGAGGGGACGAGGTGGAGTGACGCTCGAGCCGCGGGCGCGGCGAGCGTTCAGCCGACGACGCGGTTACGCCCGGTGTGCTTGGCCTGGTAGAGGCGGTCGTCGGCGATCTTGATGAAGGCGAAGACGTTGGGCTGGTCGTCGGGGAGCGCGCCGACGGCGGCGATGTACTCGGGGAGGTGCGTGACGCCCATCGACATCGTGATTGAGATGGAGACGTTGTCGAAGAAGAACGGCTCGGACTCGATGGCGCGGCGGAGCTTGTCGGCGACGACGACGGCGCGCTGCTTGTCGACCTCGGGCAGGAAGAGCGAGAACTCCTCGCCGCCGTAGCGCGCGAAGACGTCGTCGCGGCGGAGGTTGTGGAGGATGCGCTGGGCGACGTGCTTGAGGACGTAGTCCCCCGCGAGGTGGCCGTAGGTGTCGTTGATCGACTTGAAGTGGTCGATGTCGCACATGACGAGGGAGAGGTCACGCTGATGGCGCAGGGAGCGTGACATCTCACGCTCGACCTCCTTGAGGAAGTGACGCTTGTTGAAGGTCTGCGTCAGGCCATCCGTGGTGGTGAGCCGGTAGATCTCGTCGTGGTAGGCGGCCTCGATGTTGGAGCCGGAGAGGAACTTGAAGATGGTGCGCCCGATCTTGATCTGATCGCCGTCGAGGAGGCGATGCTGGTTGATGGGGCGGTCGTTGACGTAGGTGCCGTTGGTGGAGTTGAGGTCACGCGCGATGATGTCGTCGCCGTTGTTCTCGATGACGGCGTGGTTGCGCGAGATGGACTCCTCGTCGATCTGGATGTCGACCTTGGAGGATCGCCCGACGAGCGTGGAGTGCTGGGACAGGCCGTATTTTTTGCCCAGGTCGACGCCGTTGATGACCACGAGGCACGCGTCCTTACCGGAGCGTGCCTTGGTGGGCTGTTTACTGATGACGGTGACGACCGTGCTGTCGTTGCTCATCGTCCCTGGCTCTCGAGGGGGCAGTGAACGGCGCGTCTCTGTACGAGAGCCTCGAGAGGCGTCGAAGAGAGGTGCTCGTGAACGAGGTCTTGGGTCATTGCTGGACGTAAATCTAGACGATCGCCCGGCGCAAATGCAAAAGCGAACTGTACCGCATGACCCAAACGGTTCAGCGAAGGGTCACTCCGAGCGTGGAATGGCGAGCGAAGACCCCTCTCCGGACGCGAGCGAGAACCCCGCGGCGAAGTCGACGAGGTCCTCGCGGCCGAGCAGGCCGTGGGCGATCCTCTTCCCGAGCTCGACGCCAGGCTGGTCGAACGCGTCGATGTCCCAGAGCTCGCCGACGACGGCGGTGACGAACTCCCAGGTCATGACGAAGGCGCCGACGGAGCGGGCGGAGAGGTCGGGGAATGACCAGAGGCAGGAAGGCCGCTGGGCGTCCGCGAGCGCGAGCTGGGTGCCGCGCAGCTCTGCGGCGAGGATCTCGGACATGCCCCTCCCGACGAGGTGAGACAACGACTCTGGGAAGCCGTCGAGTTCGGGGACGGTGAGGTCGGTGGGGAACGACGCGACCTCGAGCAGCGCGACGACCTTGTCGAAGGGCCCCTCCATGTAGAGCTGGGCCTGGGAGTGCTGGTCGACAACGCCGAGCGCCTTGACGGGGGTCTGGCCGAGGTGGACCGCCCTGCCCTTTCGGTCGGTGCTCTTGCCCAGCGACTCGGCCCAGAGCTGGCGGAACCAGTCGACGAGGCCGGAGAGCAGGTCGCTGTAGGCCATCATGACGTAGATGGAGACGCCCTGACCGTAGAGGATGTGGGCGTCGGCGGCGGCCTGGAGGGCGGGGTTCGAGTCGACGGGGAGGTCACGCGCGGCGTCGCGGGCGTCGCGGGCGCCGTCGAGGAGCCCGGCGATGTCGAACCCTGCGGCGGCGAGGGGGACGAGCCCGACGGGGGTGAGGACGCTGAAGCGTCCGCCGACGTTGGGAGGGACGGAGAAGGTCTTCCAGCCGCGCGACATGGCGAGCGGGCGGAGCGAGCCCCGCTCGGGGTCGGTGATGGCGATGACGTGTGCGTCGACGTCGTCGCCGATGGCGTCACGGAAGCGGGCGTAGAGTATCCAGAACTTCGACATCGTCTCGACGGTGGTGCCGGACTTGGTGATGACGACGAGCAGCGTCGTGGCCGGGTCGAGTGAGGACACGAGCGCCGAGAACGTGACGGGGTCCATGTTCTCGGCGAAGTGGGTGCGCAGGCCGCCGGCGCCAGAGGGTCCTGCGGTCTCGAGGATGGCGAACGCCCCGAGCGTGGAGCCGCCGATGCCGATGACGACCTGGTCGGTGAGGTCGGGGTCGAGCGTCGAGGCCCATGACGTGAACGGTGTCGGGTCGAGGTCGGCGAGGTCGAGGAAGCCGAGGTCGCCGCGGGTGTGGGCGTCGAGGACGGCCGAGCGGGCCGCCGCGAGGGAGGCGGAGAGGGAGGCGCGTGAGGCGTCGGAGACGCCGCGTTCGCCAACGGCGAGGGAGGTGAGACCCGAGCGGTCGTATGTGAGCGTAGAGGCCATGTGCGTGCTCCTTGTGTCGTCGGCGAGGTGCCATGTCGTGTCGAGAACACTGGGGTAGCGCGCGCGTGGGCGAGACGCAACGGGCGTATGGAAATGGGTAGAGTCGGAGCGACGTTCAGGTGTTGTCGGGGCGCGGCGTGAGGGGGAAGGCATGGCGTAGGCGCGGCGATGATGAGAGACTCAGGGTGATGGAGGGCGCGCGAGGCGCCCCGTACGAGACGACGCGGTGAGATGATCCACGAGCCCAGAGCGCAGAGTGTATGGAGCGGGCCGCTGATGGCGATGTGGATCGCCTCGGCGGTGCTGCACGCGATCGCTCTGCTCTCCATGCCCGCGGCGCTCCAGGACGACGAGGCTTACGAAGATCCGACGGCGGACGAGCCGATGAGGGTGCGCGTGGTCGAGGCGCCGGTCGATGAGAGGCTCGCGGAGTTCGAGGAGGCGCCTGAAGACGCGATGTCGCGGCCCGAGCCAGAGCCCGAGCCCAAGCCCGAGGTCAAGCCGTACCTGCCCTCCACGGAGCCCGTCGCGGACCTCCAGCCGGAGGACGCGAAGTTCACGGGGAGGCAAGACACGCAGGCCGACCGCGACATGGTCAAGAAGGGGACGGAGGGGTCGGCCGTCGCGGCGCTCAGGAAGAGCGACGCGGCGTCCTCTGCGTCGTCGCCTGCGTCGGCTGCCGCGCCGAAGGTCTCGGACACCGCCGAGCAGGGCAAGGCGAGCACACCGGAGGACCCCCGCGAGGAGCCGTCGGTGACCGATCGCGACGAGCGCGTGGAGGACATGCCCAAGGAGTCGGACATCATCCTGCCGACGAAGCAGGACGACACGCGAGACGGAGAGGAGAAAGACGCGAACGTGGCGAGAGGGGCGCTGCGAGAGGGGAAGAAGTCACTGGAGGACGCCAAGGGCCTGTTCCCGAGCGCGCGCGACGCCAAGGCGGTCGCGAACAAGCTCGGTGACGGCGGGACGTTCGACTATCTGAAGGACGTCGACGAGGGGGACCGCACGCTGCTCAACCGCCAGCAGAACCGGTACTGGGTGTTCTACGACAGGATGCAGCGCCAGGTGGAGCGCAACTGGAAGGCGCGCAAGGAGTGGCGCAAGCGGGACCCGTACGGGAACGTCTATGGGGTCGGCTCGTTCTACACGGTCGTGGCGATGACGCTGAACTCGGACGGCTCGATCAGGAAGATGCGGGTGTCGCGTTCGTCAGGGAAGGAGTTCCTGGACGACGAGGCGACGCGAGCGCTGTCGATGGCGGGTCCGTTCCCGAACCCACCCGAGGGGATGAAGGACGAGGACGGCCTCATCCACATCAACTTCGGGTTCATGTTCGAGGTGGTGTCGGGAGGCGGCCTGAAGTTGTTCAGGGCTCGACCGGAGCGCCCCTTCTGAGTTCGCGTGTCCACGAAGAGAGAGGGGGCGCCGTGTGTAGGCTCAGGAGTCCTTGTGCAGGAACTCCTCGTAGGCCTGAGCGTCCATGAGGGACTCGACGTCCGCGAGGTTCTCCGGGCGGAGCTTGAGCAACCACCCCGCGCCGTAGGGGTCGTCGTTGACGAGCTCGGGGGCGTCCTCGAGGTCCTCGTTGATGGAGTCGACGGAGGAGTCGACGGGGGCGTAGACGTCGGAGAAGGTCTTGACGGACTCGACGCCGCCGAGGCTGTCCTTGGCGGAGAGGTCCGAGCCGGGGTCGGGGAGATCGACGTAGGTGATGTCGCCCATGGCGTCCTGAGCGTGGGCGGTGATGCCGACGACGATCAGGTCGCCCTCGAGGCGGACCCACTCGTGGGACTCGGTATAGCGGAGGTCAGCGGGGATGTTCATCGTAGAGGCTCCGTGTGGGAGTGGAGAGTCAGGTGGTCTTGTAGAAGGGCTTGGTCGTGAGGCGACCGGTGACGCGGCGTCCGCGCACGTCGATCTCCAGGGACTCGGACTTCACGTGTTCGATGTCGACGTACCCCAGCGCGACCGGGGTGTCGAGCATGTAGGAGAGGGAGCCGCTGGTGATGACGCCGACGACCTCGTCGCCTGCGTAGATCGAGCAGCCGGGGCGGGGGATCGCCCTGCCCTCGCAGTGGAACCCGCGGAGGCGCCGACCCGGGCCGGCGGACTTGATCGAGCGGAGCGCGTCCTGGCCGACGAAGGGGGTGGACTTGTCGAGCTTGACGACCCAGGAGAGGCCGGCCTCGATCGGGTTGATGGAGTCGGAGAGCTCGTTGCCGTAGAGGTGAAGGCGAGCCTCGAGGCGCAGGGTGTCGCGCGCGCCGAGACCGATCGGGAGGAGGCCGTGCGGCGCACCCGCGGCCGAGACGGCGTCGAAGACCTGCTCACCGTGCTCGACGGGGATGTAGAGTTCGAACCCGTCCTCCCCGGTGTAGCCGGTGCGCGCGGCGAGGACGGGCGCGCCCGCGAGCGTGATCTCGGCGCACCGGAAGAAGGTGATGCTGGAGAGGTCGTGGTCGGTGAGTGTGTCGAGGACCTGCGCGGCGAGGGGTCCCTGGATGGCGAGCTGGACGAAGTCGTCGCCGCGGTCGGTGATGGTCGCGTCGCCGCGGGAGTGTTCGAGGATGTGCGCGAGGTCCTTGGCGCGGTTGGAGGCGTTGACGCAGATGAAGACGCGGTCCTCGGCGAGCTTGTAGACGATGAGGTCGTCGACGACGTTGCCGTCGGGGTGGCACATCACGGTGTACATCGCCTGGCCGATGTCGAGCGCCGAGCAGTCGTTGGTGACGACGGAGTCGACGAGTGAGACGGCGTCGGCGCCGACGACCTCGATCTCACCCATGTGGCTGACGTCGAAGAGCCCGAGCGCGCGGCGCACCGCGAGGTGCTCCTCCTTGATGGAGGAGTAGCGCATGGGCATTGAGAAGCCCGCGAACGGGGCGAAGCGGGCGCCGAGGTCGGCGTGTCGGGTGGCGAGCGGGAGCGCGCGGGTCTCGTCAGACATGGTGAGTCGTCCTCGGGTATAAAGACCTGATGTCGAACATTTAAAGTGCTACTCGACGTTTCAAACGTGTGCGTCGTGCCGAAGCGAGATGCCTCGCCGCCGGGCGGCGGCGACGACGGTGTTCTCGAGGAGGGACGCGCGCGTCATGGGGCCGACGCCGCCAGGGACGGGTGTGATGAGTCGGGCGCGCGAGCGCGCGTCGGCGAAGTCGACGTCTCCGCGGAGCTTGCCGTCCTGGCCACGCGAGATGCCGACGTCCACGACGACGGCGCCCTCTCGGATCCAGTCACCGGGGACGAGGCCAGAGACGCCGGTGGCGGCGACGACGAGGCCGGCGCGCCGGACGTAGTGTTCGAGGCCGGTGGTGTGGCGGTGGCAGACGGTGACGGTGGCGTTGGCGCGGGTGAGCATCTGAGCCATGGGGCGCCCGACGATCATGGAGCGGCCGATGACGACGGCGTCCAGGCCCGAGAGCTCGACGTCGTAGGCGCGCAGGAGCGTCATGACGCCGCGTGGCGTGGCGGGTTCGACGGCGCTGGCCCACGCCATGAGCTGGCCGAGGTTGTCCGGGTGGAACCCGTCGACGTCCTTGGCAGCGGCGATGGACGAGATGGCGCGCTGGGGGTCGATGTGCGCGGGGAGAGGGAGCTGGAGGAGGACGCCGTCGACGTCGTCGCGGTCGTTGAGCGACGCGAGTGTGTCGAGGACACGTTCGAAGGTCGCGTCGTCGGGGAGGTGGACCTCCTCGGACGCGATCCCGACGGCGGCGCAGTCGCGCTGCTTGTGCCGCACGTAGATGGCGCTGGCGGGGTCGTCGCCGACGCGCACGACGGAGAGCCGGACGGAGTGCCCCAGCCCGCGCAGTCGAGAGACGACGAGTTGGACCTGTCTGCGCACCTCGGCGGCGACGAGTCGCCCATCAAGGATACCGGCTTCTGAGGATGAGGTCGCGAGGCGCAGGGCCTGGCGATCGAGCAGTTTACCCAAAGCGCCCTCCATACAACGGGAACGTGAGAGTCGGGTCGAGAGCGCCTGCGGAGGCGGCAGAACTATAGGAGGAGGCGCGCGCGATGGCCAGCGCCGCAGGGCGATGCTCAAAGCGGCGTGACGATGAGGATGTTGGAGAGCGCGCGGGAGACGGACGTGGGCTCGTCGGAGCCCTCGATGTTCAGGTTCACCTGCCCGTCGAACGGCAGGACCTCGAGGATGGAGACGCGCGCGCCGGGGACGAGTCCGATGCGGGTGAGGTGTCGGAGGAGCTCTGGGTCCTGGTCGAGGACGCGCTCGAGGCAAGCCATAGAGCCGGAGGCGAGGCTCGAGAGGGGCAGCGCGTGTGCTTCTCTGGAAGGGAGCGTGCCGTCTGCGGCGGGGATCGGGTCACCGTGCGGGTCGAACTGGGGGAAGTCGAGGAACGACTCGATGCGTGCGGCGAGGTCGTCGCTGATGGCGTGCTCGAGGCGCTCGGCCTCGTGGTGCACTTCGTCCCAGGAGTAATCGAGCGTGGAGACGAGGAAGAGCTCTATGAGGCGGTGCTTGCGCACGACCTTGAGCGCGGCGAGGCGTCCAGATTCACTGAGCGTGACGCCCTTGTAGCGCTCGTAGACGACGAGGTCGTCGGCAGAGAGCGACTTGAGCATGCTGGTGACGGAGGGCAAGGAGATGTCGAGCGCGCCGGCGATCGACTTGGTCTTGACCCTGCCGCCGTCACGCTGCTCGAGGTGGTAGATCGCCTTGAGGTAGTTCTCGACGGAGATGGTGTGCATGCGTCGTGTGGTCTCGACAGGGGGACGGGGGAGTTCGAGTGTGCCATGAGGCGACGCCAGAGGTCACGCGACGCGTGAGATCCGAGACGCGACGCGTCGACGCGCGGAGCGCCTGAGGGCAGTCGTCATGACGCCGTGGCGGGGAGCGAACAGGAACGCGGCGGCGTAGAGCGCGCCCCCGACGCAGACGATGCACCCGGACGCGGACAGGTCGAACCAGACCGCGGTGTACATCCCGACGAGTACCGACGTGAGCGCGTGGGCCACCGCGATCCCGACCATGACGTGGAGGCGATCGGCGAGGATGTGCGCGGTCGCGGCGGGGACGATGATGAAGGCGATGGCGAGGATGGCGCCGATCGCCTCGAAGGAGGCGACCGTGGCGACGGAGACGCCGCCCATGAGCGCGTAGTGGACGAAGGCGACGGGGAGGCCGAGGTTCACGGCGAGGCCGGGGTCGAAGCTGACGAGGCCGAGCCACCGCCACCCGAGCGCGACGCAGAGGCAGACGAGCGGCGCGACGACCCCGAGGAGGAGGAGGGACTCGTCGGAGATGCCGAGGACGTCACCGAAGAGGACGCACTGCGTGTCGATGTGGGCGTTCTGGACGGAGGTGGAGAGGAGGATGACGCCGACGGCGAAGAGCGCGGTGAAGACGATGCCGATGGCGGCGTCGGAGCGGACGCCGTCGCGGGAGGCGAGGTTCTCGATGGCGTAGCTGGCGAGGGCGCCGACGGCGGCGGCGCCGAGGAGCATGGGGAGCGGCTCCATCGAGCCGGTCATCAGGAACACGGCGACGATCCCGGGGAGCGCGACGTGGGTGAGCGCGTCGGCGATGAGCGAGAGCCGGCGGAGGTAGAGGAACACGCCGAGCACGGCGCACGGCACGGCGGCGAGTGAGGCTGCGAGGGTGCCTCGCCACATCCACGCGCCGATGGTCCAGGGTTCGATGAAGAGTTCGTGGGGGGACATGGCTCAGGCCTCCTGTCGTGTGGAGCGCGAGCGCTGGTTGAACCACCGGCGCGCGAGGCCATTTCGTGGCCCGAAGATCATGCAGACGAGGAAGAAGGAGGACGCGGCGAGGACGATGGCGGGGCCAGTGGCCACGCCCTCCCCCAGGTAGCTCACGAACGCGCCGAGCGCGCCAGAGACCGCGCCGATTAGCCCTGCGAAGGCGAGCACGCGCTCGAGGCGGCTCGAGAGGAAGAGCGCCGCGGACGCGGGCGTGATGAGCATCGCGGAGACGAGGACGACTCCGACGGCCTGGACGGACACGACGATCGTGACCGAGAGCGTGGCGAGGAGCGCGTAGTGGATGAGGCGCGTTCGCACGCCGATGGACGCGGCGAAGACGGAGTCGAAGGTGGAGACGAGCAGGTGACGGTAGGTCAGCGCGACGCCACCGATGAGGACGATCGCGGCCACGACGATCGAGAGGAGCTGACCCGAGGAGATGCCCGCGACGTTGCCGAGGAGCATCGAGTCGAGGCCGGCGTAGGACGTCGTGGCCGTGCGCTGGATGTAGGTGAGCAGGACGGTGCCCGCGCCAAAGAACACCGAGAGGACGATCCCGATGGAGGCGTCGGGGCGAGAGCGCGCGCCGCGTGAGAGGACACCGACGGTGACCGAGGCGAGGAACGCGGACGTGAGTGCGCCGAGCAGGAGCGCGGGCGCTGCGAGGCCGCCGGTGAGGATGAAGGCGACGGCGAGCCCGGGGAGCGTCGCGTGCCCAGCGGCGTCGCCCAGTAGCGAGAGGCCGCGGAGGACGAGGAAGACACCGACGACGCCGCACAGCGCGCCGACGAGGATGGAGGCGATGAGGGCGTCGCGCGCGAAGTCGTACTTGAAGGTGAAGAACTCGAGCGCGCGCGCGACGAGGACGGACGACCCGGAGGCTGCGGCGATCAGAGGGTACATGACGCGAGGGCTCCTGGTGTATCAGGCGAGCGTGGCGAAGCCGCCGTCTTCGAAGATGGCGAGGCGGCCGCCGTAGGCGTGCTGGAGGTGGTCACGCGTGAAGACGTCGTGGGTGTCACCGAAGGCTATGAGCTCCTTGTTCAGCAGGAGGATCGAGTCGAAGTACTCGGGCGCGGTGGCGAGGTCGTGGTGCACGACGAGGACGGTGCGGCCGGAGTCGCGGAGTTCGCGCAGGACCTCGACGATGGCGGACTCGGTGGCGGCGTCCACCCCGACGAAGGGCTCGTCCATGAGGTAGACGTCGCCGCGTTGGGCGAGCGCTCTGGCGAGGAAGACTCGCTGCTGCTGGCCGCCCGAGAGTTCGCCGATCTGGCGCCGCGCGAGGTCCTGGAGGCCGACCTTGGAGATGGCGTCGGCGACGACGCGCCGGTCGTCTGCCGTCATACGGCCCAGGAGCCCGAGGTGGCCGTAGCGGCCCTGGTTGACGACGTCGAGGACGGTGACGGGGAAGTCCCAGTCGACGCTGCCGCGCTGAGGGACGTAGGTGATCTTGCGCAGGGCCTTCTTTCCACGTTCGCCGAGTACCTCGACGTCACCCGAGTCCACGGGCAGTGTCCCGACGATCGCCTTGATCATCGTGGACTTGCCGGCCCCGTTGGGGCCGACGACGCCGACGAGTCGCCCGGTGCCGACGGTGAACGAGACGCCCTCGAGCACGGGCTCGGAGTCGTAGCTCACGGTGAGGTCACGTACGGAGAGCGCGGGGGGGTTCACGTCACTCATGGTCTAATCACTTCGTCTCGGTTGCGGGAGAGTTCGGGGCGGCCGCCTCGGGGGCGGCCTCGGTAGGAACCGCCTCGACGGGAGCTGACGTTACGGCGGCCTTGCCCCTGGCCGGGAAAGGCGTGAAGACGCCGCCCAGACCCTTCGTGATGATCTCGACGTTCTTGGCGTACATGGCGACGTACGTCTCGGCGCCCGAGCCCGCGGTGCCGATCGAGTCCGAGAAGAGCGGACCGAGCGCCTTCACGCCGGTCTCTCTGGCGACCTGCTCGATGAGCGCGGGGTTGACCGACGACTCGATGAAGATGGCGGGGACGGAGCGGGAGCGGACGAGCTCGATGGTGTTGGCGACGTCGCGCTGGCTGGCCTCCTGCTCGGTGGAGCTGCCCTGGATGCCGACGACCTCGATGCCGTAGGCGCGCCCGAAGTAGTTGAAGGCGTCGTGGCTCGTAATGAGGACGCGCTGCTTCTCGGGGATGGTCTCGAGGTTGGTGCGTGTCCAGGCGTCGAGGCGATCGAGCTCGGCCTCGTAGGCGTTCGAGCGGGCGCGGATTCCGTCCGCCTTGTCGGGGAGGAGCGCCACGAACGCGTCCTCGACGTTGCCCGTGGCGATCTTCCACGACTCGATCTCGAACCAGAAGTGAGGATCCACTCCGCCAGGCATTCCTTCCATCGTCACGGGCGTCACGCCATCGCTCACGACCTTCACGGGCCGCTCACCGCCAGCGTTGCGCACGAGCTCGTCGAGCCAACCCTCCAGGTACAGGCCGTTCGTCAGGACGAGGTCGCTGACCCCGGTCGCCCTGGCGTTACCTATGGAGGGCTTGTGGAGGTGCGGATCACCGCCAGGCTTCATGATCCCCTCCACACGCAAGTCCTCGCCTGCGAGCGTCTGCGCCATGTCCGTGATCATCGTGGTCGTGGCGATCACGTACGGAGGCGCGGCGGCCCCAGCGGGGTCGACGGGCTTCTTGGGGTCACACGCCAGCATGGCGAGCGTGAGCGTGGCGAGCAGCAAGAGTCTCTGGTTCAACGTCATGGTCCAATGCGGTGCGCCCGCGCAAAAGGTTACGCGAGGCAACTATTCAAGTTCTGTCTCTTATACACATCTGACGCTGCCGACGATCTACTCTGTGTAGAT
>OJDV01000281.1_pt1 | contig 18948 bp, 19 predicted proteins | sample 1592911 | NCBI WGS metagenome assembly OJDV01 (sample SAMN05416860, study PRJEB24817) | seawater metagenome | isolation source: Sea water | place: Canada:Atlantic | collected 2013-11 | reverse complement strand
ATCTACACAGAGTAGATCGTCGGCAGCGTCAGATGTGTATAAGAGACAGAAGTATTATTGTTGTTATTGATTGCATTTGTTTTAAATGGATGTAGATATATTCACAAAAAGGACCATTACCTCGATGCCAAAGAATCGAAAACATTAGAGATTCCAGCGGGTCTTGATAAACCTCTTGTATCATCAGAATTGGATATCCCTAGAGCTAATAGTGAGGGAGTTAATGGCAATGCTAAAAATCCTCCTCCTGATATGCCAATTCGTACCAAGCAATCTAGAAAGGGTGACGCTCGAATTGAAAATCAAAATGGTTATGCAGTTTTATCAGTCAAAACAGAAACGGCTTATATGTGGGAAGCTTTAAATGAACTGTCAATCGAAAATTGGACTATAACTGATACCAATAAAGAAAACTGTGTTGTTGATTTAAAATACAATGATATTGATGCCAGAGAACGTGAGAATGAAAGCTTTTTCAAGAGAATGTTTACCCGTAGTGCTTTATTCTCAGATTACACTGGGCAATACAAGCTCAGTTGTGAAGAGAAAGGCAGTCTTGTGGCAGTGAAATTTACTAAAGGTGATGGAACTAAACCCAATTCATTTTTAGCAGACAGTATAATGAATGAACTGTTTGATAAATTTCAATAATTTATTCAAATACTTTGTACATTAAATGGTGTACAAACGCTACCAAGGGGTCTATCGTAAGCATTATCCTGCCAATCGATTAGCCCCATTATTGGCGATTATTGTCGCCTTGTCTCCATTTGCAATAGACACTTATTTGCCTGCCATACCTGCGATGGCACAATACTTCTCAGTCAATATACACTTAATTGAATTGTCCATACCTATCTATCTCATTGGGTTTGCACTGGGCCAAATTATTGGTGGCCCAATTTCAGATAATCATGGTAGAAAATGGATTGGAACAATTGGGCTCAGTTTGTTTTTTCTGTCTAGCTTTGCGATGATCTACGTCAGCACAGTGCAACAGTTTTGGCTGTTAAGATTTGTTCAAGCATTTGGTGGCGGCTTTGGTTTAGTTATCTGTGCTGCCATTGTGCGAGATTTGTATGATGGCAAAGATGCAGCTAAAATATTTACTCTGATTAGTTTAATTATGATGATAGCTCCATTGATTGCTCCATCTATAGGTGCCATATTGCTACAATATTATTCTTGGAAGGCGATATTTATCCTATTGTCCATCTATTCATTTTCACAAGTCATTGTAATTATGTTGTTTGTCCCAGAAACCAAACGTTTGAGAAAAGTAGCAGGATATGAATACTTAAATATTCGTCAAGTGATCAAGAATTATTGGGTAATAATATCACATAAATCGGCTTTAACTTATTTGTTGTGTAGCAGTTTTGTGGCTGCAGCATTGTTTGCTTTCTTGACAGAAATATCGTTTATCTACATAGAGTATTATCAACAGTCAGAAACCACTTTTGCTTGGTTATTTGGATTGAATATTATCAGCATGATGATTTTCAATAGAGTGAACCATTACTTGTTAGATAAATGGTCTCCAAAACGAATCTTAAAAATGGGCTTGTTCATACAAACCAGTGCAGCATTGGCTTTGTTCATAATTGGTTTTTTACACATTGATATATTAGAATTGGTTGTTGGCTTGTTAATGCTAATCATTGGGTCTTTTGGAATAATTGCACCTAATAACATGGCCTGTTATATGAATTATTTCCCAAAAACCAGTGGAACAGCCAATGCAATTATTGGTTCGGCTCAATTTGCATTAGGTGCAGTAGTTGGACTAATACTCTCGTATTTACACAATGGCACACAACTCCCCATGTTCAGCATGATTTTAATTTCTTGCGGATTAGGATTGTTAAGTTTTTATAGAAAACCTTAGTTTCTAGTTTCTACAATTGTAGTTATAATAAAATGTATCATTGTCTTGTTTCCAACCCCTTTTAACATATAGGTTTTGTGCAGGAACATTATTTTTATGGGTCTCCAATACCAATCGGCTGGCTTGATTGTTATTGGCAAATTCTTCAGCCCTTATCATAAGCTTGTTGGCAACCGATTGATTACGGAAACCATCTAATACATACAAGTCGTTTAAAATGTAAATTTTTTCCATCGCAACAGATGAGAAACTGGAATAGAGTTGAACAAAACCAACCAATTGAGCATCAATAACAGCGACAAATATAAAAGAATCATTGTTCTCTAATCTTCTTTTTATAAATGTTTTACAGCCTTGTAAGTCTTGTCTTTGATGATAAAACAATCTGTATTGATTAAACATCAATGTTAATTGGAGTAAATCTCTGCGTTCTGCTCGGCGAATATTCATATCTGTAATTATTAGGACTATTTACGGTTAAAATTGTGACGCAGCTCACAAAAAATCAATACAATAATAAAATGACCTTACAATTTTCTTTTTAAAAGGCATTAGAAATTGACATACTTATCAAAGTTTATGAATTTTTTTGTTATGCATCTGTCTATATGGTTATAATAACCCATTTGAAAAATCATACAATAATCTTGCGCAATAAAAAGGTAGAAAAATCCATGAAGAGAATGACCCTTATTTTAATTTTAATGTTTAGCTCATTTTCTTTTGCTGATGATGTTATTTTTGAAATTACCAAACACAATGCAAGCGCAATACCTATCGCTATTTTACCTTTAACCAATAACGTACAATCAACTAATATTTCCACAGTAATATCTGGTGACCTTAATTTATCAGGACAATTTAGGACTTTAGGTTCTGAAGATCTTATTGCTAATCCCAAATTTGCCAGTCAAATTAAATATGGTGAATGGAGAATGGTTGGAGCTGATTATTTGACCATGGGATCAGTCAGGGCATCTGGTCCTGGCAGGTATGAAATTGACATTAAATTGTTTTCGGTGGTTGATCAAAAACAAATGTTATCTTTAACTTTGCCAGTATTGGAAGGAGATTTTAGATCTGGTGGACATTACATTGCGGATAAAATTTATGAAAAAATAACCGGAATCAAAGGCATTTTTTCTACAAAGATTGCTTATGTAACAGCAACTCAAATCACTGATGGCATTCAATACCAATTGTTAGTGGCAGATGCAGATGGTAAAAACTCACAAGCCCTTGTAACATCATCTCAGCCATTATTGTCACCAAAATGGTCGCCTCAAGGCAATAAGTTGGCCTATGTGTCTTTCGAAAAAGGCAATTCTGCAATCTACATTCAAGATTTATCTACAGGCAGTCGAGAATTAATTAGCAATTATAAAGGCATAAATAGCGGCCCTTCATTCTCTCCAGACGGTAGACAATTGGCTTTAACATTATCTAAATCAGGTAATCCAGAAATATACACCATGGACATCTATACCAGAAGACTCAAGCAAATCACCAAATCATGGGCGATTGACACAGGCGCCAACTGGGCACCTGATGGAAATAGTTTAGTATTCACATCAGATCGAGGTGGTAAACCAAATTTATACCAAGTCGATTTAAACAGCTTGGTTGCGAGTCGTCTAACTTTTGAAGGAGACTACAATGCAGGTGGTAGTTTTTCACCCGATGGTGAACACATCTGTTATGTACAAGGCAATAAAAATAATTACAAAATTGCACTGCGACATAATAAGTCTGAAACATCTCAACAAATTAGCGATGGACCATTGGATGAAACACCAACATTTGCCCCAAACAACAACATGATTTTGTATGCAACGAAAAATACCAAAGGACAAGGTATACTAATCTCGACTTCATTGGATGGCAGTACTAAAAATCAATTGCTCGTTTCTAATGGTCATATCAGAGAACCATCTTGGTCTCCGGTTATTAATTGATTCTGGTAATAATTGAATAAAGCGATTACACCATCACAAAGGGTATATGATTTTCAAGGAGATGAAATTGCCTATACTTTGATGCGCTCGAAAAAAAGAAAGCGCAGTATTTCAATGAAATTCAACAAACAAGGGCAATTGCAAATAAACGTCCCTCACAGAATGAATCAATCTGCTGTGGATGATTTCATTGTCGCCAAATACCAATGGATAAAGACCAACCAAGTTAGAAATGATGAGGTTCAAAGTAACAAATTATTATATGTTGCAGGCGAAAAGCACCAGTTCAAAGGCGAAGAATACAGTTTGTGTTTGGTTAATTCTGGTTCATCGAATGTTGTCTTGAAAGACGATCAAATGATTGTTTTTTATCGCAAAAATGCATCAGTAAAAAACATATTGGACCGTTGGTACAAAGACGAAGCTTTAAATTATCTAAGTCAAAGAACCGATTATCTTGTAGATAAATTCAAATTTCCAAAAGTTAAAGCCATAAAGATTAGGAATATGACAGCACGTTGGGGCAGTTGTAATAGCAAGTCAGAAATCACATACAACACGCATTTGATAAAAACAAACTTAGAAAGCATCGATTATGTGGTTATTCATGAGTTGTGTCATTTGATTCACCACAACCATTCTCCCCGATTTTATCAGTTACAAAGTAGAGTCAATCCACAATGGAAAACACAAAAACAATTCCTTAATCATTTTGTACTTTTATGATAGGATAATAAGATGGCCATTGATACGATAAAAATCAAAAATTAAGTTTAGAATATATTTATTAATAAAAAAACACCTGACTAATTGATCCTAATAATATGTAAAATATTAGAGCTACATTTGATGAAAACCACAAACGTAGCCTTAAAGCGCAAAAAAGAATGGAACAGTTGGTCAATTATGAATAAAATGGCTTGGTATTTAAAATTATTATGAGCATGACAGAACTGAGAATTGTTATATTATTGATTGGAGCCGTCGTATTGTGGTTAATTTACTATTTTGGTAAAAAAAGTGAAGCCCAAGATGATGCTATCGATTTGTCAGATGTTGATGTGAAAATAGATTTAAATACCGAAACTCCCCGCATCAATGATTTGCCCAGAAAAAGCACAGGGATTTCAGTAGATGAAGCCCATGAAATGCACGAACAACAAAATCAAAACAGCAATGAAAAGATCATTACCTTATTTTTACACGCCAAAGACGGACAACAATTTGATTGGCATTTAATCCAATCTGCAGCTGAACAAGTGGGATTAGAGCTTGGAAAAGATAACTTATACTATCGGTTCAAAGGATTTGGCGAAAACAAAGAGTTGGTCTTTATGGTTGCAAACATGCTAAAACCCGGGATATTTCAACCGGACATGCGAACAACAGGTTTGGTGTTGATCATGACTTTACCGGGTGTAATGCCAGCGTTGGACATGTGGGACACAATGTTTCCAGTTGGAGAACGCATAGCTGAAATTTTAGGTGGTAAATTAACCGATGAAAATCACCACATATTTAGCCGCCAACGCATCGCATCTATGCGTGAAGAAATGCGTGATTTCGAACACCAGCAAAGTATCTAAAAATTAATGTCTGAAAAAATTCAAAAACAGATTGAGACCATGCGGTCTGACTTGAATGACAATGCCTATCATTATTATGTATTAGATGATCCTACCATTAGCGATGTTGAATACGATAAGCTTTACCATGAGTTAGTCGAATTAGAAAATCAATATCCAGAATACATTTCAGACGATTCTCCAACACAAAGAGTAGGCGATAAACCATTAGATGGGTTTAAGCAAATCCAACACGAAATACCAATGCTGTCATTGGGCAATGTTTTTTCTGAAGAAGAACTGATCGACTTTGACAAACGCTTATTAGATTTGGCTGAGTTAACTGAAATAAAGTACAGTGCAGAGCCAAAGCTTGATGGTTTGGCTGTCAGTATTGTTTATGTTAATGGCAAGTTACAACAAGCAGCAACCCGAGGTGATGGTGCTGTTGGTGAGGACATCACCGCCAATGTAAAAACAATTAAAGCCATTCCTTTATCTTTACGAGGCAATGAACTCCCAGAAAAGTTAGAAGTGCGAGGAGAGGTCATTATGAGCCGTAAAGGGTTTGATGAGTACAACCGTCAGGCAGAACTCCTAGGAGAGAAAACTTTTGCTAACCCGCGCAATGCTGCTGCTGGTAGTTTAAGACAATTAGATCCAAGGAAAACGGCCAAACGGCCATTAATGTTTTACGCCTATTCAATTGGCGTAGTTTCTGAAGAGTTGCCATTTAATACACACCTTGAAACACTTAATTGGGTTAAATCTTTAGGCATCCCTGTTAATGCGTTTAATCAAATATGTATAGGTGCCTTAGGCTGTCAAAAGTTTCACCAAATGATTGGTGATGTCAGGTCAACATTGGATTATGATATTGATGGTGTGGTTTATAAAGTCAATGATCTGGCCTTACAAAAGAAACTGGGTTTTGTAACAAAATCACCACGTTGGGCCACAGCACACAAATTTCCAGCTGAAGAAGCCACTACCACAATTGAAAACATTGATGTTCAAGTGGGAAGAACTGGCAGTATCACACCTGTTGCACGTTTAAAACCAGTGGTTGTCGGCGGTGTAACAGTCACCAATGCAACATTGCATAATAAAGATGAAATACGGCGCAAGGATGTACGTATCGGCGACAGGGTCTTTGTTCGTAGAGCAGGGGATGTGATACCTGAGGTGGTCAAAGTTATTAAACAGAAACGCCCAAAAGATTCTGTTGAATTTATTATGCCGACTCATTGTCCAGTATGTGAAACTGAATTACATAAAATAGAAGGTGAAGCGGTTTTAAGGTGTCCTGCTGGGCTATTTTGTGATGCACAAAGGAAAGAGGCCATTAAACATTTTGCTTCGCGAAAAGCATTAGACATTGAAGGTTTGGGTGATAAGTTGGTTGAATTAATGGTTGATGAGGGTTTAATAAAAACCCCTGCTGATTTATTTCATTTAGACAAACAAGAAGTTTCTGATTTAGAGCGCATGGGTGAAAAATCCGCCACCAATTTATTGGCATCAATTGAATCAAGTAAACACACGAGTTTGGATAAATTTATCTATGCACTCGGTATCCGCGAAGTGGGAGAGGCCACAGCTTTAACTCTAGCACAACAGTTAAAAGACATTCATATTGTTGCAAAAACAACGGCAGAGGATCTTGAAGAATTACCTGATATAGGTCCAATAGTTGCCAAAAGGATTACTCAGTTTTTCGCCGATGAACACAATTTGGCAGTGATTGAACAATTGCTAGATGCGGGCATAACTTGGGATAAAATTGAAACACCCACAAAAGAATCTCAGCCTTTACTGGGCAAAACGATCGTGCTAACTGGGTCATTGTCTCAATACACACGCGCAACAGCCAAGTCAAAACTGATAGAATTGGGTGCAAAAGTAGCAGGATCAGTGTCTAAAAATACCGACATGTTGGTCGCTGGTGAAAAAGCCGGTTCAAAACTAACCAAAGCCGTAAAACTGGGTATTGAAATCAAAGATGAGCAGTGGTTGGTAGATTTATAACACGATTTCTGCGTAAGATGGGCCACGCCCATCATGATATTCTAAAACTACTCCTGAAGCTTCAATAAAACCGTATTGGCTGGAATAACATCATTAACAGAAACACATATCTCTGAAACTTCCCTAGTTGCTGTGGCTTTCAAAGACAATTCCATTTTCATGGCTTCCATTACGACAACTGTTTGGTTTTCTTCGACTTGATCTCCTACCGAAACTTTAATGTCTAAAATTTTACCAGGCATTGGGGAAACAATATCGCCTTTGTTGACTGATAAAGCAGCACTTTGGTGGTCGATTTTATCAAAAATGTAACGTTGGTGATTGTCAATTAATTGGATTTGTTTGGCTGTTTCGAATACATGACTGTTGGGATTGATATCAATAGGATTGTTATCAATAATGACAGCATCGGTATCTATTAATCCTTTTACTTTAATTTCTTCTCCATCATAGCTCCAATGATAAATGTTGCTATATTGGCCGGAATTACTCCAGCCTTGGTTTCCAGTCCAGGCAGAATCTGCAGTATTATTAGACGTTTTGGCTATTAAGGACGCTAAAACTGAATGATTAATTTTAGGTAGCTCAACTTTTAATGAACCGTTATCCAATGAGTTGGTAAAAATTGTGTTATCAGAGAAAGAGGGTTGTGCAAGTAGCCCTGCGAGAAAGCCTAAATTTGTTTTGACACCAACAATAAAGGTATTGTCTAAGTTGTGTAGGACTTTTTCAATGCATTGTTCCCTGTCTTCTGCCCAACACACGGTTTTTGCAATCATGGGATCAAAATGAATACTGATGTTGTTACTTTTTTCAATGCCTGTGTCAATGATGATATCCTCACCGCTACAAAAAACCACATCTTGCAACAATCCTGTTGATGGTAAAAATCCGTTGTAGCTGTCTTCAGCATAAATTCGGGCTTGTATGGCATGGCCATTGCATTTAATTTGTTCTTGTTTTAATGGCAATGGTTGGCCTTCTGCCACCTTAATTTGCCACTCGACCAAATCAGTTCCAGTCACCATTTCTGTTACGCGGTGTTCCACTTGTAAGCGTGTGTTCATCTCCATAAAGAAAAATTCATTGTCTTCAACAATAAACTCTATGGTTCCTGCACCTTGATAATTGACCGCTTTGGTTGCAGCAACTGCAGCGACATACATTTTTTGTTTGGTCTCATCATTGATACAGGTGGCTGGGGCCTCTTCAATTATTTTTTGATATCTTCTTTGACTAGAACAATCGCGTTCAAACAAATGCACAACATTGCCTTGAGAATCGGCAAAAACTTGTACTTCAATGTGTTTGGGACGGGTAATGAAACGTTCTAAGATAACGTGATCATTACCAAAACTTTTAATGGCTTCACGCTTTGCTGAATCCAAGGCCTCAATAAATTCAGATGATTGATTGACAATTTTCATGCCTTTTCCACCACCACCAGCACTGGCCTTAATCAATAAAGGATAGCCTATGCCATCGGCTTGGGCTTGTAAAAATGGACTGTTTTGTTCATCGCCATGGAAACCGGGAACACAAGGCACTCCTGCTTCTATCATGGTCTTTTTAGCCGCTGCTTTAGATCCCATAAGGTCTAATGCAGCGATTGGTGCACCTATAAAAATCATACCAGCTTGTGCAATTTTCTCTGCAAATTCTGTGCGTTCAGACAAAAACCCATACCCAGGATGAATTGCATCGACATTATTGTTCTTAGCAATGTCAATTATGGCTTGTGCATTTAAATAAGCGGCAGTAGGTGTTTCTGCTGTTATTAAATGGGCTTCATCAGCCATTTTAAGGTGCTTGGCATTGCGTTCAATATCAGCATACACAGCCACAGTTTTAATCTTAAGCTTTCTACAAGTTAGAATGATCCGACAAGCAATTTCACCTCGGTTTGCAATTAAAATTTTATCTATTTTCATTACTTTTTATCTTTTATTGGGGTCACTTTAATTGTTTTGTTGTTGTTACGAATATTCATTAACATGCTTGGTGTATTTAATACATAGGATGGTATGGTCTTGAATCGATTCAACCATGTTTTATTTTCAGTAATAATTACTTGGTACAGATTATCGTATTCATCATCTTGAATGGGGTTGACATCCTTGCCACTGAGTAATTGGGTCAATTGAGGTGTAGTGTTACTGTGTCCAACAACCAAGACAGTGCCTTGAATTTGTTTTAATTGTTCGGCAAAGGCTTCCAAATCACTGGCATCATAAGGAGTAATTTTAATACTTTGGTAATCGGCCAATGGTTTGGCTGTTTGCATGGTGCGCTTATACTCTGTAGAAAATATTTGTGTGACGCCAACTGAGGATAATTGCTTTGCAATATTATCTGCACGAAATAAACCAATTGGAGTTAGTTCTGGATCGTTAACTCCTTCGCTAACTATTTTTTCTGCGTGCCTTACCAAATAAATATGGGTATCTGCAAATGCAAAACCTGAAATGAATACTAAAAATAGTGACAGTTTTTTCATAAGATATTTTTAAACCGAAGGGTTATTTGAAAGATCTCTATTATAACAAACTATTTAAAATTTAACTTGAACATTATTATTTTAAATATCATGACAACGATAGCAATCGGAATCATAACAATCAAAAGAGGAATTGCAAGAATCAGCACCAATACCATTTTGGTTTTCGATAAAGCAGAAATCTTACCAAATTGTCGCATCGCAAAAGGTACCTCAAATGAGGCATTTGGGTTGCCATTAAATGCACCATTAAACTGAGGGTTTTGTTTTTGGCCTTTATCAATAAACTCGCCTTCAATAATTTTATCAGCTTCGCAGGCTTTAGCTAAGCCATCAATTAACATAAATGATTCGCTTGGAATATTGCCTGTTATAGTTATTTTAAATTGCGTTAAGCACAGCTTTGATTCTTTGCCTGCCTGGCTGATCAACTCATATTCAACTTCTGATAACTGTTCATAGGCGCCAAATTGTAACCATTGTTGTAGAAAATTATCTACGTGTTTGGTCGGATCTTGATGTATGTCTATGGTAAGTGTTTTGTTCAATGTCGTGTATTAGATTGATTGACTTGTAAATTGGGGCAAATGTGTATAAATCAATGCGAAGTGAGCAGATCTATTCGAATTCTTGTCTCGGCCCACGTGACATAAGCTCATTAACAGCTTCTATTGGTGTCATTAAACCATTGACGACTTTCCATACATGTTCAGATATGGGCATGTCTACATTGTGTTTTTTGGCCAAACGCATGACTTCATCGGCGGTGCCAATGCCTTCTACAACTTGTCCAATTTCTTTTTTGGCATCTTCAATAGATTGACCACGGCCCAGTGCTAGACCCATTCGACGATTACGAGATAAATCACCAGTACAAGTTAATACCAAATCACCCAGTCCAGATAAACCCATCAACGTTTCTGGTTTACAATTCATGGCGGTGCCTAAACGCATCATTTCTGCCATGCCACGGGTTAAAATAGCCGCTCTTGTATTATCACCTAATTGCATGCCATCACACATACCAGTTGCCAATGCCAACACATTTTTAACCGCGCCACCAAGTTCAGCACCAATTAAATCATCTGAAATATAGACTCTAAATTTACTGTTGTGTAAGGCGTGTGCGACATTTTCAGCAAATGCTGTATCCGTACAAGCCACTGTGACTAATGTGGGTTTGCCTTCGGCCACATCTTTGGCAAAAGATGGTCCTGTAACCAAAGCAATTGGGCGATCTTTGCCCACTATCTCTTCAGCCACTTCGTGTAGAAAACGTCCTGATCCAGGTTCGAATCCTTTTGATGCCCATGCCAATGGGCGGTTACCAATAAAGGGTTTGATTTTATTCAGTACTTCTGCAAATGCATGAGAAGGAGAAACCAATAAGATGGCTTCAGAGTTTTCTATGGCTGTTTTTAAATCGGCTTCTAAGAGTAAATCTTCAGGAAATTCAACGCCCGGAAGATAAGCTTCATTGCTTCTGCTTTGTTGCATATCTTCCAAGTGTTTGGGGTTTCTTCCCCACAAGTAAGTGGTGCCATTTCTGGCCATTTGCATGGCTAAGGCTGTGCCCCAAGAGCCTGCTCCAATTACTGTAAATTTCATAACTTACCTAATTACTGCTTAGTAGCAGCTTCGGATTGTTGTTGTGCTTGTTGCATTTGTTGTGCATATAACTGATCAAAGTTTACAGGTTGCAACATTAACGGTTGGAAACCACCATTCATAACAAGTTCTGAAACCATTTGACGTGCATATGGGAACAATACATTTGGACAGTATGCGCCTAGAGTTTGGTGCATAACATTTTCTTCAAAATTGCTTAATCCAAATATACCAGCTTGCTGAACTTCAACTAAATAGGCTGTTTTTTCTAATATATTACAAGTTACAGTTATAGTTAAAACAACTTCATAAATGCCTTCAGATACAGTTTTTACCTTTTGGTTAAGGTTCATTTTGATTTCTGGTTGGCCTTTTTCATTATAAATTTCTGGTGCGTTAGGTGCTTCAAAAGAAACATCTTTTACATAGACTTTTTGTAAAGATAAAGAAGGTGCATTGTTTTGATTTGCAGCTTGAGCTGCAGTTTTATTTTCTTCAGTCATTTGTGACTCCATATTGATTAATTTTTTATTTTTTAACTACTGGTAGTTTGTCGTTTATCCAACCATTGATACCACCGGATAAATTAAATACTTGTTCTACGCCTGATTTTATCAGATGTTTGCATGCTGATTTTGCTGACATGCCACTGACACAATAGGCAATGACAGGCTTTCCTTTAAGTTTTTCAACCGAGATGTTTCCGGCCAATAATTCGGCTGTTGGCATGTTGATGGCATTGACAATGTGTCCATTGGCAAAGTCAGCTTCATTGCGCGTGTCGATTACTACTGCATTTTGATGATTGACCATCTGCGTCAATTGTGCAGAACTGATGTTTGCAAAGGCTTGCATTTTTTCATTCATGGTTAACATGATGAATAAAAAAAGCACAGCCATAAAAGCCAATGATAAAAAGATATGATTGCCAATAAATTCAGCTAATTGTGACATTTAGTTTTCCCGTAAACTCTCAGCCTCGTTTATAGGGTTTAAATCTCCAATTTCAAGGCTTGAGTAATTATTTCTTGTTTTAAAAGTGGCTGGCATTCTATAATATCTGGCTATTTACTTCTATCAATTCATGTTTAAACTATCATTATTCTTTTTATTTACCTATTCCTTGGCGGTTTTTGGTCAATCTGACAGTTCTCAGAGTGAAGCTGAGATAGAAAAGAATATTGGATTAATTCAGAAAAAACTCACTGTTTTAAAAAATAAATTAAATTCTGCCTATGGCCAAGAACAATTAATCATCACTAAATTGGAAGAACAAGACAAGGCCATTAGTACGGTCTCAAAACAAGTCGATATAAGCACTCAATTACTTAATGACATCACCAATCAAATAGAAACGATTCAAACTGATATTATTAGTAACACTAAGAGTATTGAGGAACAAAAAGACCAGATAGTCAAATTACTCAAATTACAAGTCTATATCAATCACGATAAAACATTAAGAATGTTATTGGCCAATCAAAAAAGCGCGTCAAATATTACCACCAAGCACCAAATAAAGTATTTACAAAATAAATTGTATAACTTAATTAAAGAAGTGGCCGAAAAAATAGCACAACTAAAAACATTAAAACAAGATCAAGTTGTATTACAAGAAAAAGAAAACCAACACAAAATCGAGTTAACTAACCAACAGAGTCAATTGTTAAATCAACGTAAGCAAAGATTGGTGACATTAAAGCAACTAAAAACCGAAATTGCAAAACACGAAACAGAAAGCGAAAACTTGAATAAAGACCAAATGCGCTTGCAAGAACTGCTTGATGAAATTCAAGTATTGTTGTCTGATTTGCCCAAAGATTTAGGCTTGAATAAGCCTTTTAAACAACTCAAGGGTTTGATGAAAAAACCTGTTGATGGCAGTTATATTCGGTCATTTAACTCTAAAAGGTCTGAAAATACCCGTTGGAATGGTGTGGTAATAAAAGCTGATTTAGGCCAAAGTATCCAAGCCATTGCCTATGGTCGGGTGGCTTTTGCCGATTGGTTGCGTGGTTTTGGTATGCTAATCATTCTTGATCATCAAGATGGATATATGTCTTTGTACGGATTCAATGAATCTATTAATGTTGAAGTAGGTGATTGGGTGAATGAACGACAAATCATTGCCAGTATTGGCAACAGCGGTACCATTGCAACACCAGCTGTGTATTTTGAAGTCAGAAAAGATGCCAAGCCACTTAACCCAAAATCTTGGGTCAAGTAATAAACGAATCAATCTAAAAATTTATAACCAGCACCGCGAACGGTTTTTAATAAATGTTCTTTGTTGTATTTTTTTAAGGCTTTTCTTAATCGCAGTATATGCACATCAACTGTTCGTGACTCGACAAATGAATTTCTGCCCCAGACATGGTTAAGAATATTTTCTCTTGTCAGTAATTTGTTGGGGTTTTTCATGAACAGCTTAAGTAAATTGAATTCTGTGATACTTAAACTCATTTCCGTATCATCAATCAATATTTGGTGCGAATCTAAATCCATTTGAATGTTTTCGCTTTTTAAAATATTGCTTTTCTTAAAACCAGATGAACGCCTGAGTTGGGCTTTGATTCTTGCTTGCAATTCGTTGATGGATACTGGTTTAGTCATATAGTCATCGACACCAACATCTAACCCTTTGACTTTATCGTGTTCTTGAGTGCGTGCTGTGAGCATGATAATTGGCGTCGTGGATATGACATCATTTTCACGAATACGTTTGACCAACTCTAATCCACTAATTGTTGGTAAACCCCAATCTATAATCGCCAAATCTGGTGTGACATCATCCAAAACCTTTAAGGCTTCCATTGCATCTTTGGCTTGCAAAACAATGTAATCAGCTTGCATCAATGAAAAAGTCAGCATTTCTCTGATTGCTGTTTCATCTTCTACTATAAGTATGGTGTTTTTCATCAGAAATACTCTTCTTCAATGGTATCAATATCTAAATGTCGTATATCTTTGCCTTTGACCAGATAGATAATGTATTCACAAATATTGGTGGTATGATCGCCAATTTTCTCAAGAGCTTTTGCACTCCAACTTAAACGAACAGTTTTTTCAAGTTCGTGAGGGTTGTTGGACATGTGTAAAATTATATCGTTATTGAGCTTCTCAAATTCAAAGTCGATGATTTCATCTTTTTTGGCAATGATTAAAGCCTCTTCTGCATCAAGACGTGCCAGAGAGTTGAGTGTTTGTGATAAGTTTTCTATGACTAACTTACTTAAATTCTCAAATGATTTATAGTATTCGCAACTATAACCTTCGCTAATTAGGAATTTTGCGTTTTTGGCTATTTTTTCTGCTTCATCACCAATTCTTTCAAGGTCAGTTATGCATTTAATGATGGCATAAATGAGCCTTAAATCGCTAGCTGCGGGTTGTCTTTTGGCAATTATTTGAGTACATTCTTCATCTATCTTGACTTCCATCGCATTGATGCCTAAGTCTTTTTTTATGACTTTATCGGCCATTTTTTCATTGTTCTGCAACATTGCTTGAATGGATTTTTTTAATTGCTTTTCGACCATGCCTCCCATTTTAAGTAAGGCATTTCTAATGTCTTCTAACTCTGCATTATATTGGTTAGATGTGTGTTGATTAAAATCTAAATTGTCCATGGGTTTATCCAAATCTACCGGTAATGTATCTTTCTGTTAATTCGTGTCTTGGGTGAGTGAATATTTGATTAGTTTCACCAACCTCAATGAGTTTGCCTAAGTGAAAATAGGCTGTTCTTTGTGACACCCTTGCTGCTTGTTGCATTGAGTGTGTCACGATGACAATGGTATAATTTTTGCTTAAATCACTGATGAGTTCTTCAATCTTAGCCGTTGCAATTGGGTCTAATGCCGAAGCAGGTTCATCCATTAATATCACTTCTGGTTGGACTGCTATTGTTCTGGCAATGCATAATCTTTGTTGTTGACCACCAGATAAACCTGTACCTGGTGAATTCAACCTGTCTTTAACTTCTTCAAATAATCCAGCTTTTCTTAATGAATCTTCAACCAATTCATCTAATTCTGCCTTGTTTTTGGTTAATCCATGGATTCTTGGTCCATAAGCGACGTTATCATAGATTGACTTGGGAAATGGATTGGGTTTTTGAAACACCATTCCAACTCTAGCACGCAATAATACAGGGTCTTGGTTTTTAGAGTAAATATTGGTGCCATCTAATTCCAAATCCCCAGTAACTTTACATATGTCAATGGTATCATTCATGCGATTTAAACACCGTAAAAATGTAGATTTACCACAACCAGAAGGTCCAATTAATGCAATGACTTCATTTTTACCAATGTCTAATGATACATCATAAATGGCTTGATTATCAGCATAAAAAACATCCACATTGCGAGTACTAAATTTCACATTGTCACAAAATGGCTCACCAATGGTTTGTTTGTGTTCAGCATGAATTTCTGCAATTGATTTTTCTTTCATGTTGGTTAAATTGATATTTTCTTTCATCGTTTGTGTATTCATGTTACCACTTTTTCTCAAATTTCTTACGCAAATATATTGCCACTGCGTTCATTATAATTAAAAATCCTATTAAGACTAAAATTGCTGCTGATGTTTTTTCTAAAAATCCACGTTCTGGCGAATCAGCCCATAAAAATACTTGGATGGGCAACACTGTTGAAGGATCGCCAATTGATTGTGGGATATCAACGATAAATGCCACCATTCCAATCATCAATAAAGGAGCTGTTTCTCCCAAAGCTTGAGCCATTCCAATTATGGTTCCTGTTAAAATCCCAGGTAATGCAGCAGGAAACACATGGTGAAATACTGTTTGCATTTTAGAAGCTCCCAAACCCAATGCCGCTTCTCTTAAAGAGGGTGGTACGGCTTTGATGGCAGATCGAGAGGCGATAATAATAGTTGGCAAGGTCATTAATGATAAAACAATACCACCAACCAATGGTGCTGATCGCGGCATTGAAAAGAAATTAATGAATACTGCCAGACCTAATAATCCAAAGACTATTGATGGTACCGCGGCCAGATTATTAATATTGATTTCTATTAAATCAATGAATCTATTTTTTGGTGCAAATTCTTCCAAGTATATGGCAGCAGCAACTGCGACTGGGAATGACAACAGCAATGTCACTAAAATGGTGTATAAAGAACCCATAATTGCGCCTTTAATACCAGCCAATTCTGGTTCCCTTGAATCACCACTTGAAAAGAATGTCCAATTGAATTGTTTGCTAATTTGGTTGTTTTCCTCTAATCCTTCGATTAATGAAAGTTTTAAATTTTTAACCCTTCGGTTCGATTCATCATCGTTTCTATTAATCGTGCCTTTAACTACGGCATCTACATCATCATCAGCAATGAGTTTAATGCTGCTTCGTGTACCAATAAGATTTGGATTATCCATGACTAGGTCACGCAATTGGTACTCAGCACCAAAACTGACCAATGAATACAATTCTTTTCTGTCTTTTCTTTTTTTTACATCAGGAAACTGTTTTTTTAATGCCGATCGAATAACGGCCCTAAAATCAGCTTGTTTGATTTCTTCTTGTGCACTTTTTGCATTTAACCCCAAATTTTCTTCAGATAAATCAAGTTTTAATTCTATTTGTGTTTGAACAAATGCTGGCCAAGCTTTTATGGTGATGTCGGTTAATAATAAGAGCAAAAACATAAAGGCAAAACCAATGGAAACCAGTCCACATGCTTTGAATATTTTTTCTTTCATATATCGCTTTTTTAAGCCCTTTTCGACTTTTTGAGTTACCTTATTCATATTCTTCTCGGTATTTTCTGACCACATGTAATGCAATCACATTAAGAATCAAAGTCGTCACAAATAACATCAAGCCAAGGGCAAAGGCTGCCAATGTTTTTGCGCTGTCAAATTCTTGGTCACCCGTCAATAAAGTGACTATTTGAACTGTTACAGTGGTCACCGCCTGTAATGGATTAACGGTTAAATTTGCAGCCAATCCTGCTGCCATAACCACGATCATTGTTTCTCCGATGGCACGTGATGCCGCCAAAAGCACACCCCCTACAATTCCTGGGAGTGCTGCAGGTATTAAAACCTTTACAATGGTTTCTGATTGTGTTGCTCCCAATCCTAATGATCCTTCACGCATGGCTGTTGGAACTGCTGATAAGACATCATCAGATAATGAAGAAACAAAAGGAATAATCATGATTCCCATTACTAATCCCGCTGCTAATGCACTTTCAGAAGCCACAGACATACCCAGTGATTCGCCTAAATCACGAATAAAAGGTGCCACGGTTAAGGCCGCAAAAAAACCATAAACCACGGTTGGGATACCAGCTAAAATTTCTAAAACTGGTTTTGCAATTGATCTAAATCGCGAGGAGGCATATTCAGACAAAAATATGGCGCTCATTAAACCCAATGGAACCGCTATAAACAGTGCTACCAATGATATGAGCATTGTGCCAACAAATAATGGAACAGCACCAAAGGCGGATGATGAACCTACTTGATCACTACGGATAGCTGTTTGTGGGGACCATTCAAGGCCAAACATAAAATCTGTGAATGGAATTTCACCAAAGAACCGTATAGACTCAAATAACACAGATAAGACAATACCTACTGTGGTTAACACCGCTATAGAAGCGGCCAATAAAAGAATGATTTCAATGAATTTTTCAAATATAACACGGGCTGGCGTGTTTATTTTGACTTTTTTCATGCCAAAAGCCGTCATCAAAATGGCCATTGCTAACACAATAATTGTCATGGCATAATTTGAGATGCTTTGGAATTTTTGGTATTGATTGAAAACTTTAATTTTTTCAGGATCAGCGCTCTCAAGTTCATCTATTGACATGTTTTTGATTTCATTCATATAGAGATCAAAATCATCTGCGGCATCACCGATTACAATCTTTTCGGATTGGATGTAATCGGCAAGGCTACTTTTCACTAAAGGTTCATCGATTATTTGAATAACAATCAAAACCAATAATGCAGGAACTAAAGACCATAAGGCAGCCACATAGCCAAAATATTTAGGTAGTGTTTGCTTAATTTTGCTCTTTTTAATGCTTTGTGTTCTGTATAAAGCATAGACTTTTTGGCGTTTAATGAAGTAACTATAAGCTGCCAGTAATAGTAGAACAAAGATGATCGCTGTAATGCTCATGTTTTTTTACAAAGACAAGTTGTTTAAGTTTTTAACATCAGTGCTGACTTCATTGTATTTTTCTTCGCCCAATGGAATCAAACCTTTGTCTGTTAAGTACCCTTCATCACCCATGGCTTTTTCGCTTGTGAACTCTTTTAAGAACTCAGCAATACCAGGAATCTTACCAACATGTGCTTTTTTGATATAAAAATACCTGTCTCTTATACACATCTGACGCTGCCGACGATCTACTCTGTGT
>OJDV01000280.1_pt1 | contig 18958 bp, 18 predicted proteins | sample 1592911 | NCBI WGS metagenome assembly OJDV01 (sample SAMN05416860, study PRJEB24817) | seawater metagenome | isolation source: Sea water | place: Canada:Atlantic | collected 2013-11 | reverse complement strand
TAGAGCGCCCCCAGAACCGTACGAGAATTCATATCAACAGGTGCTAATATGAATCCAAAATTATCTGGGACAGCAATGGGTCAGTGTATATTTAATCGGCGCAGGCTTTTCGAATTCGATAGACTGGCTGATAGGAACACCACACTTAAATCCTCAGCAAAAAACTTGCTCTGACCTCAGCTTATGACCTATTTTCGAGACATGTGGCAGCTCGCAATCCAAGGTGACACTCAGGGCATTTGGTTCTGGGCTGCTATTTACATGCTTTGCGTCTGTACTTATTCCTTAATCTTTCAAATTCGCATGCGCTACTGGCCTTACACATTCGGTGAGCTAAAGAATATTGGGGTAGCGAGATTCGGCGCAAAAGTTTTAGTCAAATCTGAACAAGACTACATCAGCAAGGCCATGTATCAATATAGAGTGTCTGGCGTAACATATGATGGCACTAGGGTCTCGCCTTGGATTATCGTGGCCAGTCATAACTCAAGAGGCCTGTTAGAAAAACAGATGACTTCTATTCAGCGATCTGCTGATGGTAGAGTTAAAGTTTTTTACAACCCAAACAAACCCCAGAAAAGCTATCTGATTATTGCCGGACAAATGGGCATCGCTATTACTCTGTTGATATCTGTTCTGCCTCTAATTGCGTTTTACTTTAAATACTATGTGTAGTGACCTTCGATGAGAATAAGACAGTTTGCGCAAGCAGATACCCCGCAAGTTATCCAACTCTGGAAAGATTGCGATCTTACTCGCCCCTGGAACGACCCAGAAAAAGACATTGCTAGAAAAGCCTCTTATCAACCGGAGTTATTCCTCGTCGGCGAGGTGGAAGGAAAATTAATGGCCTCGGCCATGGTTGGCTATGATGGCCACAGGGGCTCGAAATTCTATTTGGCGGTTGGGCCACAGTTTCAGAGAATGGGCTACGGCGCAGCGTTAATGAAAGAGGCAGAGAGAATATTGATCTCACTGGGCTGCCCTAAGCTCAATATTTTGGTTCGTACTAGCAATGCGAAGGTACTAAAGTTCTACAACACACTCGGCTATCCAGTGGATGAAGTCGTTAGCGTAGGTAAACGATTAATAGCAGACACAGGAACATGTGATGAGTGAAAGAATTAGCGAACTTACCGACAAAATCGACAAGCTCGAGCGACAGTTGCTAGACGAGCTGGATAAACTGCAAAAAAGCCTTAACTATCGTTTAGAGGGCAAGCGCGTTAAGTTCGAGCAAAAAATACTGGAAGGACACAGGAAGCTGAAGAGTGCCATATTCCCCTGGCTTATGGCTTCCAGAATTCGGAACATCCTCTCGGCCCCTTTTATTTATTCTATGGTTTTTCCTATCGCGTTTTTCGACCTCACTATCACTCTCTACCAACATATTTGTTTTAGGCTTTATGGTATCCGCAGAGTTGAGCGCTCGAAATACATCGTGTTAGATCGTCACCAACTAGCCTATCTCAATGGCATCGAAAAACTAAACTGTGTCTACTGCGGATATGGCAATGGAGTTGTGGCCTACACAAGAGAAGTGCTAGCTAGAACCGAGCAATACTGGTGCCCCATAAAGCACGCGCGCAAAGTTGTAGGCAGTCATCGCCACTACAATAAATTTGTGAACTACGGCGAGGGCGAAGGCTATAAGGAGCAGCTGATAAAACTACGCGACGAGTTGAGGTAGTGCATCAAACAGGATCAAAGGGGTCAGAGTAACTTGATCGATCAAGTTACTCTGACCCCTTTGATCCCTCTTTGACCCGAAATCACTCCACCGGAAAGTCGAAATAGACATCCGTGTAGGGCTCACCCTCCAGCGTAAAATGCCACCACTCCGTGTCTAACGGCCTAAACCCGTTCGCTAGCATTGCCTCGCGTAGCTTCAAACGATTGGCCTGTTGCTGTGCGGTTATCGAGGTATCCGATGGCCAAGACACCGGATCGAAGAAATCATAGGGACTACCCATATCAATCTCTTGTGAATCGGCCAGCCGCACTAGGGTCAGATCCACCGTACTGCCGCGGGAGTGACCGGAGCGCTCGGCTATGTAGCCACCAGGGAACAGCTCGTCCTTGTTCAGGCTTGGGTAGTATTGCTGCTTCATCACTATGTCGGTGCTATCTGCCGCCCACTGCACGAAGTCATCCACCGCACGCTGAGGGCGGTAGGCGTCAAATACCTTCAGACCTAGGCCCTCTGATGCGAGATCCTCTTGCACCGCCTTCAATGCGCGCGCGGCTGGCTCGCTCATATACACAATATTGCCCACGTAGCCCTCTACGGGCCTCCCAAGGAAGTTATTGCTGCCTAGGTAACGCAACTCCACTACTAGGTTGGGAATCACGCTACGCAGCGCTACGAAGGCGTCGGGCCTAGCCTGCACATCAGCGACCGCGGCGCTGCTCACATCTTGGGCGCTAACTTGGCAGCTCAGTAGCAGAGCCAATGTGGCAAACAAAAGAGCTTTCATGTTTAACTCACCATTTAAATTAATCGATTTGAGGAGCAGTGTACTTAATTCTTGCGAATCAAGGCAGTAGCGTATAGAGGTTTAGGATGAGCAATGGGGTATTGACCTTCTTCTGTGGAAAAATGGGCGCGGGTAAAAGCACGAAAGCAGGTGAGATCGCTCAGGCAAACGCCGCGATATTGCTCAGCGAGGACGAGTGGCTAGAGTCACTCTATCCCAATAAGATCACCTCCCTAGAAGATTATATTTACTATTCTGGTCTGCTTAAGCCGCAGATGAAGACGCTGGTGCAATCAATCCTGATCGCGGGGACGGACGTAGTGATGGACTTCCCTGCCAACACCATTGCACAAAGGCTATGGTTTAAAAGTATTTTTACGGAGATTGAAGCACCCCATCGCTTGATCTATATCGATATGCCCGATGAGGTCTGCCTAGAACAGATCGGCAAGCGGCGCATCGAACAGCCTAGTAGAGCGGCAACCGACACGGCCCAGATGTTCGAGCAGGTCTCAAAACACTTTGTGGCACCCACATTCGATGAAGGTTTTGAAATTACTGTAGTTGCGAAGAATTCAGGAGCGGGCGCTAAGTCCTTATGAGTTTCGAATCCCTGCGAGAGCAAGCGCGCAAACTGAAGCTGCAAACGCTTACGGTTTATTTCGCGGCACGTGATCCGGATATGCCGGTGCTAGTGAGGCTTTTGGCGGTCATGGTGGCTGCCTACGCGCTTAGCCCTATCGACCTGATACCGGATTTTATTCCAGTACTCGGCTATCTCGATGACCTCATAATCATCCCACTTGGGCTGGCGCTTATTATCCGTTTTACTCCCGCAAAAGTGATAGAGTCTGCACGGTTAAAGGCAGCACAATCTGTCGAAAAACCCGTAAGCTACGCAGCCGCAATATTTTGTATACTGGTCTGGCTTGCCGTCGGCTATTTCTGCGCGAGGTGGGTCTATGTTTTGTACAACAACTAGGAGAAGTAAATGTTCAGCCACATCATGATTGGGTCCAATGATATCGAGCGCTCTAAGAAATTCTATGATGCCGTGCTCGCGGTGCTTGGCGTTGCCGAGCCAGTACGCAATGTAGCCCCCACAGGCCACACTCGGCTGTTCTATCGCAACGACGGCGCAACGTTCTGCATTACCGAACCAATCGATGGTGAGGCCGCAACACATGCCAACGGCGGCACTATAGGCTTCAAGTGCAGCTCCCCAGAGCAAGTGGTGGAGTTTCACAGCGTCGCAGTCGCGAACGGCGGCACCCCAATAGAAGACGCCCCAGGCCCACGCAAAGGCAGCCTAGGCGCCATGCACCTGTCCTATGTGCGCGACCCCGACGGCAATAAGCTCTGCGCGCTGTTCCGCGAAGCCTGATCAAAGGAGGGATCAAAGGGGATCAAAGGGGTCAGAGTAACTTGGTTTACCAAGTTACTCTGACCCCTTTGATCCAATCCGACCGATCAAGTTACTCTGACCCCTTTGATTAGTCGTTTATGGCAGTGCGTAGGCAACCAGTTGGGCTGGGCTGCTTCTGCCGCCGACGAACATGGCTAGGTACTGCTTGCCATCGTGCTCGTAGGTGAACGGTAGGCCGGTCTGGTTGTCTGGCAATTCTATTACGGTGATCACTTCGCCGGTTTGCTTATTTATCACACGCATTCTTGGGCGTGCGTCAGCGGTGCCGATGCCCTCGCCTACGAATAACAGTGTCTTGGTCAGCAGCACACCAGAGCGTGTAGGGATGCCAGTATCTGGCAAATCTACGCCCTGCATCAGTGCGTGGTTTGCGATGCGATCTGGCGTCTCGGCGTTAGCCACCCACCACAAATGATCGCCAGAGTTCATATCGATCGCGGTCACGCGGCCGTATGGCGGCTTCACGATCTCTAGCCCTTCGATCCTTGGCACGCGAACGCTGCCGTTGATGCTTAGGTCGATGTCGGAGGCCTCGTTCTTCGCCAATGACAGGCTCTGCAATTGAGTTCTAGAGGGCACATAGATGATGCCAGTCTCTGGGTCCATCGCAGAACCTTCCCAGTTGGCGCCACCAGTGGAAGAAGGCAGGCTCAGCAAGCCGCGAGTGCCGTCGGCAGCATCGGTAAGCGAAGGTGGCGAGAATAAGCTAGGGCTCAAGCGGAAGCCTTCGATGGCCTCTAGCGCGCGTGCACGTAACTCCGGTGTGAAGTCGATCAGGTCATCCACGCCGAAGCCCTGACGATCGAACGCCGCTGGGCGAGTTGGGAATGGTTGGGTTACCGAATACCACTCTCTAGGCACATCGCCTGCGGGCACTGGGCGCTCTTCGATAGGCCAGATTGGCTCGCCAGTCTCTCTGTCGAAGGTGTAGATGAACGACTGCTTAGTCACCGCCATCACCACCTTACGGCCATTGGGCAGGTCTGCGATCACCGGTGCGGTGGGCACATCCCAGTCCCAGATGTCATGGTGAATTAGCTGATAGTGCCAGCGACGCTCGCCGGTGCGCACATCCAACGCCACGATGCTGCTGGAGAATAGATTAGAGCCTGGACGGTCACCGCCGTAATAGTCGCCCGTTGGGTCCTCTACAGGCAGATAGACCATGCCCAGTTCCGGGTCGCCGGAGATAGGCGCCCATACTCCAGAGTTACCAGTGAACTCTACCCCTTCGTCGAGCCAGGACTCGAAACCGACCTCACCGCGCTCTGGGATGGTGTGGAAGGTCCATAGCAACTCGCCGGTATGGATGTCGAAGCCGCGCACATCGCCCTTCACATTGGACTTAGCGCGTGGTCGACCGCCGGTGGAGTGTGCGGCCCCCACTACTATGACGTTGTTCATGACGAAGGGAGGCGCAGAGGCCCCGATGTCGATGTCTTCGAAGCGAGTATCTTCAGCATTACGCAGGCCCACGATCAGATCCACGATGCCGTTATTGCCGAAGGTGGGGTCGGGTATGCCAGTCTTGGCGTCGAGCGAGACCAGATGATAGCCCGGGGTGATATCGATGATTCTTGTCTTGTCGCCATCTTCCCAGTAAGCCACGCCGCGGCCTGCGCCTTTGCGGGGGGCGCTACTGAAGCGCTCGCCCTCTTGAGGCCGCCACATCCACAGCAATTGGCCAGAGGTCGCGTCTAGCGCGATGACATTGCGTGTAGAGGCGACGTTGGCATACAGAATGCCGTCTATCTCGAGCGGGGTCGATGGGTTGGTGAAATCGGTGGGAGGGCCGAACTTCTCGGTGGAGAAATTCCAGGCAATTCGTAGGGATTCAACGTTGGAAGCGTTGATTTGATCCAGTGGTGAATAACGTTGAGCGAATTCATTGCCGTGATAAACCGGCCAGTCCCCTTCGTTTACGCTGGTATTGGTCTGGCCCACTGCCTGTGTAGCAAGGGCAAAGGCACTAGCGGTGAAGACGAATCGTGCAACTACATGTTTTGCGATTTTCATCTCGAACTCTCCTGACAGAGCTTAATTATTGTTATTAGCTATTCGCTATGTGCGAGCGCAACAAGATTAACCTGTCACCAGCCATAATTCAAAACTCTTATCAGAGCAACTCACCACAGGCAGCAAGGCCGGTCTTGGCGCGGCCCGCAGGCGTGGGCTTGCCACCTTCCATGGCGGCGTTTAATTCCGCTCCTGCTATTGCTCGTCGTCAAGCTCATAGCGGAACACGTACTGCACGTTCGGTACCTCCACCGCTACGCCGTCCACTACCCTTGGCTGATAGCGAAACTTCTCCGCGGCCTGTATCGATGATCTATCGAAGACACGCTCTGGCACCGCATCGACTACCTCCACGTCGCGCACATTGCCCGTCTCGGTCACGGTGAAGCGCACCTGTGCCCAGCCCTCAATCCTGTTCTGCAGTGCACGGTTCGGATAGGTAGGCAGCACATTGACCAGTGGCATCATCTCGCCGTCGGAGATCAGAAAAGTCGCATTATCGATCTCGGCAAGGGTGGGGTCGGTCACCTGCACATGGGTTACGGGGGTACTGATGCCGCTCGAATCTCTAAAGACTCGCTCTTGGATAGGCGGGGGCGTGGCATCCAGTGGTTCGATCGGCTCTGGCTTGATGACCTGCACGATCACCTCCATCGCGATCTCGGGCATGGTGGCATCCACCACTTTGACAATCGAGCTTTGCTGCTCGATAAGGGCTCCACTGGCAATCAAAGATTGCATAATGAAGAACAGGAGAAGGGTTAATAGTGCGGCCAGTAGCAACGAGCTCATCCAACGGATAGCGATCATAGCCTGTCTCCATTAAACCGAACGTTATTATTTTGTCTACGGCTCGATAGTGCGCCCCAGCATCGGGAATTGCAACCCGTCAAAAGGGGAATTGTGTACGCGACACTTGCCACGCGCATATACTTGCTATATATTTGCGCAATCAACTATATAGCAAGGTGTTTATGTCAATGGAATCGATAAGCTCGCAGTTTGTAATCAAGAACGCCCTCCTCGCCTCGAAGCTTGCGAAGCGCGTGGGCAACCATCTGAGCATGCACGGCATCAGCCTAAGTGAATACCTGGTGATGCATCATCTGGAACACTCGCCCAACAAGGCGGTGGCAAGAATCGAACTCGCCGAGCACATCGGCATGAGCGCATCAGGTGTCACACGGCTTATTGCGCCAATGGAGAAGAACCACATTATTGAGAAGGTGGCCAATCCCCGCGATGCGCGGCAGAGTCTTGTGAAGTTGTCGGAAGTGGGGCAACGCCTGTATGCAGATGCAAGAATAAGCTTCGAACAAATAAGCGCGGAGCAGACCTCGGCTCTTAGCCTGAATCAGCAAGAGAAAATATTAGAGTTCTACACTAAGTTGATCTAGAAAGAGCCGTTTTAATTCAAAGACTAATCAGCGTTGTTGTCGGGTGTTTCGTCGAACACGTTCACCCGATTTCGACCGGCGCCTTTAGCTGCATAGAGCGCCGCATCTGCGTTTTTGACTATATCTCTTGAGTTCGAGCTTTGCTGATCGAAACAGGCAATGCCCACGCTTACAGTGAATTTTATCGTCCCCAAATTGTTCGAAACCGATGTGCACTCCATTGCGCTACGAAAGCGCTCCGCAAGAGTCACTGCGTCCTCTATGTTGGTCTCTGGCAGTATTACAGCGAACTCCTCTCCACCTATTCGCCCCACAGTGTCCTGACTTCGAATGATATCTAGTGCCACTTGCGCAAAATGCTTCAGCACAACATCACCCACTGGGTGGCCGTAATGATCGTTTATTTTCTTGAAGTAATCGATATCCACTACTAGTAGAGATAGGTCGCGACTGTAGCGCGAGGCGGTGGCAAGCTCTTTGTCTAGAGTCAGCATGAACGCTCTGCGGTTATATAAACCCGTTAACTCATCCGTCATCGCTAGTTTCGAAAGATGGGCCTTTAATTTCTCTGTTTCCGTTATATCTCTGGCCAGTGCAAACATCTGCCGACTGCCTTTATCGATAAGCCCTGTGATATTAATCTCGACAGGAAACTTACTGCCATCCTTGCGCACATGCACACTGCGTATCGTGCAACCCTCGCCCGTTTCCAAAGATGGCCAAACTAGCTGAACTTGTTCAGGCTTGTCTTCTTGATCGCCGATATCGAAAATGCTGGACGCAAGTAGCTCTTCGCGATCGTAGCCTAGCTGCTCGCAGGCCACGCGATTCACGTCCAGAAATTGCCCCTTGTCGTTGTAAACGAAGAAGGCATCGGGCGCATTCTCTATCAGCTTACGAAGACGCGACTCATTGCTGCGCAGCAGCACTAATTCTGCGGAGAGACGACGCGAGAAACGGTTCTCATAACTTACCGAGAACAAAGGGAGCAGAATGAGAATAATAGCGGCGATAGAGAGGGATGCCACCATAGGATCGCCGGAGATTAGAAACTCTCCAGCGCCAGGAACGGCGGTGTCATTTAGCGTGAGCCTCATCGCCGCCATGCCTGTGTAATGCATGCTGGAGATAGCGGTACCCATCAAGATTGCAGTGGCCACCTTAGTCACCGGGTGTCTGGCGATTATTCCGGCCTTCATCGTCACCAATATCCACAAGCCTAAGGATGACACCACGATGGCAATCAGCACCGAGAGTGCTACTAAGGCTGGGTCGTAATGCATGTCTGCACCTAAGCGAATGCCCGACATGCCCAGATAATGCATGCCAGCAATGCCAAGGCCCATTACAACGCCACCTATCACGGCCCACTGCAGTGTATTGTTCTTGTGGACGATGGAGAAGCCGACGAAACTCGCGGCCACGGCGATCAACAAGGAAAGGATGGTCCGCCAGCCCTCATAGTAGATGGGGATGGGCAGCTTCATGGCGAACATGCCGATGAAGTGCATTGTCCAGATCCCTAAGCCAAGCGCGAAAGCACTTAATAGCAACCATTTGTTGAGTATGCGCCTACTGCGCCAGTCCGAGGCAGTGTTCGCTAGCTCCAAGGCTACATAGGAAGAGAGAATGGCCGCGGCAACGGAGATCATGACTAGGGGGAGACTGTAGGTGCTGTGTATGAATTCCATCTTCGGTACTCCTCCTTTAAATATAGGCCGATTGTAGGGAAATTTAGTCTAGCTCCCTATTATACTTAACGCAAAATCAGCATTGCGTCACAGCACTTGGGAGCTAGCGTCTAATTAGAGCCAGTGGGGCCAGTACAGTGTACGCTACGAAAGGCCAGTTAGATTGCATTGCCACAGGGACAGACTCTACAATCAAAGCCAATTAGCTCACCATCAATTTCGGAGTTACCGCACCGCCAATGAGAAAACTCGCCCAAACCGGTCTTGCCATGCTCACTCTGTTTGCAAGTGCGCTCGTCAGCGCAGACCTAACTAGCGCAACACAGGCCATGGAAGACCCCTCGCACCCCCTCATCCTTATGCGGACTTCGCGGGGCGACATCTACATAGAGCTCTTTTCAGAATCGGCCCCACGCAATGTCGCCAACTTCATTGCACTTGCCGAAGGCAAAGTAGATATGTTCGATGTGAGCAGCGCGCAGACTGTTGCGCCTAACTACTACGACTCTAAGACCTTCCACCGCATCTTACGCAACTACCTAGTGCAGAGTGGCGCAAGCAGCACCGCAGAGGCCCCACGGCCAGAATACTTCATCAACGACGAGATCAATGCCCGAGACCTCGGCCTTAACGATATCAAGGTCTTCGATCCTACCGGCGCCCCCCATGCCTGGTTAAACCTGCAAAACAATGAAGACCTTCAAGCCCAGATACTGCTGCCGCTGTATAAGAAGCTCGACATCCGCAGCCCAGAACAAGTAGAGGCGCGCCAGAATGAACTACACAAATTACTCAGCGAGATGAGCCTACAACAGGCCTACGAGAACCAAGGCTATCAGTTCAACACGCGCCTTCCTGCACGCATGCCGGTACGCGGCAGCGTCGCCATGGCGAACTCTGGCCCCAACACCAATCAGGCCGAGTTTTTTATCACCCTGGTCGACTCGCCTTGGCTAGCGGGAAAGACCACGATCATCGGCGAAGTCGTCGAGGGCATGGAGATAGTCGACCGCATCGATCAGTCCGCTGTACTGCGCGGAGAGAGTCTAACGCCCACCCCTACTACAGCCACCATGATCTTTGACGCTCGACAAATAAACGCATCCCCCACTCCATAGATTGCATTAGGCAAACATCAGAGAAAACTATGTCCAAGAAATCTAAGAAAGTAAAAGCGACAAGTGTACTCCCAATGGCGGCGACCGGTGGTTTCTTCATCGGCTTAGGCCTTGGGGCATTGATGGGCAACGCCCTTATAGTGATGGCCATCGGCGTAGCGATAGGCTGCGTGCTTGGCTATAGCATCGACAAGAAAAACGGAATTACATACGGGCGTCGCTCACACTAGTTATTCACGACTAGCGAGGCTGGAAAGATCTCCCGAGTGTAGGGTGGCAAAGACGCCATTATGGAGGCCCCGTAGAACTTACTCACGATGCGCTCATCAAAAAGGGTGATGCGGCCCGTATCGGTTTCATTACGCAGTAAGCGCCCCGTGGCTTGCACGAGTTTGAATGCGGCCTCGGGTACCGAGAGCGTCATGAACGGATTACCACCCTGACGCTCTATCCACTGCGCCAGTGTCGCCTCGATCGGATCATTAGGCACCGCGAAGGGAATCTTCGCGATCAATACATGCTTACAATATTTACCCGGTAGATCGACCCCTTCGGCGAAACTCGCCAGCCCGAAGATAATGCTCGGGTCGCCCTTATCGATGCGCTGCTTATGAAACATCAATAGCTGCGCCTTCTGATAATCATCCTGACACAGAATGATCTCGCGCCAACTCTTATCTAAGCCCGCCAGCACATCCTGCATCTGTCGACGCGAGCTGAACAGCATCAAGGCAGCTTCGCTCTTATCCAACACTTTAGGCAGTAACTGAATAATCGCCTCGGTGTGCTCGGCGCTCTTGCCTGGGTCGCAATTCAATTTTGGCACTGTGAAGCGTGCAGCCTTGGCGTAGTCGAAGGGACTCGCGATGCGATGATATTCGGTGCGTTCGGGCAAACCCGCGCGCATCTTCAAGACATCGAAATTGCCCAGTGCCGATAGCGTTGCCGAAGTGAGGACTGCGCCGGCACACAGGCGCCATAGATTCTCTTGCAGGGTGGTAGCTGCGAGCACGGGGCTGCAGGAGATGCTGATATCGATATTGCCGCCCTGATCGTTCAGCCCTAGCCAGCGCGCCCAAGGCGCCTGCCCCGGAGTGTCAACGCGGGAGAACTGCTGCCATAGCTTCTGGCTCGCTGCCGCACGTGCAGTCATGCTGCCGATCAGAGGAAACCAATATTCGGCGCGCTGCCGCGACTCTAGGCTTTGCCCCTGCTCGAGATTCGTCTTTAACTCATTACCCAGCTCTTGAAACAGCGAGGCGAGGCGCGTGTACTGCGTGTTCAGTGTCTCTGCTATTTCCCGCAGATGATCGGGCACTAGGCCTAGCTCGAAGGCGTGTTGCGGGGCGTTGTCGCCCTGCCTGTCTGGTACCGCATCCGCCAAGACCTGCTCGCAAAGGGGCCATATCTCATTCAGCCGCATCTCCGCCATCTCGAGGGTATCTTCGAGCGCTGGCAGTTCGCGTTTTAGCGTTCGATTCTCTTCCAGCACGGAATCGCCCCCTAACTTGCCGAGAGTCTTGCGCCACTGGTCAATTGCACCTAGGCTCGCCTTGATCCGCGTAAAACTCGCGAAGTGATTATTGCTCTTCAGTGGCAGATGATGGGCCTCATCGAAGATGTAGATCGAATCTTGTGGGGCGGGCAGGATTACGCCGCCACCTAGGGCCAAGTCCGCCAAGACCAAGTCGTGGTTGGCCACCACGCAGTCGGCCTTCTGCACCTCTTCGCGTGCCTGATAGAAACAGCAGTTGCTGAAGTTCGAACACTTCTGCCCCACACACTGACCATTGTCCACAGTCACCGGCGACCACTCTTGATCGCTTAGCAGGTTCTCCCAGTCGTCGCGATCGCCATGCCAGTCTCCGGAATTGATCTTGCGAAACATCTGCTCGTACAGGACCAGCGAGTGAGCGTTAGGAGCCGCGATCACTTCGCCGTAGAGGTCCGCCATGGCGTTGAGGCTGTCGTTGCCCTGCAGCAACATGTCCAGTTTAGTCAGGCATAGGTAGCGGCCACGACCCTTAGCTAGGGTGTAGGTGAAATCTAGATCGCAATGACGTTTGATGTCGGGCAAGTCCTTAAGCGTGACTTGCTCCTGCAGTGCCACCGTGGCGGTGGCTAGGATGACGGTCTTGTTCATGTATTTGGCTACCGGCAGCGTGCCTAGAACATAGGCCAGGGTCTTGCCTGTGCCCGTGCCAGCCTCGATGACGCAGATTGGGCCGCCATTGTCTTCGCCGGGACCGGGCTCGTCGTCATCCTCATCGGCGCCATTGACTGCCGCCACCTCAATTTGCCCAAGACTCTTCGCAATCTCGGCAATCATCAGGCGTTGCCCATAGCGTGGGGTCAGAGATTTACTCTCCAGAATCTGCCGATAGGCACTCTGAATGGCGTTCTTAACTTCGTCGGGGAGCATAATTAAGAGAATCGGCTATTTTAGGGCTAGAGGGTTTATAGTGGCCCTGCGAGTATAGCACTGTCGCCGATAAAGACGGTGGATAGACAATCAAGGGAGATAAAGCTGCTTCATTGCTACCGATGCCGAAAAAACATCTGCTAGAATGAGCCTTCTTCTGTCGGCCCGGGGCCAGCGCTAACCGCCAACGTTGTACACAACCGCTATTGCCGCGGTACATCTGTCACAAGCACCCTAGAGAACAGCAATTGATGATTTTTCAAACCTTTTTACAGAACAAGAAATGGCAACATAAAGATCCAATTGTGCGCCTAGAAGCCATCGCTGAATTGAACCACGCTCTTAACCCGCAAGACGAAGGTGCCGCAGATGCCCAGAAGATCCTCGTCGACATGGCCAGCAAAGACAGCGACTCCGCCGTGCGCCTCGCCGCTATCGGCCATGTGCACAGTGTCGACGCCCTGCAAGCCCTGCAAAATGATCCCGACACAGAGATAGCCAATGCGGCCCTGATGCAATACTGCCGCGTCGTCTCTGGCGCTGCGCGCAGTGGCCTGAGCCCTGCCGAGTGCATCGCATTGATGCGCAATATGGACTCTAGCCCTCTTCTGCTCGCCGTACTCCACGACTGCGGCTGCGACGAAACCGGCTTAGCCACACTAGAGCGCCTACAGAATGAATTCGCATTAGACGAGCCGGGCCTACTCGATATCGCCGCGCACTCTAACAACCATACGGTACGCCACGCCGCCGCAGTGCAGATCGAGTCGGCAGAGGCACTCGAGCAGCTCAGCGCCGCCGTGCGCCAGAAAGACAAGACCGTCTATAAGATATGCAAAGACAAGCTTCAGGTCATTCAAGACGCAGAGGCCAAGCGCAGCGCCGATGCCGCCATGACCGTGCAGATTTGTGTCGACCTCGAGACCCTCGCCAATAAGGTGATTGGCGCCCTGAGCCAGGCTCAATACGAGTATAAGCTTAGCCAGTGGCAGGAAATCAAAGAGCAGGCAGATGCCGGCGTGCAGGAACGCTTCACCGCCGCCTGCGCAGCCCTAGAGCTGAAGCTGGTAGAACACGCCAATGCTAAACAGCTGCAGGCCCTGCAATCGCAGAATTTCGCCGATCTTGCCACTGCCTGCGAAGCTACCGACGCCGCGCTCGCTTCTTTGGAAACGCCTCTCGGGCACGAACAGATCGACCTGCTAGAGCACAAACACCATGCGCTTGAAGCCTTGCGTGCAGACACCAATGCCACCGATGAAGGCGCCGACGCCGTGCTGGCCCGTGCCCAGACACTGATCGCCCAGCTCGCGCTGGACATTCGTGCCTATCACGCTTTAGAAGCCAAACGTGCCGACCTCAGCACGGTTCAGGATACGCTCAAATCCCTCACCCCGAAGAACACGGTGGGCGTTAACAAGGTAAAGCAACGTTTCAGCAAGCTGTTTCAAAAGTCTTCATGGCCTGCGGACCTTCCCCCTAGCGAGCTCTATAGCCAATGCCTAGAGATGGAAGCGTTATTAGAGCGGCTCGTCACCAAAAATCGCGCCTATCTCGACAAGCTCCACAAAGACTCTCTGGCCCATGTGGCCGCGCTAGACCAACATGTCGAGGCCGGTCAGGTTAACGACGCCCAACGCATGTGGGACAAGGTGCAGGGCGCCATCAAGAATGCCGATGAAGATCTCAAGAAGGTATTACACGACCTGCTCACTCCCTATAAGCCGCGCATTAGCGAACTGATCGATTGGAAAAACTTCGCCGCAGCCGAGAAGAAGAAAGAGTTGATCGAGCACATGCGCGCATTGGTCGAAAACACCATGCATGCCGCAGACAAGTCCAAGCGCATCAAGGCATTGCAGGAAGAGTGGAAGAAGCTCGGCCACTCTGTGCAGAACGACGCACTCTGGGCACAGTTTAACGAGGCCGCCCACAAAGCCTTCGAGCCCTGCAAAGAATACTTCAAAGAGCGCAAGGCCAAGCTGCACAGCAATCTCGAGGAGCGCAACAAGATCTGTACGCAACTCGAAGAGCTGGTGGCTACTCTGTCCGCAGACGACCTCAACATCGCCAGCATCAACAAGATCGAGAGTAAGGCCGTAGAAGACTGGAAGCTCTACGCCCCGGTTGAACAGGCCAAGATTAAGAAGCTACAGAAGCGCTTCAACACGGTGCTTAGCGATCTGCGCCAGTTCAAGCGCAAGGTATTGCAAGACAATGCCGTCAAGAAACTAGAACTGATTGCCCAGGCCGAGAAGCTCGACGAACTAGAAGACGTGCAAGAGGCCATGAGCGAGGCGAAGAAACTGCAGGCGCAGTGGAAGACCATCGGCCCATCGCCCTATAAAGACGATCGCAACCACTGGAACGCCTTCCGTGCAGCCTGCGACAAGCTATTCAATAAGCGCAAGAACGAAGCGCCAACGCGGTCCGCCTCCGGTGCCTCTAAAGCCCGTGCAGCCGCCTCCCCCGCCGTTGCCGCTGCCCGCGAAGTGCTGCGTAAGATTAGCGAACTCATCGCCTCAAGCAGCGAAGACTTGGTCAATTCGCGTCGCGAGTTCAACGAGCACAAAGACGCCTTCTTCGAACACCTGCAGGCCGATATCAAACACGAGAAACGCGCTCTACAAGAGCAGTTCGACAAATTGCTGCGTCAGTATGAGAGCAAGCTCAAGGCTGCGCCGGACAAGAAGTCTCTGCAACTAATTGGCCAGGCCAAGACCAAGGCCGAGTTCTTAGAGGCCCTCGAACTCGCCGCACTCTCTGGCAAGGGCGAGGCGCCCGACATGGATGCGCTGAACGATCAGTGGCAGGAACTGGGCCGCGTCTCCGACTTATTGCAGGAACAGGCACTGGAGGAACGCTTTCAGGCGCTATACCGCGGCGTAGACAAGGCCATCCTCAAGAAGGAGGCCAAGAGCAACGAAGACAAGGCCAAGGAGCTGTGTATTTCCGCCGAGATCCTGGCAGGACTCGACTCTCCCGATGCCGACAAAGGCCTGCGCATGCAGGTGCAACTCAAGCAACTCAAGAATAGCTTCGGCAATCGCGGCAATAAGAGCCCTACCCAGCAAGTCAGCGAGATCGAGATACAGATGCTCTGCCTCGGCCCACTGGACGCCAGCGTCCGCAAGGCCTGCGTAGCCCGCTTGGACTCGGCGCGCGCCAAGCTCTAGAGACAGCACTATGGAAACCCTAACACTCCCTCCCCTGCGCAGCATACAGGGCGAGATTACGCTGCCCGGCTCGAAGAGCCTCTCCAACCGCATCCTCCTACTCGCGGCAGTGGCCAAGGGCGAGACCCGCATCAGCAACCTGCTAGACAGCGACGACGTGCGCCATATGCTCGGCGCACTCGCGCGGCTAGGTGTGGACTATCAACTCAGCGCCGACAAGAAGGACTGTGTAGTCACTGGACTCGGCGGCCCCTTCGCTCTAAATTCTGCCTTAGAACTATTCCTAGGCAATGCCGGCACCGCCATGCGCCCACTGTGCGCCATGCTTTGCGCCAGTAGCGGCGAAGTCACTCTAACTGGCGAACCGCGCATGCTGGAGCGCCCTATCGGCGATCTGGTCAATTGTCTGCGTGGCTGCGGCGCCTCTATCGACTACTTAGGCGATGAGGGCTATCCGCCCCTGAAAATCCACGGCAAAGGCCTGACCGGCGGCCAAGTCAGCATCAAGGGCAATATCTCCAGCCAGTTCCTCACTGCCATGCTCATGGCCGCGCCGTTCTGCAGCGAAGACCTCGAGATAGTGGTCGAAGGCGAGTTGGTCTCCAAACCCTATATCCTCATCACTCTCGATGTGATGTCTCGCTTCGGCGTCACCGTCGAGAATCATGACTACAAGCGCTTTGTGGTGCGCGCCGGTCAACAGTACCAAGCCCCTGGCGACATCATGGTCGAGGGCGACGCCTCCTCTGCCTCTTACTTCCTTGCCGCAGCCGCCATAGCTGGAGGCACAGTACGCGTCCATGGTAGCGGCCGCAGCAGCGTACAAGGCGATGTCCGCTTCGCCGATGTGCTCGAGCAGATGGGCGCGAAGGTAAAATGGGGAGACACGTGGATAGAGGTGACTAAGGGCGAGCTGAACGGCGTAGACGTGGACCTGAACCATATACCCGATGCCGCCATGACCATCGCCACCACGGCTCTATTCGCGAAGGGCCCTACGGCGATACGCAATGTCTACAATCTGCGCGTGAAGGAAACCGACCGACTCGCCGCGCTCAGCACCGAGCTACGCAAGGTAGGCGCCACCGTAGAGGAAGGCGAAGACTACCTCGTAATTACGCCACCCGAACACATCCAAAGTGCCGACATCGACACCTACGACGATCACCGCATGGCCATGTGTTTCTCGTTAGCAGCCTTCGGCGATAGCGCGATCACCATCAACGACCCGGGCTGCACCTCGAAGACCTTCCCCGCCTACTTCACGGAGTTTCTGCAGCTCGCCAAGCCTCGCTAATTGCAGCGAAGCAATTAATGGGTTTTGCTATGGGGCGCCAAATTGAAGATATTGGGAGAACCGCCACTTTTCGCATCCTGCAGCCAGAATGGCGCCGGTAGCTCATTATTATTCAATTGCCTGAGCACTATGCGCAGCTGTTGTATCGCCACTGTTAACACCTCTTTCGCGATGTCGTTGCGCCACGCTATATGCACCGGCAAGTGAAAACGCGGCAACTCCTCCACGATGAATAATTTCTTCGCCCGCACATAGGGCTCCACCAAGCGCAGCGGCATAAACGCACTGCCGCTATTGTTCAGCAAATAGTTCAAGGTGACATTGCCAAGCCGGAAGGTCATGCGCGAGTGATCGTCGTTGGGAAAAAGTTCTTTGTGAAAAACACTGAAAGCCTCGCCCCAATCTACATAGATGTAGTGCTCGTTGACCCCCACTGTCTCCGGGTCCGTAGATACCATCACCATCACGTCTTCGAACAGAGGCTCTACCGTAATTCCCGGGCGAATAGACGGGCTATACATAACGGCTAGATCCACCGTGCCCTCCATCATCTGCCGAGTGAGCCGGTCCGAGCGCCCCACTTCGGCACGGAACGCAATCTTGGGTAGGTGCACCGCCAGCTGCGGTAGCCAGCGAATCAAGAAACGGTTCCACAGCCCATCCTCACCCGCTACCACCAGAACGTCTTCGTATTTCTCGGGCACAGCCACCTGCTGCTTCGCCTCTTCCCACACCTGCAGAAAACTATTGGCATAGCGAACGAATTGATGCCCGGCAGGAGTAAGTGTGATGCCCGTTTTGCTGCGCTTGAACACCGGTCGGCCTAGGTGCGCCTCTAGAGACTTGATGCGCAGGCTAACGGCAGATTGCGAGACGAACAGGCGGTTCGCGGCGCCGGCAAAGCTATCGCAGGCCACCACCTCGAGGAATGTTTTAACCAGTGTAGTGTCTATTACAGACTCCTTTTACTTCCATTTTCAGGCATGAGCAATGCTCATGTTATCGATGATTATATAGCGTTTGACCAATGATTGGGTCGATCAATATGATGCGCGCTCTTATTCACTCCTTGGAGAGTTGCATGAAACGTTACCCTATCCTGATGTCATTGATGATGAGTGTTTCCGCTACGTCTTTGTATGCGCAGGACAATAGCCTACCAATGCTCCAGCAAGGCACTAAAGAGCTTGCACTGAGCGGCACGATCGAAATTCCAGAAATTGATGAGCTCGACTTCGACATCGACGCATCCTATGGTTATTTCCTACGTGATGGCTGGGAACTCGGCGTACGCGCTGTAGGTTCTGACCTTGGTGGAATCGAACGCTTTAACTTCAGTGCGTTCACAGAATACAATTTTAACCGCAGCAGCAACATTGTGCCTTACATCGGCACCTCTTTCGGCGTTGCCACTGTGAGTTTCGATGGCTTGAAGAATATCGACACCAGCACAACTCTATCTCCAAATGACGAGACTAGCACCGTGTTCGGCATACAAGCAGGCGTGAAGTGGTTTGTTCGCCCCTACATGGCGATCTCAACCTCTATCGGCTTCGACGTATCGACAGACGATATCTACCTTGCTGACGATTCACTAGAAGACAACCTAACCCGTTTCCGTCTGGGCCTGCGTTACTACTTCTAATTTGCACAAGATTGTAGTGCAAAACGACAAAAGCCCCGCCAGGACCTAAATCCTGGCGGGGCTTTCTTATTTGGAGCGGGTGATGGGAATCGGACCCACGTCTAAAGCTTGGGAAGCTCTCGTTCTACCATTGAACTACACCCGCAACGGTGGGGCAGCCTGCAAAGGCTGACCGGGGGCGATAATAGTCTATACCGAGTGCATTATCCACGTTCTAGAATAAAAAAAGGCCCCGCTAATGAACTGACCCCCATAAGTTGGACGGTTAGTTAGCAGGTGGTCAAGGGCTGAGT
>OJDV01000279.1_pt1 | contig 18968 bp, 19 predicted proteins | sample 1592911 | NCBI WGS metagenome assembly OJDV01 (sample SAMN05416860, study PRJEB24817) | seawater metagenome | isolation source: Sea water | place: Canada:Atlantic | collected 2013-11 | reverse complement strand
AGTGGTGGGCGACCCTGGAATCGAACCAGGCGTGCGTCTCCGCGAGGGAGTTACAGTCCCCTGCCACACCTTGCGGCCTGTCGCCCACTGGCGCTGTGAGTATCTGTGGCTCTGGGGTGCGTCAACCATTAAATGGGTGGTTTTCGCGTGATCTTGAGCAGGTTTTTTGCGGTTGTTTAATCGGGGCGGTGTTGCGAGGCTTGGCGTGCCTTAGTCAAACGGATAGGGAATGGATCAAGCGCTGGATTTGCGGCGCAATTCAGAGGTGTCGTGATGAAAAAGCCGAAGTGGGTTGTCGAAAAAGAGCAGGGCAAGAAGGCGGAGGCGCGTGAAACGCTTTGGCTGTTTGGTTTGCATGCGGTGCGTGATGCGCTGATGAACCCCAGACGCGTTAAAATCACCATGATGGTCACGCCTAATGCACTGGCCAAACTCGAAGAGGCGGTCGCTTTCAGCGGGATTGAGCCGCAGGTGGTTGATCCGCGCAAGTTTCGCCCTCCTATTGACGCCAATTCTGTGCACCAAGGCGTTGTGCTGGAGGTAAAGCCGCTTGATTGGGGGCGTATGGCTGATGTGTGCATTGGCGCCGAGGCGCCGCGTGTGATCATGCTGGACCGCGTGACAGACCCCCATAATGTGGGCGCGATTCTGCGCTCGGCAGAGGTTTTGAGCGCATCCGCCGTCATTGGGACAAAGCATCATTCAGCGCCCGAGACAGGTGCGCTGGCCAAGACGGCCTCTGGCGCGCTGGAGCGGCAGCCGTATTTGCGCATTCGCAACTTGGCCGATGGCATTCGCGAGTTGCAGGATATGGGGTATCTCGTGCTGGGGCTTGATGGCGATGCAGAGATGACCATCGAAGCGGCAGTCGAGGGCAAGCGTGATCGTGCTGTCGCACTGGTGCTGGGCGCCGAAGGGCCGGGTCTGCGCGAAAAGACGCGTGAAACCGTTGATGCGTTGGTACGGATTGACGCGGGCGGTGGATTTGGCTCGCTCAACGTCTCAAATGCTGCTGCAATCGGCTTATATGCGACAAGAGAGCATTCATAAGGAGAGGGGCCATCGCCCATCCAGCAAAAATTGCGACCTGTTGTCATTGCGGCACCCGCGCGATGCTGCGCGTAGAGGCGGGGCAACATACGCTGACCTGTAGTGCCTGTGGCGCGCCCTTGGCGCAGCTCAAGATGCTGCCGACTGCGCCGGCTGAGGCCCAGCCTGCGATCACGCATCAGCCTGCGGTGGCCAGCTTCAAGGCCAAACCAAAGCCATCTTATTCAAAGCGCCCTAAGGCGTCCAAGAAACGCAAAAAGCGTAAAAGCCTGTTTCGCAAGTTTGCCGAAGAGGCGTTCGATTTTGTAGAAGATATTCTGGATTAGGAGGCTTTGCCCGTGGCCTATACCGATGCTTTTCTGAAGAACATACTCACCCGCACCAAGCGGGTGGCAATCGTCGGAGTGTCGAGCAACCCCGTGCGCGCGAGCTATTTCGTGGCGAGGTACCTGAGCTTGCGCAACTTTGATATTGTGCCAGTCAATCCCGGCCTTGCCGGGCAAGAGCTGTTCGGTGTGCCAGTCGTTGGCTCGCTGACCGAGATTGAGGGCCCCGTAGATATGGTCGATATTTTTCGCCGCTCCGAGGCTGTGCCCGAGATTGTTGACGAGGCGCTGGCGCAATTTCCAGATCTGGGTACCATCTGGATGCAAATCGGGGTGGAGCATGCGCAGGCTGCGGCCAAGGCGGAGGCACGCGGCGTGGATGTGGTGCAGAACCGCTGTCCCAAGATCGAGTACCAGCGCCTCTTTGGCGAGTTGCGCATGGGCGGCTTTGCAACGGGCGTGATTTCGAGCAAGCTCTAGCGCCCGTGGTCGGCGCGGATTCAGTTTATTGGCAAAATGAAGATGTTAGCGGGACGCTTTTTCAGCAATGCCCGAGCTTGATTGGCGCTCAGCCAGTGTTTGCATCACGTCTTTGAGTGCCACGTCGCGGGACGCCAGCATGACCAGCAGATGATAGAGGACATCAGCGGCCTCGGATGTAAGGGCTGCTTTGTCGTCTTTGACCGCTTCGATGATTGCCTCGACGGCTTCCTCGCCGAATTTTTCGGCGCATTTTTCGGGGCCCTTGGCGAGCAATTGTGCGGTCCAGCTGCTGGCGGGGTCAGCTGATTTGCGGGCGAGGATGGTTGTGTAGAGATCGTCTAGTGTCATGTCAGCCTCATCGGGATGCCTGCGGCGGCCATGTATTGTTTGGCCTCATGAACAGTGTATTCGCCGAAGTGAAAGATCGAAGCGGCGAGCACGGCGGATGCGCCGCCTTTTGTGACGCCGTCGACGAGGTGATCGAGGGTGCCTACGCCTCCGCTCGCAATAACAGGGATGCTTACTGCGTCGCTGATGGCGCGGGTAAGGGGCAGGTTGAACCCTTGTTTGGTGCCATCACGGTCCATGGAGGTGAGCAGGATTTCACCAGCGCCTTTCTTCATCATCAGCACAGCAAATTCCACAGCGTCGATGCCTGTGGGCTTGCGGCCCCCATGGGTAAAGATTTCCCACTTTCCTGGAGATACTGTTTTGGCGTCGATTGCGGCTACGATGCATTGGCTGCCGAATTGATCTGCGGCCTGTGCAACTACATCGGGGTTTGCGACAGCTGCGGAGTTAAAGCTGACTTTATCTGCGCCAGCGAGCAACAAGGCGCGTACATCGGCGACTTCGCGCACGCCGCCGCCCACGGTCAGCGGGATATAGCAATGCTCGGCCGTGCGGCGGACCATATCGAACATCGTGCCACGATTTTCGTGGGTGGCGTGGATATCGAGAAAGCACAGCTCGTCCGCACCGGCAGCATCATAGGCGATGGCCGCATCCACGGGATCGCCCGCATCGCGCAGGCCCACGAAGTTCACGCCTTTGACCACACGGCCATCGGCGACATCGAGACAGGGAATGATGCGGGTTTTGAGCATGGGAACTGTCTACTTTGGTGTGGGGTAGGGGGCAAGCGGCGGGATTTTGAGTTTAGTTCGAAAAATGACGGTTTAGTCGTGCAGTGTTTTGAGGGCCTGTTCGAGATTGATTGCGCCGTCATATAGCGCGCGACCTGAGATCGCGCCCTCTATGACGCCTGTGTCTTTGAGCGCTTGTAGATCTGCGAGCGAGGACACACCGCCGGAGGCGATAACAGGGATGTTCACAGCGCGGGCCAAATCGGCGGTGGCGTCGATGTTGGGGCCGCCCATGGCGCCATCGCGCATGATGTCGGTATAGATAATGGCTGCCACGCCTGCGTCCTCAAAGGATTTGGCGAGGTCAGTGACCATCACATCTGTCTCTTCGGCCCAGCCTTTGGTGGCAACGCGGCCATTTCGGGCGTCGATGCCAACGGCGACCTGACCGGGGAAGGCGCGGGCGGCTTCGCGGACCAGATCGGGATTCTCGACCGCCACTGTACCGAGGATCACGCGAGCGAGGCCCTTATCCAGCCAAGCCTCGATCGTGGCCATGTCGCGGATGCCGCCGCCAAGCTGGGCAGGGACTTTGCATTGCTTGAGGATCGCCTCGACGGGCGCTGCGTTGACGGGGGCGCCTGCGAATGCGCCGTTGAGATCGACGAGGTGCAACCATGTGCATCCTGCGTCGACAAATTCCTGCGCTTGGGCTGCGGGGTTGTCGTTGAACACGGTGGAGCGGTCCATGTCGCCGTGCACAAGCCGCACGGCTTGGCCGTCTTTGAGATCGATTGCAGGGTAGAGGATCATGGCACGGGTCCTTTGCGCAGCTATGCGAGGCGTTTTACATGGAATAATTCTGGGTGCAACGCGACCTGACGTTAAGCTTGCCGCATTGCGGGGCTCTGGGGCAGAGTTGAGGCCAGTTTCAGGGAGGAACGAGTATGAAAGCGATATTGATGGCAGCCGTTGCGGCAGTAGGATTTGCGGGAGCGGCAGCAGCTGATCCGGCGATGGGGACATGGAAGACCCAAGTGGATGACGGGGCCTATGCCCATGTAAAAATGTCCAAATGCGGGGCCAATCTGTGCGGCACGATTGCACGCACGTTCAATGACACAGGCGAATACAAATCAGAGAACCTCGGCAAGCGTCTGGTCTGGGACATGACACCTGCAGGAGGTGGCGCGTACAAGAGCGGCAAGATCTGGCAGCCTTCAACAGGCAAGACGTTCAAATCCAAGATGGCGCTTTCGGGAAACACGCTCAAAGTGTCGGGCTGTGTCGGGCCGATCTGCCGCAAGCAGACGTGGAGCCGCGTAAACTAGGGTTGCCACGTCAGGAAGTTGGAGATCATGCGCAGGCCTGTGGTCTGGCTCTTCTCGGGGTGGAACTGCATGCCCACCATATTGTCGCGGCCGATTACGGCCGTGACATCGCTTGCATACTCCACATGCGCTAGGCGCTGGGCTGGGTCGGTGACGGCCATGTGATAGCTGTGCACGAAATAGGTATGGTCGCCTGTTGCGATGCCGTCGAACACCGCATGGTGCGCGTCAATCACCAGATCGTTCCATCCCATGTGTGGAACCTTGAGCTTGGGGTCAGCAGGGGTGATGCGCGTGACTTCACCGCCAACCCAATCCAGCCCGCGTGTGTCTTCATACTCGCGGCCCCAAGTGGCCATCAGCTGCATGCCGACACAGATGCCGAGGAAGGGCCGCGCTTTTACTTCTACCGCCTCGATCATGGCGTCATAGATGCCACTTTTGCCCTTGAGCGCTGCCATGCAGGCGGGGAACGCCCCATCACCCGGCAAAACGATGCGATCTGCGCGTGCGATTGTGTCAGGGTCTGTCGTTACGATGACTTCACCCGCGTTCGCCTCCCGCGCCATGCGTTGAAACGCTTTGTGGGCGGAGTGCAGATTGCCGCTTTCGTAGTCGATGATCGCGGTCAGCATTCAGAGCATGCCTTTGGTCGAGGGGATGGCGTCCGCCTTGCGCGGGTCCGCCTCGAGCGCGTCCCGCAGCGCGCGGGCCACAGCTTTGAACGCGGCCTCGGCGATGTGGTGGGAGTTCAGGCCGTGGAGCTGGTCCACGTGCAAGGTGATGCCGCCGTGGGTGGCAAAGGCTTGGAAGAACTCGCGTACCAGCTCGGTATCAAAAGCGCCGATTTTGGCGGTGGGCAGCTCGACATTCCAGACCAGAAACGGGCGACCCGACAGATCGAGTGCTGCGCGCACCAGCGCGTCATCCATCGGCAGCAGGCACGCGCCATAGCGGGTGATGCCGCGTTTGTCGCCCATGGCCTGCGTTAGGGCCTGACCCAATGCGATGCCCACATCCTCCACCGTGTGGTGATCGTCGATGTGCAAATCACCCTCACAGCGCACGGTCATGTCGATCAATGCATGGCGCGACAGCTGGTCGAGCATGTGGTCGAAAAAGCCCACGCCCGTCTGGTTGTCATAGGTGCCTGTGCCGTCGAGGTTGATCTCGACAGAGATATTTGTCTCGGCCGTGGTGCGGGTGATCGATGCGCTGCGCATGAGGGGACCTTCCGTTAACGCGTTCGGTGTTCTTATAGCAGCGAAGTGGCGCAGGCCAAGGGGCGATGGGGGATTGCGGCGGCTCGGGCTTCATGCCAGCTTGAGACAACAAAAACAGGAGCGCGCCCGTGAGTACATGTGTCTATATCCAGATCAGATGCCGCCCCGGCTCGACCTACCGCGTGGCCGAAGCGATCACCCTGCGCGAAATACACTCCGAGCTCTACTCCACCTCTGGCGACTTTGACCTGTTGATGAAGGTCTATATTCCCGAAGGCAACGATGTGGGCGTCTATATCAATGACAACCTGCTTGATATCGACGGGATCGAACGCTCTCTCACGACGATGACCTTCAAAGCATTTTGATGCGCGCATTTGCTTTTGTTGTACTGTTCGCCGCGACACAGTCCGCTGCTGCCCAGCGTGTGTATGAAGGGGAAGAAGCCTCTGCCATCCGGTGTGCCAACATGCTGGCCATGACGGGGGTGGCTTTGAACGGCGCGGGGCTTATGGATGATTCCGAGAAGGACGTCCTCATCGGGATATCTATATTGATCCTTGAGCGGCATGTGAGCGGGAACTGGACCGAGAAAAAGCGCGCCATGGAGGCGATGCGCGACCGCCGCGATGTGGATGAGACGCTGCAAGACTACCAGCATCATGCGCCTCTTTGTCTTGCTCGGTTTCCGATCAACTAGACGGCGATACGTCGAAACAGTGGGGGCGCGCGTTGGTGCGGCTCTCGCGGCCTTTTACCTATGCTCGCTAATCGCAGTATTTTGCGGGATCAAAGGGGCGCATGTCAGTATTGGGTGTGGCGCCGCTGATTAACTCCGCAATGATCCGTCCTGTCTTTGGGCCCCCTGTCAATCCGACATGTTGATGGCCGAAAGCGCTAAAGCTGCGACCAGCCGCATCGTTTGCGCCAATCAGCGGAAGGCTGTCGGCAGGGGCAGGGCGGTGGCCCATCCATTCTATTACTTCGTCGTAAGTTACATCGGGCAAAATCTTTGCGACCTGACGGCGCAGCATATCCAAAGGCGCACGGGAGGCTGGCGCATCGAGCCCGCCAAACTCGATCACGCCTGCCGCACGGATACGGCTCCGCATGGGCGTCAGCACAAACTTACCGCTGGCCACCATCATTGGCGCGCGGGGCATCGCGGACGGGTTGACTAGTTCGATATGATAGCCGCGCTCGCTCTCGAAGGGGACTTTCACGCCCATTTTATGCGCAATCTCGCGCGACCATGGCCCCATAGCAAAGACGATTCGGTCTGCGCGCAGGGTGCCATCTTCGGTGAGGAGCGCGGTAACCGCGCCGGCCGTCATCTCGATGTCGGTTATCTGTGTAATCTGGAGGGTGCCGCCCTCTGAGATGAAGTGATTTGCCAGCGCTTTTACGTATGCACCCGGGTCGCTGATGCGACCATGGTTCTTGCAGCGCACAACCGTCTGAAACGTATCGTCAAAGATCGGATCATAGGCGGCATAGTCCGCCCCACTGACCACCTCGTATTTGACGCCGTGCGCGTCCCGCTTGCCCCAGCCGTAGGCGTCGGCCTCAAACGCGCTCCGCGTGGCATAGCCAAAGCAGTAGTCTTCGGTGGTGATGAACGCGGCCGCAGGCGTATCTGCGGCCAGCGCCTGATGCTGCTCAACGCTGTCGTGCAACAGAGCCGACATCGCCGCGCCGTAGCGGTCTACATGCGCGTTATTGGCATAAGAGAGATACTTCGTCAAAAACGGAGCCAGTCGGGGCAGATAGGACCAGCGCAGATAGAGAGGCGCATCACGGTTCATCAGCATTGCAGGTGCTTTCCCCAGCAAACCGGGGGTGGTCACGGGCACAACGGCGCCCGCTGCCAGTACGCCGGCATTCCCATGACTGGTGCCCGAGGCAGGGCCCGCGCGATCCACCACGGTGACGTCATGGCCTGCGCGCTGCAGCCAGATCGCCGTCGAGATCCCCACAATCCCTGCGCCTGCTACTAAAATTTGCATATGAGTGATCCTGTCAGCGTTTGTCGTGTGTAAGCCTGCATAAGCAGGTAAAATTTGTCACGCGCTCAAATCGGTCCTGGGTGCATTGCATCCTTGGGGTCAACGGGAGGCCCCAGAACGACGAAAGGCCGCCCGAAGGCGACCTTATCGTGTCCGACTGGGTAGGTCGGTCTAACTGGAGCGGGCGAGGCGATTCGAACGCCCGACCCTAACCTTGGCAAGGTTATGCTCTACCCCTGAGCTACGCCCGCATCCGTTAGTGGGGCTGATTTAGCTCTCTGCGGAGTCGGCTGCAAGAGGTAAATTGGCCAGTTTCAGAAAAACTTTGGATTAAAAGAGCGCATGCCCAATTACGGCCAAGGCCGACAGTACCAATGTGAGGACGGTGAGCAAGAAACCACCCGCGCGCAAGGCGATGACTTGAGGTGTGCGCGACATGCCAATGGCGTGGGCCAGCCTTGCCGCCAGAAGGGCAATGCCCATGGCATGCACGGCCACAGCGGGTGCGCCCTGCAATTCGGCGCATAGCATCAAAAAGAGGGTGATCGGCACGTATTCCACAAAATTGGCCTGCACGCGCATGGATTTGTTCAGGTCCGTCTCGTCTGCGCCATCAGGAGCTTTGTCCAAGGCCACCCGCTGTATCACGACCAGCGCGCTTAGCACGGCAAACACAAGTGCCAGAAGCCCGGCGTAAAGGGGGGTGATGCTCAACATCATTTCGCTCATTCCAATTCTACCAAAAGGTCTTTTGCATCAATCTGGCCGCCTGCCTGCACATGAACGGCTTTTACAACAGCGTCACGCTCGGCGTGCAGGCCTGTTTCCATCTTCATCGCCTCGATGGTGAGCAGCAGATCACCTTGTTTGACACTTTGGCCGACAACGGCTCCCACGCTGGCGACAACACCGGGCATAGGTGCGCCAATGTGGTTGGCATTGCCTGTTTCCGCTTTCGGGCGCTGATGCGTGGTTGCTTTTACCAGACGGTTGGGCACACGGATCACCCGCGGTTGGCCGTTCAGCTCGAAGAAAACTTTGACCTCGCCGTCCTCATTGGTCTCGCCAACCGCTTGCAGGCGAATCTCCAGCGTCTTGCCCGGATCAATCTCGGCGGTGATCTCGTCGCTCGGCTCCATCCCGTAGAAGAATGTAGGCGTTGGCAGGGTGCGCACAGGGCCATAGATCGCGTGGCGCGCCATGTAATCAGTATAGACCTTCGGGTACATCAAGTAGCCAGCCAGATCCTCCTCGTCGATCTCGACCCCGCCCAATTCTTCGGAAAGCGCTGCGCGTACAGCTTCCAGATCAACAGGCTCAAGACGTGCGCCCGGACGCTCGGTCAAAGGTTTCTCGCCCTTGAGCACTTTGTCCACGATCCCTGTGGGAAAGCCACCAGGGGGTTGGCCCAGATTGCCGCGCATCATGTCGATGACAGAATCGGGGAAGGAGACATCTGTTTCGGGGTCTTCCACTTGTGCGCGGGTCAGCCCTTGGGACACCATCATCAAGGCCATGTCGCCGACGACCTTGGAGCTGGGCGTGACCTTTACAATATCGCCGAACATCTTGTTCACATCCGAATAGGTGCGGGCCACCTCGGGCCAGCGGTCATCAAGGCCAAGGCTAGCCGCTTGGGATTTGAGGTTGGTGAATTGGCCGCCAGGCATTTCGTGCAGATAGACCTCGGAGGATGGGGCCTGCATGCCCGTCTCGAAGGCGCGGTATTGGTGGCGCACGTCCTCCCAATAATCCGAGATTTCGCGAACGGCAGTCATATCGAGCCCAGTGTCGCGGTCGGTATGGCGCAGCGCTTCGACGACCGAGCCGAGGGTGGCTTGGGATGTGTTGCCCGAAAACGCGTCCATCGCGCAGTCAACCGCATCCACACCCGCCTCGGAGGCGGCAAGGATAGTGGCAGTGGCAATACCTGCAGTGTCGTGGGTGTGGAAGTGGATTGGCAGGCCGACTTCGGACTTGAGGGCACGCACCAGCTGGCGCGCCTGCGCAGGCTTCAGAAGGCCCGCCATATCCTTAAGACCCAGCACATGCGCGCCCGCGGCTTTGAGTTCCTGGCCCATGGCGACATAGTATTTCAGATCGTATTTGGCGCGGTCGGGGTCAAAGATATCGCCTGTATAGCAGATCGTGCCCTCACAGACCTTGCCCGCCTCTTGCACCGCATCCATCGCCACGCGCATGTTTTCAACCCAGTTGAGGCTGTCGAACACGCGGAAGACATCAACGCCACTGTTGGCGGCGGTTTTCACAAAATGCTGGACCACATTGTCAGGGTAATTGGTGTAGCCCACACCGTTGGAGGCGCGCAGCAGCATCTGGGTCATGATGTTGGGCATGCGTTCGCGAATGTCGCGCAGGCGCTGCCACGGGCATTCCTGCAAGAAGCGATACGCCACATCAAATGTCGCCCCACCCCAACACTCGACCGAGAAGAGCGTAGGCAGGTTGGCGGCATATGCAGGGGCCACTTTGATCATGTCGTGGCTGCGCATGCGGGTGGCGAGAAGGCTTTGGTGTCCGTCGCGCATCGTGGTGTCAGTGATCAACAATTGTCTTTGTTGCCCCATCCAGTCAGCCACGGCCTGCGGGCCTTTTTGCTCCAAAAGGTTGCGCGTGCCCATCATTGGCTCTGCGCGGTTGGCTGGCGGCTGGGGCGCGCGGGTGGTGGCGGGCGGCAGGGGCTTGTCCTTGGTCTCTGGGTGCCCGTTTACAGAGATATCGGCGATATAGGTCAGCACTTTTGTGCCGCGGTCCTGACGCTTCTCAAAGATGAATAGATCGGGATTTTCGTCAATAAATTTCGTGTGATAGGTGTTGTCGAGGAACATGGGGTGCTTAAGCAGGTTCTCAACGAATGCGATGTTGGTGCTTACGCCACGAATGCGGAATTCGCGCAGGGCGCGGTCCATCCGCGCAATCGCCTGATCGGGCGTCTGGGCCTTGGCGGTGACCTTGACCAGCAGGCTATCGTAATAGCGCGTGATCACGCCGCCACTGTAGGCCGTGCCCCCATCAAGGCGGATGCCCATGCCTGTGGCTTCGCGGAAGGCAGTGATGCGGCCATAGTCGGGGATGAAGTTGTTAAGCGGATCTTCGGTGGTGATACGCGTTTGCAGCGCGTGGCCTTGCAGCTTGATCTCGTCCTGTGAGGCTTTGCCCGTGGCTTCGGCAATTGTTTTGCCCTCGGCGATGAGGATTTGCGCCTGAACGATGTCGATGCCAGTGACCTCTTCGGTCACCGTATGCTCGACCTGCACGCGGGGGTTTACTTCGATGAAGTAGAACTCCTCGGTTTCCATATCCATCAGGAATTCGACGGTGCCTGCGCATTCATAGTTCACGTGCTGGCAGATTTTGCGCCCAAGCTCGCAGACGTGGGCGCGTTGCTCTTCGGTGAGGTAGGGGGCGGGTGCGCGCTCGACCACCTTCTGGTTGCGGCGCTGGACGGAGCAGTCGCGCTCATAGAGGTGGTAAATCTCGCCGTGGGTGTCGCCAAGGATTTGCACCTCGACGTGACGCGCCTTGAGGATCATCTTCTCCAGATAGCCCTCACCATTGCCAAATGCGGCCTCGGCTTCGCGGCGGCCTTCGCGGATCTTCTCCTCCAGCTCGTCCTCGGAATAGATCGGGCGCATGCCGCGCCCGCCGCCGCCCCAAGAGGCCTTGAGCATGAAGGGATAACCGACCTCCTTGGCTTCTTTCTTGATCGCGTCCATGTCGTCACCCAGCACTTCGGTTGCGGGGATCACGGGCACGCCCGCCTCAACGGCGACACGGCGCGCGGAAGCTTTGTCCCCGAGGGCGCGCATCGTCTCGGCCTTGGGTCCGATGAAGGTGATACCGTTCTGCGCACATGCATCCACGAAATCGGGGTTCTCCGACAGCAGGCCATAGCCGGGATGGATCGCATCTGCGCCACAGGCCTTGGCCACGCGGATCATCTCGTCAATGCTCAGGTAAGCGGCGACAGGGCCGAGGTCCTTGCCAATGCGGTAGGCTTCATCGGCTTTGAAGCGGTGCAGGCCGAGCTTGTCCTCTTCGGCGAAAACGGCAACGGTGGTTTTACCCATCTCGTTGGCGGCCCGCATGATGCGAATGGCAATTTCGCCGCGGTTGGCGATAAGGATTTTCGAAAATTCGGTCATGTAAGCAGGCCTTGTTTGTAACGCGGATGCTATTTTGTAGGCGCAAGCGGTGTGCTGCCGCAATGCGTGAGAGTGGGTAGACACTCATTTCTCGCGTTTAGGGCCCGTGTTTGATGCGGCGCGCTGGGCTAGCCGAGCGGTATGGGCGCTGGTAAATCAGCCAGCGTGCGCGCGCCGATCTGACCCATATTGGCGGCCATATCCTTGGCCAGTATGTCGATCAAATGATCAACGCCCTGCGGTCCGAGCGCCCCAAGGGCAAAGTGGAACGCACGGCCCAGCATCACAAAATCCGCGCCCAGTGCCAAAGCGCGCAGAATGTCCAATCCGCCTTCAATGCCGCTGTCGAACAGAATGGGCAGTTTGGTCGCGGCGCGCACCTCAGGCAGTGCCTCGATCGCGGCAGGCGCACCGTCAAACTGGCGGCCAGCGTGGTTGGAGACCCAGATGCCGTCCACGCCAAGCCCTTCAAGGCGGGTGGCATCGGCGGCGCGCAGCACGCCTTTGACCAGAAAATCGCCGTCCCATTCCTCGCGCAGCCACCCGACGTAGTCCCAATCAGGTGCGGTGCGGAGAAGATATCCCACATGTGCTGTGGGAGAGAGGCCTTCGCTTGCAGCATTGGCGTATTTGTCCAAGCCGCGCATGTGCGGCATCCCGCGTTTTGCCATGCCCGCCGCCCATGCAGGGCGCATCGCTACCTGCGCCAGAAGGCGCGGGGTCAGACGGGGCGGGTTGGTCAGGCCAGAGCGGACCTGCCGCTCGCGGCGGCTCGCGACGGGGACGTCCACGGTGAGAATAAGTGTAGAAAAACCCGCAGCTTTTGCGCGGGCCAGCATGTCGCGGCGGATGTCCGCATCGCGCGGGGGATACATCTGGAACCACGCGTGCTCCCCCAAATGGGTGGCGATGTCTTCGGGGCTTTGGGTGGCAACGGTCGAGATACTGTAGGGAATGCCTGCACGCGCTGCAGCACGCGCCAGATGCCCCTCCGCGTCAGGCCACATCAGCCCCGACATCCCGATTGGCGCGATGCCAAAGGGCAGGGGCAGGGATTTACCCATGAACGTTGTGCTCAGGTCAGGCTCGAATTCACCGTGCAGGATGGACGGCATCATCCCGATTGCATCAAGCCCCTGTCGGTTGCGGGCCTTCGTCGCCTCATCGCCCGTACCGCTGTCGAGGTATTCCCAGACGAATTTCGGAATGCGTTTTTCTGCGCGGCTTCGCAGGTCAGACAGGGCGGGGTATTTTGCGTGCAAGTCCATCGCGCTATATGGTCAGGGCGGGAGAATGTTGTCTAGGGTTTGTGTTTGGGGCAACGGTAAAAGCGAGGGCCAGCCCTCGCGCTCCCGGGATATTTGACGCCAAAAGAAATGGGGAACAACATGAGAACATGGTTTTCCTTTTTCCGGGAGTTGGGTAGGGTGCGGATATGAGTGAATTTGATGAACATTCCGCCTTTGAGGGGGCGTCCTTGTCTGCCCGTGCCATGGCTGCGCGGCCGCAGCCCTATCTGGACGGATTGAACCCCGCGCAACGCGAAGCTGTTGAGAAGATGGACGGCCCCGTGCTGATGCTCGCGGGGGCGGGCACGGGTAAGACACGTGCGCTGACCGCGCGGATTGTGCATTTGATGAACACGGGGCGTGCGCGTCCCAATGAGATCCTCGCCGTGACCTTCACCAATAAGGCCGCGCGGGAGATGAAGAATCGCGTCGGCTCCATGCTGGGTCAGCCGATTGAAGGGATGCCATGGCTGGGCACGTTTCATGCGATCTGTGTCAAACTGCTGCGCCGTCATGCGGAACTGGTGGGGCTCAAGTCCAACTTCACTATTCTGGATACCGACGATCAGCTGCGCCTGCTCAAGCAATTGGTTGCGGCAGAAAGCATCGATGACAAACGCTGGCCTGCGCGGATGCTGGCAGGGATTATTGATGACTGGAAGAATCGCGCGCTGACGCCCGACAAGGTGCCTGCTGCAGATGCTGGGGCCTATAACCATATGGGGCCGCAGATTTACGCCGCCTATCAGACGCGGCTCAAAGAGCTCAACTGCTGTGATTTCGGCGACCTGCTTTTGCATATGGTCACGATCTTCCAGAACCATGAGGACCTGCTCCAGCAATACCAGCGTTGGTTCAAGTATATCCTTGTGGACGAATATCAGGATACCAACGTGGCCCAGTATTTGTGGCTGCGCCTGTTGGCGAGCGGGCACAAGAACATCTGCTGCGTGGGCGATGACGATCAGTCGATCTATGGCTGGCGTGGCGCGGAAGTCGGCAACATCTTGCGGTTCGAGAAGGACTTTCCCGGCTCCCACGTGGTCCGGCTGGAGCAGAACTACCGCTCGACCCCGCATATCCTTGCTGCCGCCTCTGGCGTGATTGCGGGAAATGAGGGGCGGCTGGGTAAGACCCTTTGGACCGATGCTCAGGAGGGTGAGAAGTTGCGCCTGATTGGTCATTGGGACGGGGAAGAAGAGGCCCGCTGGATCGGAGACGAGATCGAATCGCTGCAGCGTGGCACGCGGGGGTTGCGCAAATTTTCCCTTGATCACATGGCGATTCTCGTGCGCGCCTCGCATCAGATGCGCGCCTTCGAGGACCGTTTTCTAACCATCGGTCTGCCTTATCGCGTGATCGGCGGGCCGCGCTTTTATGAGCGGCTCGAGATTCGCGATGCTATGGCCTATTTCCGTGTTGTAACATCGCCCGATGATGATCTGGCGTTCGAGCGGATTGTGAACACGCCCAAGCGCGGGCTTGGCAAGGTGGCGATCCAGAAAATCCAGACAGCGGCGCGGAGCAATGGCACCAATCTGGTAGAGGGTGCGCGGATTTTGCTGGCCGAGAAGGGAATCGGCGGCAAGGGTGCCAATGAGTTGCGCATCCTGATTGAGGGAATCGACCGCTGGGCCTCGAAACTGCACGGGGACCGAATCGAGGTGAACGACAATAGTGTTCTCGATGATGGTGGCCCTGTGCGTATGGAATACGGCCCGCCCGAGATCAGCCATGTGGAGCTGGCCGAGATCATCCTCGACGAGAGCGGCTACACCACCATGTGGCAAAATGACAAAACCCCAGAAGCACCCGGGCGGTTGGAAAACGTCAAAGAGTTGGTGAAGGCGCTGGATCAGTTCGAGAATCTGCAAGGCTTCCTGGAGCACGTCAGCCTGATCATGGACAACGAATCCGAGCAGGAGGGCGAGAAGGTCAGCATAATGACGTTGCACGCGGCGAAGGGCTTGGAATTTCCTGCCGTGTTTCTGCCGGGATGGGAGGACGGATTGTTCCCCTCGCAACGCTCTATGGATGAGAGCGGGCAGAAGGGGCTCGAGGAAGAGCGGCGGCTGGCCTATGTGGGCATCACGCGGGCTGAAGAGATCTGTACGATCTCATTTGCCGCAAACCGCTTTGTCTTTGGTCAGTGGCAAAATGCTATGCCGTCGCGATTCATTGATGAATTGCCCGAGGCGCATGTCGAGGTTCTCACGCCACCAGGGCTTTATGGTGGCAGCTTTGGCGCGGCTATGCCCAAAAGCACGCTACACGAGGCGGCGGCAGAGGCGAATGTTTATAACTCACCCGGCTGGCGGCGTTTGCAATCGCGTAGCGGTACGCGCGGAATGAGCCAGCCTGCCGAGGCCAAGAATATGACCATAGACATGACGGCAGTGAGCAGCTTCACCATGGGTCAACGGGTGTTTCACCAGAAATTCGGCTATGGGGCGATTGTCGGTATCGAAGGTGACAAGCTGGAAGTCGAGTTCGAGAAAGCGGATACCAAGAAGGTTGTGGCCCGATTTTTGACCGCAGAAGATGACGTGCCGTTCTAGAAAGCAGCGCGCATCAAATCTTTATTTCTATGTGGATCAGTAAAAATTAAACGGCGCCCCCCGGGAGGTGGGGGACGCCGTTAATCAGGTGCGCCTCTCAATCGGGAGGAACGAGCGACGCAGCTTTTGCAGGACAGGGTCATCTGGGAGGAGAGACACATCCGTTCTGCATATATCCCCGACAATCAGTGGGAGGACTGATCAGCGAGGAATTCGAATTACTTAACCTGCTCAGCAGCTTCGCGTGAGAGGCGGCGGAAATCAGCACGGCTCATGCCCAAGTCTGACAGGTCACGCGCTGTCATCGTGCACAGCTCGTTGTATGTCTGACGGTAGGCTTTGCGCTGGCGGAGCTTGAGCGCGACTGCGTCAAAGAATGCTGCAACGCGGCTAGACTGTGTTGATACGCTTGTGTTGGTGTCTGTGAAGTATGTCATGTTCTTCTCTTTCAACTCATGTACGTCTTGTTGTGGAGTACATTTAGGCTTTTGCTGCACTTGCACAAGGCATCAATGCTGCAATGCGGCTATGCGGTTCATGCATAGGCGACCTATGGTCAACCTGCTGTTTCTAAGCATGAAAATTTCAAGCCTCTTCACGAAACCGTGAAAGGGTGGACCATCGGCGTTTGGTAAAAAAAAGGCGGCGACATCAGGGAGGATGATGTCACCGCCGAAAAATAAAAGCGCGTCCGGGAGGAGGATGGAAACGCTTTAGGTATTCATGAAAACCATCGGGAGGATCGTTCTCTGTAATTAGAAATACAGATAATTGCTGCGGCTGCAAAGGGATTTCTTTGCAATTCTGCTATGCAGCATTTTCATGGCTTGGATATGCACAATTTTTGGGCAAATGCCGTTGTTGCGGGTGTTGTCGTGCCGCAGCGGTCCGGCCTTGCGGTTTCGGCATAATCTGCGATGCATTCGGACCAAACGAGGAGTGACTTCATGGCAGTAACATCAGAAGACGTCAAAGCAGAGCTTGCGCGGATCAATTTACCCGATGGCAAAAGCCTGATCGACCATGATCTTGTGCGCGCGCTCAGCGTTGAGGGCGGGGTGGTGCGGTTTGTGATCGAGGCGCCTAATGCGGAAGTTGCACGTGCCATGGGTCCTTTGCGCGATGCGGCCGAAAAGCTCGTGTCTGAATTACCTGGTGTGACACAGGCGACTGTCGCACTTACTGCACATGGTCCCGCGGCAAAGCCGGCAGCGCCCCCCAGCCTCAAGATCGGTGGACACCCGAAGCCGCAGGACGGCCCTACCAAGCCAAGCGGCGTGCAGCGCATCCTTGCCATCGGTTCGGGTAAGGGCGGTGTGGGCAAATCCACCGTGAGCACGAACCTTGCGGTCGCGCTGGCCAAGCAGGGGCGCAAGGTCGGCTTGCTCGATGCCGATATCTACGGCCCCAGCATTCCGCGCATGATGGGGGTAAGCAAGCGCCCCGCCAGCCCTGATGGCAAGACGATCATTCCGCTGCACGCTCACGGCGTCACGCTCATGTCCATCGGGTTCATGATGGAAGAGGGGAAGGCGACTATCTGGCGGGGTCCTATGCTGATGGGTGCGCTGCAACAGATGTTGGGGCAGGTGGAGTGGGGCGAGCTTGATGTGCTGATAGTTGACCTGCCGCCCGGTACGGGCGATGTGCAGCTCACCCTGTGCACCAAATCCGAACTATCTGGCGCGATCGTCGTGAGCACCCCGCAGGATGTCGCGTTGATTGATGCGCGCAAAGCGCTGGATATGTTTGCGACGCTCAAGACACCTGTTTTGGGCCTGATCGAGAATATGTCGATGTTTGTCTGTCCCGACTGCGGGTCCGAGCATCAGATATTCGGGCAGGGCGGTGTCGCAGCTGAGGCGCAGAAGCTTGATGTGCCGTTGTTGGGAACGTTGCCGATTGATTTGGAAACGCGAATTGCAGGGGACGGCGGTGCGCCGATCGCAGTAGGGGACAGCCCCATGGCACAGGCCTATGCGCGTCTCGCGGAAGGGCTGGTCAAGGGCGGCATGGCATAACGCGCAACTTGCCCTCGGCCTCTAAATAGGGCTGGGCGGGTTATGTTTGATCTGGCGCGCATAGATCGTCGTCAGGATGCTAAAGATCAGCAGCCCTTCGAGGATGTAGACAGGCAATTCAAACATCAGCAGGAATATAGGGGTCTTAAGCCCCAGATGCGTGATGGCCGCAGTCAGTGCTGTATTGAACAGCGCAAGGACGGCGGCAACGCCCCACAATGGTCCCGCCAACGGGCGGGTATAGTTCCAGCTGTGTGTCATGCGCATAGGACGTCCGATCGCGGCGGCTGGTAGGATCAGGCTAAGCCGAAGGGAGAGCCACACCAGAAACAACTGGCTCAAGAATGTGGTGATGAGGATCGAGATCAGCGAAGGCGCATCTGCTGTACTACCGCCGTTCTGGTTGGATAGGATCAGCGGCACGACAAACACGAGGCTTATGAAAAGCTGGATCAGCGCAAGAATTAACACGCGCCACAGATATCCCAGCACCAAAGGCACGCTCATCGGCTGGGACGTGTGTGTATCGCCAAGCGTGTGGCGGTGCCACAGGATCGCCATCAGCGCATAGCTGAAGATAAACGTCATTACCAATAGGGCTGTGATCCCATTCAGGGGAAGATCAGCAGGCGCCACCACATTGGCCCCGACCGAAAGCAGTTCCGGTGCCAGCATCATGGTCATTGCACAGACCGCAACCATAACGAGCGCGGCCGGCCCGACCACGACCAGCGTTTTGACCGGATCCTGTGTCAGCAGGCGGGTCGCCTGCATCAAGAGCTTGCTCGAAGTCATTACCGTGCGCCTTTTCGATAGACTAGATCATTGCTTTTGGACTTTCGGGCGCTGTTTCACAAGGTGCGGCTTTTGAACTGCTGGTTAATGCTTCGTTTTGGTCGTTCTGGCATGGCTCATGGGAATTCATGGGCCAGATGGGGGAGGTGCATGGTCTGTCATGGGGCGGGGGTAGCACCCGCCCCTGCGATTCACTGGGAACTTCTTTGATTCGTGATTGTGTTGTGGTCTCGAAGTGAGAACAAAAGAAAAACATGTTTCGGCTGAAGGTTTCCCTAGGGACAAATCTGGGATTTTATGGGAAAAAACTTTCGTCACGCCCGCCGTCTATATCTAGTGCTCCACTTCTGTTGCGGCACAAATTATTCTAAAAATGTGGACAATTTTGTACTATATCTTGTTTTGAGGGGCCCTTAGAAACAATATCCTGTGCCAGAATTTGAAATTAATTGTAGACGCCCATGATTTCCCATGGCATCCCTATTGCATCGGATGAGAGCGAGACACGGGGCACCAAACGACCCCACTAAACAAAAAACTCTAGCAGGTTTCATACAGGCCTCGACTTCATCAGACCAAGAGATCCGGCGCGCGAGCGAGCAGACATCCCCCCAGGTGGCGCGCGCAGTCGGACA
>OJDV01000278.1_pt1 | contig 18984 bp, 13 predicted proteins | sample 1592911 | NCBI WGS metagenome assembly OJDV01 (sample SAMN05416860, study PRJEB24817) | seawater metagenome | isolation source: Sea water | place: Canada:Atlantic | collected 2013-11 | reverse complement strand
CTACACAGAGTAGATCGTCGGCAGCGTCAGATGTGTATAAGAGACAGGGATAATAAAGACCAAAATACTGAGCTAACTATAACTATTGATAACACTTGATTTTCTAGAAAATCTTTCATGGTTCCACCGCCAAGAATATCAAAAGATTCTTTAGCATAGGATGTGCCTTTTAGACCTTTCATAAAAATGAAGTATGTTATAGCAGTTAAAGCAAATCCTCCAAATAGAGCACCAACCCAGTTTGCTTTCCTTTCGAAATTATAAGATAAAAGCAATCTAGAAACCCATTGAACTAATGCGCCAATGGAGAATGCGACGACGACGGAGAGCAGTATCCCGAATATAATTTGTGATGCTTTTGAGGTATTAATATAATTGATAACTTCATCAAAGTTCCCACCTTCATGACCAATCTTTATTAAAGCCATAGCAACTGCTGCGCCTAATAATTCGAATACAATTGATACCGTAGTTGACGTTGGCATTCCAACCGAATTGAAGAAATCAAGAAGTAGTATATCTGTTATCATTACTGCCATGAAAATAATCATGATTTCATTAAACATGAATTCACTAGGATTGAAAATTCCTTTTCGTGCTACCTCCATCATTCCGCTAGAAAACACTGCTCCAACAGCAACACCAAGACTAGCAACTATCATAATAGTTTTAAAAGAAATTGCTTTAGAACCAATTGCAGAGTTTAAAAAGTTTACTGCATCATTACTAACACCTACTACCAAATCAGCAATTGCTAAAATGGCTAGGGCAATAATCATATATAAATAAATATTATCCATAGTTTTAAATTAAAATAAGTTAGCAAATATCATTAGTCTATTTAATTGTTACGTTACCTAATTGTTATTTCTTTATTGTTTAAAAGTGAATATCAAAACCAAGTCTAAAAGTAATATTATTCTCATTACCATCAAGAGTAGTATAACTAATATCTGACTGCACTTTTAATTTATGACCAACAATGAATTTATTGACACCAAGTGTATATTGTTCCGTTGGTAATTCTCCTGTTACATTCTCATATTCTACAGTGGTAAAACGAGCCGCTATTTCATAGCTACTTTTAAATAAATAACCTGCCTGTAAATTTATTGCGTTACCAGTTAAAACAACATCTCCTGTAGGAGTTGTACCATCTATTTCTGTTGCGATTTCATCATCTGCAGTACGCTGAGCATACTCTCCCATAAATGAAAATCCTTTGTATTTAAACATGGCATCGGCAAAAATAGTAGTTTGGTCAGTTTCGTAAAGGGAACCATCTGTTCTTAACATATAATCACCTGAGACGCCTCTTTCCCTAACTGCACCTTCATTATAGTTATAAGTAAAACCTAACATCAATTTGGGTTTTTCTTCACGTTTTAAATCAGATTGAAAGTAATCTCCTTTAGATTTAAATGTTCCGAAAGGCAAGAATTCTAAACGAGCTGTATACTGAAGTCCACCTTCATTTCCTTCTGAAACATTTCGCCCTTCACCTTGAGAAATCGATACTTTTTCTCGCATTAAAAAATTATCACCTAAGTTCGTCTTGTGACGTATTTGAATTCCTAAATCACGATCAATATTAAACCGACTATTTAATTGAGAACGGTCAATTAATTGAAGATTTGCAGAAGACACCACGCGCTCAACGTTACCTGGTAATTTAGTCTGACCTGCCCAAAGTTCCCAGTTTTTTGCAAAATTCCACATGATGACTGCATCCAAAATATAACGTGGTGTATTTCTGTTATAATCATTTGCTCCTGAGATGTCTCTACTAGACAACCCAAGCTCTATTTTGTACTTAAGCTTTGGGCTGTACGCAAAACCACTGAATTTTAATCGTGCACGACGTAAAATAAAATTGTGCTCAGGGCTACCATATTGATCTCCATCATGCTTCCAAAAAGAAACTGATCGTACTTGAAAACGAGGTGCAAATTTTACACTGAAAGAACTGTCTTTAGCTACGAAGTTTATCATTCCTTTACCAAATGAAGTATCGCTTATTTCTTGGGCTTGAGCTGAATTGAAAGTTATAATGGCAATAAGAGCCAGTATGCTTAGTCGTAATTTCATTATAAGTATTAGTTTTTGTCACTGCAAATAACCTACTTATTTAAATTACGAATGTTTCCTTATTGTTAAATTTTCGCATAAAAAAACTGCCTTGGCCAAAGGCAGTCATTAGAATACATGATAATTAGTCGACAAAAACTAATAGATTATACGAATCTAATTTGTCGCATGAGACAGAACAAATGTAAACCAGCAGTTTAATTACATTGTAATCTTAGTATTAACTAATTATTAAGCTTTTTTGACAAACAAAGACTCATAAAATACTATCAAACAATCACTTATGGTTTTAATGTAAAATTAATGTTAACTAATTGTTGCTTGAATGTTAAGTAATCTTTATATTGAAGTATTAAGTAAATTTAAACCCATAATTATGAACAAAAAAGTTTTGCTTTTATTCGGTTTATTAGTCAGTGTAGTTTCTCTTGCTCAGCAAGAGAGAAAATTAGAACTTAACAATGACACCAATTTAATTGAAGTAATTTATTATCACGACAATGGAGTTATAAGCCAAACGGGCTCATATACTTTAGATGGTAAATTACAAGGTGAATGGTTAAGTTATGATACTGATGGTAAAAAGAGTATTTCGGCGAATTATGATAATGGGAAAAAAGTCGGCAAGTGGTTTTATTGGAATAACACCACTTTAACAGAAGTAGATTATACAAATAACGCTATCACTAGTGTAAATGAATGGGATAACAAAACATCTGTTGCTATTCATAATTAGAAATTACGTTATACATAAAAAAAGGCATCCTAGTAGGATGCCTTTTTTATTCTAAATAGACTAACTATTTACTGGATTGTCCAACCGGCTCCCCAAGTTGCATAATCTGTAGCAATACCATTACCTATTCCAGAGATAAAATCTGCTTCAGTAAAGGTCTCACCTGTATCGTTTTTTAAATTTAAACTAACATCAACAAAAGTGACATCTGTTACGCTTAAGTCACCATTAATGACTCCTGTTCCTGTTGGATTTGAACTCATTGCTCCTGCATCTCCATCTAAATCGAATCCTTCTTCAAAACCTTCGATATAAATGTTAGTAAAAACACCTTGTGTTCCTGCTCTTAAACGCACAGCTTCATTACCAGATCCATTTCCATTTCCATAGATAGCAAGGTTGTTTACTGTTGGTTTAGAGAAGAATAATGGACTTGAGTTATTACCAATATCAGTATTATAACCATCAGCTTCAATTCCTTTATCATGCTCAACGCCATGCTTTACATATGCATTAGTAATTGTACCGCTGAAACCTTCTGTCCAATCAATAGAATCATCTTGTGCGTTTACTACAGATACAAAACTAGCATTTACAGTTCCGCCAAAGAACTCAATACCATCATCTTTACCTTCGAAAGCTTGAATATATTCTACTAATGTTCCGTTTCCAACACCATAGAAAGAGAATCCATTATTTTCAGACTGTCCATCTGCTGCACCACCAGAGTAATCTACTCGTACATATCTTAAAATTCCTGAATCATCAGCAATATCAGTTCCTCCATAAGGTAAACTAGCAATTTCAGAAGTAGATGTTGCTGATCCAGATACTGAATTGATAGGTGCTTTACCCAACACTATTAACCCTCCCCAATCTCCTGCAGCTGGAGAAGCTGCATCTGATGTTAAGATAATTGGATTGCCTGCAGTACCATTTGCTACTATTCTAGCACCTTGAGAAATTGCAATATATACATTTGCTCCATCGGCTAAAGCCTCAATAGTCATACCTGCCGGAATTGTTAATGTCGTACCAGATGCCATAATTAATGGTCCGTTTACAACATAGTTATTGTTTGCATCCAAATCCAAATCGGTAGTATAAGTTCCTGATATAAAAATTGATTGTGTTCCATTATTACCACCATTACTGCTATTTGTAACACTATTATCATTAATGATAATATCTGCAGTATCGTCAGAAGTACATGCAGTAAGAAGTATTGCGATAATTGCGAATCCTAATATTAATTTACTTTTCATTTTTTTGTGTGTTTAATTAAAGTTTTGATTTATGTTTATGTTTAAAATTTATATTTAAGTTGTATTGACAAATCAATACCTCTTTCATAATTGGTAACATCCTTACCATTAGGAGAGGTTACTAGTACATCACCTATCGAAGTCCCTTCTCTGAAATACTGCACTGTAGGGTTTAAAAGATTTCTAGCCGCTAAATTGATTTCAAATTTTTCTGAAATTTTATTTTGAAGCACAAAATCTAAGATTGGTAATCCTTTTTCAATAACATTTCCTAATTGCCCCGAACCTAAAGCATCTATTCTATCTGAGAAATAAGAGAATATTAAATTTGCGGAAGGTTTATAATTTCCAAAAGTTGGCGAATAGTTAATATCAGCATTTATAATAAATGGAGAAGCGCCTTGTAATTCCTCGCTATCATCTCTAAAACTAACATCAAACAAAGAGCCATCGATCGATTCATATAAATCCTGTTCAGTATGAATATAGGTTGCATTTAAACCTACCGATAGTTTAGCAGTATCATCATCTTCATCAGTATTCATAATAATGTTTTTTCTAACTTCTGCTTCAAATCCTATAACCTGAGCTTGATCACCAGTTCTAAAAAAGCGCTGTGTTCCTGTAGCATCAAATGCTACAACTTGGTTAATTGGATCGTTAATTTGTTTGTAGAATACAGCTGCAGATAATATTTCAGACTTACTCATAAACCACTCATACTTCAAGTCTAAGTTTATAATTTCTGAATATCCCAGAACATCAGGATTACCACCTATTCGTTGTGATACGCCTTCATATACAAATGGTGCAACTTCCTTAAATTCTGGAAGAGATATTGTTTGACTTGCAGAAAAACGTAAGTTCTGATCTTCATTTAAACTATACTTTATATTTAAACTTGGTAAGTACACAATGTCAGAAAATGACCTGCTTCCAATACCATTATTACCTTGGTTTATGACATCATAATTAATGTTTTGGGTGAAAGATTCTAAGCGAATACCTGGAACAAATAACCATTTATCACCTGCATTTATTTCTGCATTTAAATAACCTGCAGCAACATCTAAATTTCCTTTGTATGTGTTTTCATTTAATCCAGGTCTATTTGTAGTCCCTAAAGTTTGATTTCCATCAGGAGATATAGGAATTGGTCTAAATACTTTTATGGTATATAATCCATTTCCATTTGGATTGACCTGAAGATTATCTAGAGTAAAAAAGTTGTTTAAATTATTTGGATTGCCAACTTGTGTTTGAGAGCTAAGAATATCATAACCATAGCGATTACTGTCGAAACTTCGTTCTTTACTTCTTCCATCATACCCAAAATTAAATTTAAGGTTTTCAGAAGCAGTATATGCTAAATTTAAAATGCTATTCAATTCTTCGTCCTCAATACTTTGGAAATATCGTTGATTATCAAAATCTACGTTACTATAAAATATAGGATTCGTTGAAGGGTCGTTATCAAATATCGTATCGTAATTCTCTAAACTGATACGTTTTCTATCTGGTTCATGAGCATTAACAATATTGTATCCTACTGCCCAATCTAAATCTAATTTTTCAAAATTATGCTTACCTATTAATTGGTTGACATAAATAAGGTTTTGGTTGAACTGAACATTCATTTGGTAAAACCCTTTATCAGTATTAGCAATGGCATCTCTATTTCGACCTAAACCATCAATACCAAAATACCCAACTTTATCTGATGAGCTATTAATGAATAGAGAATTAAATCGAAATGAATTTTGGCTATCTACTTTGAAATTTAATCCAAGCATTGCTGTTGTTTGAGTTGAATATTCAAACTCTTCAGAATCTTCAAATGATTTCTTTTCTACGTTAGTGTAGTCTGTGGTAACACCTCTTCTATATTCAAAACCATTATTGAAAGATCCTGTACCATAAATGCTTAATCGCTCTCCGTTTTTAAAATCGAAAGATTTTCCGAAAGAACCACCAAAATTAACAGCAATTGGATTGTAGCCTTCTACAGGATCAATACCATGAGATAACACCACTGCAAAAGGATTATTATCATATCTGTTATAGTATCCAAAGTAGCTAGTACCTTCGCTCTTAACAAAATTTTCACTTGCAGCATTCGTGTTTATTGAAGAACCAACTTCAAAATCAAAAAAACCTTTTCCGCTGTAATTTTTAGAAGAAATATCGACATTACCTGCAGAGAAATCTCCATAAAACCTAGCAGAATACGCTTTGCTTATAGATACATTTTCTATAATACCTGATGTAAATAAATCTAAATCAATATTCTTTTTATTGATGTCATTTGATGGTAAAGACAATCCATTAAACGTTGTGTTTTGGTAACGATCTCCTAAACCACGTACATAGACATTACTTGAACCTTCTTGCTTAGAAACACCTGAAATTTTAGCTACAGCACCAGCCGCATTACTTACTCCTTTTCTTGATAATTCTTCAGCACCAATACTTTGCTTTATTTCTACAGCTTTCTTTTGATCAAGTAACAAAGCCGCTTCACTTTCCTTACGTTTTGTGGTTGTAATGACTACCTCATCTAAAGAAGCAGCACTTGCTGACATAGGAACATTAACCTCAGTTACTTTTCCTGCAGTTACTTCAACTGAAATTTCTTGAGCTTCATAACCCACAAAACTAAATACTAAAACATAGGTTCCAGGTGATAAATTTTCAAAACTATATAATCCATCAAAATCAGATGTTGTGCCAGTAGTTGTTCCTTTAATTAATATATTTCCAAAAGCTAAAGGCTCATCATTATATTCCTTATCAATCAATTTTCCTGCAATTGACCCTGTACCTTGCGCAAATCCTAGTGTGGTAAAAAACAGTATCGTTAGTAATACAAATGTTCTCATTATTAGTTTTAATTTGTTGACACAAAGAAACTGTCACAGTGTAAAGACAAGGTTAATATGAAGTTAAACCTAAGTCATAAAAAAGTTACCTCAATGTTACCAAAGCTTCATTTTTTTTGTTCTCAGGAAACGATAATTTAACATTGATGTACTATCTTGCAGAAGCTTAAAATTTTACTATGAATTGGGAACAACTGTTATCTCTTAAACGCTTTGGTGATACGCATAAAAGATTACGAAAAGAACAAGATGAAACACGATTAGGTTTTGAAGTTGATTATGATAGAATCATTTTTTCCTCGGAGTTTAGAAGCCTTCAGGATAAAACCCAAGTCATTCCATTATCTGAAACCGATTTTGTACACACACGCTTAACCCATAGTTTAGAAGTTAGTGTTGTAGGTAGGTCACTTGGAAGAAAAGTAGGGCAGAAACTTCTGGAAAAACATCCGCATTTAAAAGACTCCTTAGGTTATCGAGCTAATGATTTCGGAACTATCGTTGCAGCTGCATCCTTAGCTCACGATATCGGAAATCCACCTTTTGGACATAGTGGTGAAAAATCAATTGGTGAGTTTTTTAAAACAGGTGAAGGCAAACACTTTGAAGACAAATTAACAGACAAACAATATCAAGATCTTTGTGATTTTGAAGGTAATGCCAATGGCTTTAAGATTTTAACTGAAAGCAGACAAGGTCGAGAAGGCGGTTTACGTCTAAGTTACGCTACACTTGGTGCTTTTATGAAATACCCAAAAGAGTCACTTCCCAAAAAACCATCAACACATATAGCTGATAAGAAGTACGGATTTTTCCAAAGTGAAACTGAAGCATTTTCTGACGTAGCTAAAGAACTCGGTTTAATCAAAAGAGGAACAGAGAATGACATCAGCTTTTGCAGGCATCCTCTGGCTTATTTAGTTGAAGCTGCAGATGATATTTGTTATACTATTATTGATTTTGAAGACGGAATAAATCTAGGGCTTATACAAGAAGAATATGCTCTTGAATATCTGATTAATCTTGTAAGAGATACCATTAACACAAAAAAATACAACTTATTATCTACTACTCAAGATAGAGTAAGTTACTTAAGAGCTCTTGCAATTAACACTTTAATTAATGAAGCCGTTGTTTTGTTTATGTCTAATGAAGAAGAGATTCTCAAAGGAACATATTCTAAAGCCTTATTAGACCAAAGTAAATATGAAGCTCAAATAAAAGATATCATCAAACTAAGTGTTGAAAATATTTATCAATCTAAAGACGTTATCGATAAGGAAATTGCAGGATTTAAAGTTATTAATGAACTTTTAAAGGTATTTACAAGTGCCGTTTCGAATAATTTTGAAGGAAATTTATCGAGTTTTGATAAGTTAATTTTAAAAGTTTTTCCAAAAAATATAGATATAAAACAAGATACTTTATATAAAAACTTACTATCAGTTTGTTTTTATATTTCAAAATTATCTGATAGAAATGCCATCTTAACATTTAATAAATTAAAAGGAAATCATTTATAAAACAAAATAGATTATTATCAAATAAGGCATATTCATCACGCTAATAAAAAAAGGAACTATCATTGTTCCTTTTTTTATTTTGTGCATTTCGTCGAATAAATTTGCATTTTATCTTTGTTATTATGTATATTGATAATCCCAAATCATTAAAACCTACTATCATGAGAAAAAATATCCAATTCGTTGTTGTTCTCTTTTTTGTGACTTTAGCCTTTTTAGTAATGTTAAACGATGTCACGAATAATAGGAATCCAGAAAATCAAAATTCTGTTGAATTATATGAAGCTAATAATCAATCCGATTTAGCCACTACAGATTTAGAAGACCTAGAGTAGTATTCAAAACATTGCAAATACTTGAAGCATTAATTTTTAAATGTGTTTGTAATTGTTCTTTACTTCCATGCTCAACAAATTCATCAGGAATACCTAACACCTGTATTGAGTTTTTATAGTTGTGTCTAGATGCGAACTCAAGAATGGCACTTCCAAATCCTCCAGAAATTGTACCATCCTCTATGGTTAGGATGCTAGTATATTTTTCAAATATGCGATGCAATAAATCGGCATCTAAAGGTTTTACAAATCTCATATCATAATGAGCTACAACGTCAATATTACTAACTTCATTAAGTGCTTCAGTAATTACATCTGAAACAGTTCCTATACTCAAAATAGCAAAGTGACTACCTTCTTTTAGTAGTTCACCTTTACCTATTTCAATTTTTGAAAACGGTTGTTTCCAATCTAAAATATGACCTCGTCCTCTTGGATACCTAATTGCAATTGGAAGTTCAAGTCCCAATTGAGCAGTGTACATTATATTGCGCAACTCTAATTCATTCCTTGGAGCAAATAGGATTAAATTTGGAATACATCTTAAATATGCTAAATCAAAAACACCATGATGTGTTGCTCCATCTTCACCAACCAAACCAGAACGATCTAAACAAAAAATTACAGGTAGTTTTTGCAGTGCTACATCATGAATTACTTGGTCATAGGCACGTTGTAAAAAAGTAGAATAAATATTACAAAACGGAATTAAGCCTTGTGTTGCCATTCCTGCAGCTAATGTGACTGCATGTTGTTCTGCAATACCAACATCGAAAGCACGCTCTGGAATTTGCTCCATCATAAACTTTAAAGAACTACCAGTAGGCATCGCTGGTGTAATCCCAACAATATTTTTATTCTCCTTTGCCAATTCAACAATTGTATGCCCAAAAACATCTTGAAATTTTGGTGGCAGCCTAAAGGCTGGTTTGGCAAAAAGTTCTCCTGTTTGTGCATCAAACTTTCCAGGTGCATGATACTTGACCTGATCTGCTTCAGCTTGTTTTAAGCCTTTTCCTTTTGTAGTAATTACATGCAAAAACTTAGGTCCTTTAACCGTTTTTAAGCGTTCTAGTTCTGAAATCAAAGCTTGTAAATCATGACCATCAATTGGACCAGAATAATCAAAATTTAGAGCTTCGAAGATATTGTCTTGTTTCTCTTTTCCTTTTTTAACGTTAGTTAAATATTGTTTTAAAGCACCAACACTTGGATCAATTCCTATTGCGTTATCATTTAAAATTACTAATAAATTCACATCAGTAACTCCTGCATGATTCAAACCTTCAAAAGCCATTCCGCTGGCAATAGATGCATCACCAATAATAGCAATATGATGTTTATGTTCTCCTTTAAGTTTTGAGGCAATCGCCATACCTAAAGCCGCAGAAATTGAAGTTGACGAATGTCCAACTCCAAACGTATCATAATCGCTTTCCTCTCGATTTGGAAATCCGCTAATGCCACCAAACTGACGATTGGTATGAAATATATCTTTTCTTCCTGTCAGTATTTTGTGACCATAGGCTTGATGCCCAACATCCCAAACTAAAAGATCTTCAGGCGTATTAAACACATAATGTAGTGCTAATGTCAATTCTACAACACCAAGACTTGCTCCAAGGTGTCCTTCTTTAGTAGCCACTATATCAATAATAAACTCGCGTAACTCTTTAGCGAGTTTTAGCAATTCGTCTTGATTTAATTGTTTTAAATCTGAAGGGAAATTAATATGGTCTAATAATTTGTTCATTCAATTACAAATGTACCATTTGAAATTGTATTTTTGATCACGAATTCCCTTCAGAAATGGAAAACCCTTTTGACGATACTTACTTTATGAAAAAAGCCTTACTCGAGGCTGAGGATGCTTTTGAAAAAGGCGAAATTCCTGTTGGTGCTATTATTGTTATTAAGGATAGAATTATTGCTAGATCACATAACCTTACTGAATTATTAAACGACGTTACTGCTCATGCTGAAATGCAAGCTATTACAGCTGCTGCAAACTTTTTAGGCGGAAAGTATTTAACCAATTGCACGCTCTATGTCACATTAGAACCATGCCAAATGTGTGCAGGTGCTTTGTATTGGAGTCAGATTTCAAAAATTGTTTATGCTGCTAGTGATGACAAACGCGGATTTAAAACACTAGGAACAAAACTTCATCCTAAAACTGAAGTTGTTAGTGGTATTCTTGCTAATGAAGCTTCTGAGTTAATGAAACGTTTTTTTATTGAAAAACGCAATTTGAATTAGACACTAACTGAATTTTATATTTAATACTTTTTGCCCTTTTGATTTTCACGCATTTTATCTAAGTTCTCTTTAGTCAACATGTAATCTTTAACATCTTTATCTTTCCATCTATAATAAGAGAAAAGAGGGAAAACAATTAGAACAATTCCTAAAACACCAAAGCCAATGAGTTTTTGAGAATACTCCACATCTAATAGAAAGCCACATAAAATACTTCCAAAAGAGACCAAAAATGCGATAAGAATAATATATTTCATTGAAAATATTAGTTTAGTCAAATACAAATTATAAATCTAAGATGTAAAATTAATCAATTCACGTCGGTAAGCAGTCAACAACTTAGATTTAGATACAAATCCATAATAGATTCCATCTTTTATGACTGGAAGATTCCAAGCTCCTGTATCTTGAAATTTTTTCATCACCTTTTTCATCGAATCAGTTTCATAATAAATATGATCTGGCGGATTGTGCATAAAGGTTTCAACAGTTGTAGATTCATAAAGTGTTTGGTCAAACATAACGTCTCTAATATTATCTAATAAAATAATTCCAACCATTTGCTGATCTTCGTTGACAACAGGAAATAAGTTTCGACTTGATTTAGCAACGCCTTGATACAACATTTCTCCTAAAGACATTTCAGGATATAGTACTGTAAAATCTTGTTCGATAACACTATCTAATCGCATTAAGGTTAAAACTGATTGATCTTTATTATGTGTTAATAACGCACCTTTTTCAGCTAGTTCCTTAGTGTAAATTGTATAGTCTATAGCGTTTTTAGTAATTATGAAAGACATTGAAACGGTAATCATTAACGGAACAAACAATTGGTAACCACCTGTGATTTCGGCAATTAAGAAAATAGCAGTTAAAGGTGCATGTAATACTCCTGCTATTAAACCTGCCATTCCAATAAGTGTGAAATTAGATTCAGATACCTGAAATCCTAGTCCGATATTATTAATGATTTTCGCGACCACATTTCCTAAGGCGCTTCCCATTACCATTGTCGGAATGATAATTCCACCTGCTCCACCAGCTGCAAAGGTTGTCGACATGGCAACCGCTTTAAATATTGTAATTCCAATAAGCAAAGCGATAACTACCCAAATATTATCTAAGTAATTATCAAAAGGTGTTTTTCCTAGTGCGTGTAAATGATTTCCGTCGAGAAGATCATTAATAAACCCAAAACCTTCACCATAGAGTGGTGGAATAAAATACAACATGATACCAATCGCCAAACCTCCTACAATCAGTTTTTGCCCACTAGTTTTAAAGCGTTCGAAAAATTTATAAACCGCAAAGTATATTTTCGAAAAATAAATAGATGCGATACCAGTACCAATACCTAAAATAATAAAAAACAAGGTATCTCTTAACTCAAAAGGCGTTGACACACTATAATTGAAAAGCAGACTGTTTCCAACTAAAAAATAAGAGGTTAAAACAGAAGATACTGAAGCAATTAATAAAGGTAATAACGAAGCGAAAGTTAGGTCTAAACTAAAAACTTCAATAGCAAATATAATGGCTGCAATTGGCGATTGAAAAATAGACGCAATAGCTCCTGCGGCTGCACAACCAATCAATAATGTTCTTGTTTTTCTATCAACATGAAACAACTGACTTATATTCGAACTCACAGCTGATGCTGATGCAATTGCAGGACCAAGTAATCCAACAGAACCTCCAAAACCTGCAGTTATTGGTGCAGTAATTAGTGGCAAATAGATTTTGCTTCGTTTAAGTAAACCATTCTTTTTTGAAAGCGAAAACAGGATGCTAGGTATGGCATGTTCAATCTTTTGTTTGGACACATATTTCACAAATAAATAAACCAACCAAAGTCCGATAACAGGTAAAATAAAATAAATACTATTTCTAGAGACTATCGCAAGATGATCTAACATCCATTCGATACCATACGTTATGTTCTTTATAGTTACAGAAACTAAACCTGATAGTAAACCAATGAGCATCGCCAATAAAAACACAAAATTCTTCTGTGAGATGTATTTATACCTCAACATTAATAAGCGTTTTATGACATTTTTAATTGACATAGATTAAATCTACTAAAAAATCCTGCATGAAGCAGGATTTTTAATTTATGATTTTAAGTTAAGTTTTAAACTTAACTCTGATAATTGTTCATCATCAATTGGAGCAGGAGCGTCAATCATAACGTCTCGACCATTATTGTTTTTAGGAAAGGCTATAAAATCTCGAATCGTTTCTTGTCCGCCAAGTATCGCAACCAATCTATCTAATCCAAATGCTAACCCTCCATGAGGAGGTGCTCCATATTGGAAAGCATCCATAAGGAAACCAAATTGCGCTTTAGCTTCTTCAGGAGTAAATCCTAAATAGTCAAACATTAAAGCTTGAGTTTCCTTATCGTGAATACGTATGGAACCTCCACCAATTTCATTTCCGTTTAAGACTAAATCGTAAGCATTAGCTTTTACATCGCCAGGATTTGTTTTCAATAATTCTAACTGTCCTGGTTTTGGAGATGTAAATGGATGGTGCATTGCATGGTAACGTTCTGTATCTTCATCCCATTCTAACAATGGAAAATCCATAACCCATAGAGGTGCAAATGTTTTAGGATCTCTTAACCCTAAACGTTCTGCTAACTCCATTCGTAAAGCACTTAATTGTGCTCTTACTTTATTAGTGTCTCCAGAGAGCACACAAATTAAATCGCCAGGTTTTGCTCCTGTTACTTCTGCCCATTTTGCTAAATCTTCTTGATCATAGAATTTATCTACAGAAGATTTATAGGTTCCATCTTCATTACATCTAGAGTAAACCATTCCTAAAGCACCAACTTGTGGGCGCCTTACCCAATCAATTAGTTTATCAATGTCTTTTCTTGTGTAACTATTCCCACCAGGAACAGCTATACCAACAACTAATTCAGCAGAATTAAATACATTAAATTCTTTATGCTGAGCAACGTCATTTAACTCACCGAATTCCATACCAAAGCGAATGTCTGGTTTGTCATTTCCGTAGAGACGCATCGCGTCATCATAAAGCATTCTTGGAAACTTTTCTACTTCAACACCATTAACTTCTTTAAGTAAGTAGCGTGTTAAACCTTCGAAAGCATTTAATATATCTTCTTGCTCAATGAATGACATTTCGCAATCTATCTGTGTAAATTCTGGTTGTCTATCAGCACGTAAATCTTCATCTCTGAAACATTTTACAATCTGAAAATACTTATCCATTCCACCAACCATAAGCAATTGCTTAAACGTTTGAGGCGATTGTGGCAACGCATAAAACTGTCCTTCGTTCATACGAGAAGGCACTACAAAATCACGCGCTCCTTCAGGAGTAGATTTTATTAAATAAGGTGTTTCAACTTCAATGAATCCTTCTTTTGAAAGATAGTTTCTAACCTCCTGTGTTACCTTGTGTCTAAAAATCAAGTTCTCTTTAACTGGGTTGCGACGAATATCTAGATAACGATATTTCATACGTAATTCTTCGCCACCATCCGTTTCGTTTTCGATGGTAAAAGGTGGTAATTGTGCTTCGTTTAAAACGGTTAATTCAGAAACCAGAATCTCAATATCACCTGTTGGCATTTTAGGATTCTTAGATGCACGTTCGATTACTTTTCCTTTCACTTGAATCACGAACTCACGACCTAAATCTTGGGCTTGTTGCAGCATCTCTTTTGAAGTTCGTTCTTCATCAAACACTAATTGTGTCATTCCGTAACGATCCCGTAAATCTACCCAAACGATAAATCCTTTATCACGAGATTTTTGAACCCAACCTGCAAGGGTAATTTCTGTATTGATATGTGATGCTCTTAATTCACCACAATTATGACTTCTGTACATAGTAAAAAATTGAATTGCAAATTTAATGAAGTTAACGGACTATAAAAATGAAAAAGCCATAACATTACATTATGGCTTTTTCTGCTATTAATCAAACCTTTTTAATACCATAAAAGGTTCTTCCACATTGAAATAATATCAAATGTGTACGTTTAGAATTGAGTATCAATTCTTTTATCCAAATTAATTCTTTCGTTAGGTGCAACTTCTGTAGAATCATTTGATCCTTTAATCCACATTTTAAAGCGTGTTACTAAGAAAAAGAGTATTGGCACAATGATTAGTGTTAAGAATGTAGCGATGAAGAGTCCGTAAATCACTGTCCATGCTAATGGTCCCCAAAAAATCACGTTATCTCCACCTACATAAATGTTAGCATCAAACTCACCAAATAATGTAAAGAAGTTAATATTTAGTCCAGTTGCTAAGGGAATTAATCCCAAAATAGTAGTAATTGCTGTTAGTAATACTGGACGCAAACGCGCTTTCCCTCCTTTTACAATAGCTTCGGTTAAATCTTCTTTTTCGAGATATTGATCATCTTCAAGATTTCGATTAATTTTCTTTCTATCGACTAGCAATTGTGTGTAATCTAAAAGTACAACACCATTATTGACAACAATTCCTGCAAGAGAAATGATTCCCATCATGGTCATCATAATTACAAATGCGCTTCCAGTAATAATCAATCCTCCAAATACACCAATAAGACTTAAGAAAATAGCAAGCATAATGATACCTGGTTTAGATATCGAATTAAACTGGAATATTAATAAGAAGAATATTAAACCTAACCCAATAAAAAAGGCAGACATTAAAAAAGCCATTTGCTTATTTTGCTCTTCAATTTGACCAGTGAAATCAATTTTTACACCATCTGGTTTGTCATGGAACGATTTCATTTCATTTTGAATTTCAGCTACAATAGCTCCTGCATCAGTATAACCAGCTGCTAAAGCGGAATAAACCGTTACGACTCGCTCTACATCTTTGTGTTTTATAGCACTAAATCCTGAAGAATTGCTTTGACTTGCAACTGCCGAAACCGGAATTTCTCTAATTTGACCTGAAGCCATATCTCTAAAGGTAATTTTCTGATTGAAAATGGCACTTTTGTTATAACGATTGGCCTCATTAAAGCGAACATATATATCATAATCATCACCATCTTCTTTATAGATACCTGCTTTCGCACCAAAAATAGAGTTACGCAATTGCTGACCTACTTGTCCAGAAGAAACACCCAATTCTCCAGCTTTCTTACGATCTACATTTACTTGCATTGATGGTTTAGAACGATTCACATCAATTTTTAATTCTTCAATACCTCTTACATTTTTAGTATTAATGAAATCACGCATCAATTCAGCAGTAGCAATTAGTTCTTCATAATCTTTACCTTCTAATTCAATGTTAATTGGGTATCCAGCAGGTGGACCTACAGCATCTTTTTCTACTGAAATAGCCACTCCTGGATAAATACCATCTAAGTCATCCTGAACTTTTTTCAATAGCGCATTACTATCTGCACCTTCACGGAATTTGTACTCTCGCATTGTTGCAGTAATCTTTGCACGATGAGGCATTTCAGCTGCTGAACCACCATCAGTTTGTGGATTACCAGCACCTTCTCCTACTTGCGATACTGCGCTTTCAGTTAAGAAATTATAACCACCATTTTTATAGGAATCATCGTTAATAATATTATAAACACGTTGTTCTATATCTTTAGTAATGGCATTCGTTTTCTTGATATCAGTTCCTTCAGGATACTCGATATAAGCAATAATTTGGTTAGGAGTGTTATCTGGGAAAAACTCAACCTTAGTCCGTTGGCTTCCGATAGATGCTCCAAATCCTCCAAAGGCAATAAATAGTAAGATGACAGTTCCAATAGTAATGAAAACTGGTTTCTTTCCAGATAAGGCTCCTCTTAAAGTTCTTTCATAGAAATTTTCAAGTTTAGGTAAGGTTTTTGTTTGGAAATTATTCGCCCATTTTCTTAAGAAAATTCGATATATCCAAAGCATTACAGCTGTAAAAACCATAACAGAACCCAATCCACTATATGCACCACCAAAGACTAAAATTAGCAATCCTATAACAATTAAAATTGCTGAAATCTTTATAATCTGATTAAAAGGCATTTCTTTATCTTCGACAGTCATGTATTGAGATACTAATACCGAATTAAAAAAGATAGCTACAAATAATGACGAACCTAAAACCACCGAAAGCGTTACAGGGAAATAAATCATAAACTGTCCCATAACTCCTGGCCACATACCAAGTGGCACAAAGGCTGCAACTGTCGTTAATGTTGAAATGATAATTGGAAATGCAATTTCTCCAATTCCTTTTTTAGCAGCTTCAACGCGACTCATTCCTTCGTCTTGCATTAATCTATAAACGTTCTCGACAACAACAATACCATTATCCACCAACATACCTAGACCCATAATTAATCCGAAAAGAATCATGGTATTCATTGTATAACCTAAAAGGTTCAAAATCATCAACGACATGAACATAGACATCGGAATTGCAAATCCAACAAACAAGGCATTTTTAAACCCTAAGAAGAACATTAAAACGGTTACCACTAAAATAATTCCGAAGATGATATTATTAACTAAATCATCTACCTGACCAATTGTTTTTTCAGATTGATCGTTGGCTATTGTTACAGTTAAGTCTGGCGGAAATGTATTTGCAATCGCATCATCCACAATGGTTCGAATTTTTTCAGCAGCAGCAACCATGTTTTCTCCAGATCGCTTTTTCACATCAAGCATCACTACAGGTTCGCCAAACTCTCTTGCATACGTTGTTTTATCTTCGTCTTTAAAAGTAACGTCAGCAATATCCCTTAAGTAAATAGGGTTGTTTTTTTCACTCTTAACCACAAAAGTCTCTAACTCTTTAGGGTCTTCAATCTCTCCAAGTATTCTTATAGTACGTCGTTGTCCACTTGAAATTAAGTTCCCAGCTGACATCGTCATGTTTTCGTTTTGAATGGTCTGAATAATGTCATCAAAACTCACTTGAGCTGCCATCATTTTATAGATATCTACTGCAACCTCAACTTCTTTTTCTTGAGCTCCTCTAATATCTACTTGCTTAATTTCACGCAGTCCTTCAATTTCATCTTCAAGATATTCTCCATATTCTTTAAGCTTATCGACTGGATAGTCACCAGAGATATTTATGTTTAAAATTGGTATTTCCTCAGACATACTTAAATCAAACACGTTAGGTTCTACTTTGGCGCCATTAAATAATGGCCAATCTTCACTGGCAGTTTCAGTATCTACTTCATCTTTAACCTTCTGTTTTGCAGCGTCAACCGAAATGTTTTCATCAAACTCAACAATAACAATAGAATAATCTTCTTGAGATGTAGACGTAATCTCAACTACATTACTAACCGTTTTTAGTTTGTCTTCAATAGGATCGGTAATCAACTTCTCAATATCTTCAGCTGTATTTCCTGGATATACTGAACTGATATAGATTTTTGTTTCCTTGATTTCAGGGAAATTCTCACGTGGCATACTAAAATATGCACCTGTACCTAAAATTAAAATTAGGGTAATAAGCACATACATTGTGGTTTTGTTATTAATTGCCCACGACGATAGTATAAATTCTTTATCTACTGTTTTCTTTTTCTTGATCATCTAATGCTAAATTTAATTGGTAGATTGGTTAGATTCCATTTTAAGAATTTTAACTTCTTGGCCATCTTTCACACTACGTGCGCCTTCTTGAATAATTTCATCATCACTATTCAATCCAGTTAAGACCTCAATATCGTCACCTTGAGTTTTCCCAGTTGAAATAATTGTGCGCTTAGCTGTTGCTATACTATCCGTTTTATTAGTAATGGTATAGACATACTGTTCGCCTTTAGCATTTTCTGAAATAATACTCAATGGAATTAATATAGCTTTTTCGCTAGTGTAATCGTTTATTCTCAATTTAGCCGTTAAGTTTGGCTTTATGTTTTTGTCTTTATTTGGAATTG
>OJDV01000277.1_pt1 | contig 19145 bp, 12 predicted proteins | sample 1592911 | NCBI WGS metagenome assembly OJDV01 (sample SAMN05416860, study PRJEB24817) | seawater metagenome | isolation source: Sea water | place: Canada:Atlantic | collected 2013-11 | reverse complement strand
GGAGATGTGTATAAGAGACAGATAATAATGTTAGAGTAAAAAACTGTTTCATAAAATTTATATTTATTGATTATATCGAAGTAAAACTATATTATTTTAATTTACACCCGTAAAAAAATAGGGTATAAGTGTCTATTTTTATGAATTTAAAAAAATATACCCTAAATTTTTTAGGGTTAAATTTAAAATAGGGTTTATTTTGACAAATTGATAATTTGGTTTTTAAATTGTTTTAATAAAACCTCTATTTTTTTATGGAATAATTAATATTCTGTCATTATCGCAAACGTTTTCGTAGAAAAATGTATTTTTTATTAAAGTTTTATCATTATCATATTTGTAATTTATATAGCTGTAAACTGCAGATTCTACAATTAAACAAGGTCATTTTGTGAATTCCTGAAAAGTGATTCTCCTTTTTTTATTATCATATTTAACCCAATATCTTAGAGAAATTATATAGTGCGAATTGCACTTAAAAATCTTTAATTATGTTAAAACAACAAGGGCTTTATTATCCAGAATTTGAACACGATAATTGTGGTGCAGGATTTATATGTAGTTTAAAAGGAAATAAATCAAATTCAATAATTCACAAAGCACTTGAGATCCTAGAAAAATTAGAACATAGAGGAGCAGTGAGTTCTGATGGAAAGACAGGCGATGGAGCAGGTATTTTAATTGATATTCCTCATGATTTCTTTACTGTGAATTGTGATTTTAATTTGCCGAAATTTGGAGAATATGCTGTTAGTAATGTCTTTCTGCCAAAAAAAGAAAATCAACGAAATTATTGTGTTGAAAAACTTGAGAATTACATGAAAACTCAAGGTCTTGAAATCCTAGGATGGAGAGACGTACCAGTGGATACTGCTGTAATTGGTGAAATCGCTGCTCAAACGGAGCCATATACCAAACAAATATTTATTGGTAAGTCAAATGCAAAACAAACAGATTTTGAGTTTAACTTAAAATTGTTTACCGCTAGAAAGCAGGCAGAACATGATATCAATAAATCAAAGCTTTCAGAAAGTGCTCGTTTTTATCTACCTAGTTTATCAACAAAAACAATCATTTTTAAAGGATTATTAATTCCTGAACATATTAAGCTTTATTATACTGATTTACAAGATTCAACTTTGGTAACTAGATTAGCATTGGTACATCAGCGGTTTTCAACGAATACATTTCCAACTTGGGATTTAGCACAACCATTCAGATATATGTGTCATAATGGAGAAATAAACACGCTTCGTGGAAATGTCTCTCGAATACTGTCTCGACAAGAATTGATGGAAAGTGAATGGTTTGGGGAGGATATTAAGAGCATATTTCCAATTATACTTCCTGGTAAATCAGATTCGGCCTCAATGGATATGGTGGTAGAGTTACTGTTAATGACTGGGCGTTCTTTACCTGAAGTTATGATGATTCTTGTTCCGGAAGCTTGGGAGAAAAATCCAGATATGCCTGAAGCTAAACGTGCTTTTTACGAATACAATTCCTGTATAATGGAGCCTTGGGATGGACCAGCATCAATTCCATTTACTGATGGAAATTATATTGGTGCAGTATTGGATAGAAACGGATTACGTCCTTCTAGATATTCAGTGACGAAAGATGGATTTGTAATCATGTCATCAGAAACTGGAGTTATTGAAATCAGCCCTGAAAATATTGAACATCATGGCCGTCTTGAGCCTGGAAAAATGTTTTTAGTTGATATGAATCAAGGTCGAATCATTAATGATGAGGAAATTAAAAAGGACATTGTTTCTAAACATCCTTACAGAAATTGGTTGGATAAAAACTTAGTGCATCTAGCTGAAATTCCAGCAAAAAAAGGACCAATAAAACATAAAGAGGATACTTTAAATAAGCGTCAAATCGTTTTTGGTTATACAGAAGAAGATTTGAATACTATCATTAAACCAATGGCTCAAAATGGAAAAGAGCCCATTGGTTCAATGGGAAATGACACACCAATTGCAATACTATCTGAAAAACCACAACTCATATATAATTATTTTAAGCAATTGTTTGCACAAGTAACAAATCCGCCATTAGATGGAATTCGAGAAAAACTAATTACAGATATTAGTTTAACCTTGGGTAGTGATACCAACTTATTTTGTACTAATGAAGATCAATGCCGTAAGTTGAAAATTCAAAATCCCGTTATATCTAAGCATGATTTAGATAAGATTAAGAATTATACTGATAATCCTAATTTTGTGGTTACCAATATTCCAATTTTATATGAGGTGGATAAAGGACTAAACGAATTAGAACGATCGCTTATCAATATTGTTAACCAAGCTTCAAAAGCAATAGATGACGGTGGAAATATTATAATTCTTTCTGATAGAGGAGTTAATAAAAAAATGGCGCCAATTCCAGCCTTGTTAGCTTGTTCTTTTGTTAATCATGAATTATACAAAATTGGAAAGCGAGCAAGAGTAAGTTTAATAATTGAATCTGCCGAGCCTCGCGAAGTTCATCATTTTGCATTATTGTTTGGTTTCGGAGCAAGTGCAATTAATCCATATATCGTAAATGAAATAGTTTACAATCAAGTTGAAGACAAAGAAATTGAAGGCCTAGAATATCTTCCAGCCATTAATAATTACAACAAAGCAGTTGGAATGGGAATTCTAAAAGTCATGAACAAAATTGGAATTTCGACACTTAATTCTTATCGTGGTTCGCAGCTCTTTGAATGTGTTGGATTAAACTCTAAAGTAGTTAATGATTATTTCCCAAATACTGTGACTAGAATTCAAGGAATTGGATTAAGAGAAATTGAAAAAGAAATATGTAAACGACATAATAAAGCTTATAAAACTGATGAAGTCGATGCTAATCTGAATTTGGAATTTGGCGGACAATACAAGTGGAGACGGCAAGGAGAAAAACATGCATTCAATCCTTTAACTGTCGCAAAACTGCAAGAAGCGGTTCGCAGTAATAAACATGAAACCTATAAAGAATATTCAGCATTAATTAACGAACAAACTAAACAATTAATGACCATTCGTGGTTTGTTTGAATTCACAAATTATGACCCAATTCCTTTAGAATATGTAGAACCATGGACAGAGATTGTAAAACGTTTTAAAACTGGTGCTATGTCCTATGGATCAATTAGTAAAGAAGCCCATGAAAACTTGGCTATTGCCATGAATCGTATTGGAGGAAAGAGTAATTCTGGTGAAGGAGGTGAGGATGAAGAACGTTTCTACAAAGATTCTAATGGTGATTGGAAAAACTCAGCAATTAAACAAGTGGCTTCAGGTCGTTTTGGAGTAACTTCTAATTATTTAACAAATGCTTCAGAGATTCAAATTAAAATGGCTCAAGGTGCAAAACCAGGTGAAGGTGGGCAGTTGCCAGGCACAAAAGTAAATCCTGATATTGCAAAAACAAGAAATTCAACGCCTTATGTTGGACTCATATCACCTCCTCCGCATCACGATATATATTCTATTGAAGATTTGTCACAATTAATCTACGATTTAAAATCAGCTAATAGAGCCGCTAGAATTAATGTTAAACTTGTTTCCGAAATTGGAATTGGTACAGTAGCAGCTGGAGTTGCTAAAGCCAAAGGTGATGTGATTTTAATTTCTGGGCATGATGGTGGAACAGGAGCTACTCCATTGACGTCATTGAAACATGCAGGTTTGCCTTGGGAATTAGGTTTAGCCGAAGCACAGCAAACATTAGTAATGAACGATTTGAGAAATCGTGTGGTTTTAGAATGCGACGGACAACTAAAAACGGGACGTGACGTTGCTATAGCATGTCTTCTTGGAGCCGAAGAGTTTGGTTTTGCTACCGCACCTTTGGTCGCTTCAGGATGTGTAATGATGCGTGTTTGTCATCTAAATACCTGTCCAGTTGGTATTGCTACTCAAAACCCAGAACTCAGGAAGAAATTCAAAGGAAAGCCTGAGCACGTTGTCAACTTCATGTACTTCGTAGCTCAAGAACTACGTGAGATTATGGCGCAATTAGGCTTTAGAACAGTTGATGAAATGGTTGGTCAAGTTCAAAAACTAAATCGAAATGAAACGATCCAACACTATAAAGCACTTGGATTAGATTTATCTCCAATACTACATCAAGTAGATGTTCCTTTAGGAACTAAATTGTATAATACTGAAGAACAAAATCATAATTTAGAAAAAACATTAGACTTTAAGATTATAAGTCGTGCGCATCCAGCTTTATTCAGAAAGGAAAAAACAGTTTTAGATTGTAAAATTACCAATATGGATCGTGCATTTGGTGCCATCCTAAGTAATGAAATTTCAAAAATTTATGGTGCTCAAGGCCTTCCAGATAATACACTTAAAATCAACTTCACAGGCTCTGCTGGTCAGAGTTTTGGAGCTTTTGCTACTAAAGGATTGACTTTAGTGATTAATGGTAATTCAAATGATTATCTAGGAAAAGGCTTATCAGGAGCAAAGCTGGTAGTTAAAGTTCCTGATGATGCTACCATTGTACCAGAAGAAAATGTCATCATTGGTAACGTAGCCCTATATGGAGCAACATCAGGAGAAGTATATATTAATGGGAAAGCAGGAGAACGTTTCTGCGTGAGGAATTCAGGAGCTAAAGCAGTTGTTGAAGGTGTTGGAGATCATGGATGTGAATATATGACAGGTGGAGTTTCTGTTGTTTTAGGGGAAGTAGGTCGAAATTTCGGAGCTGGAATGAGTGGAGGAATTGCATATATTTATAATCCAAATGGGACGCTTCACAAGAATTGTAATTCAGAAGGATTAAACCTCGATCCTGTAACTATTACTGAAGATATTTCAGAATTAAAAGATTTAATTGAAAATCATTATAACGCAACTTTTAGTCCGCTAGCTCAAAGAATACTTGAAAATTGGCAAATAGAATTGCAGAAATTTGTTAAGGTTTTACCGGAAGAGTACAAACAGGCATTAATTCGATTGGAAGAAGAAAAGACAATAAACGCATAAGATCATGGGAAAAACAACAGGATTTTTAGAATTTGAAAGAGTTGATGAGACTTATGTTAAGGTTGAAAAACGATTAAAAAATTATAAAGAGTTTACTATTCCACTTGAGGAACAAAAACTTAAAAATCAAGGGGCAAGATGTATGGATTGCGGAATTCCATTTTGTCATAGCGGTTGTCCTTTAGGAAACCTTATTCCAGATTTTAATGATAAAGTGTATCAAGGCCGTTGGAAAGAAGCAGCACAGATTTTGCATTCAACTAATAATTTTCCAGAATTCACAGGCCGATTATGTCCTGCGCCATGTGAAGAAGCATGCGTTTTAGGAATAAATGAAGATCCAGTTTCCATCGAAAATATAGAAAAAAATATTGTAGAAATAGGTTTTGAAAAGGGTTGGATTAAAGCACATCTTCCAAAAACTAGAACCGATAAAAAAGTGGCTGTTATTGGTTCAGGACCAGCTGGATTGGCAGCTGCTCAACAATTAAATCGTGCTGGTCACCATGTAACGGTTTTTGAACGAGATGCTAAAGTAGGAGGTTTGTTGAGATATGGTATTCCAGATTTTAAGTTGGAAAAACAAGTGATTGACAGACGCCTAAACATTTTAAAAGAAGAAGGTATAGATTTTAAAACCAATGCAAATGTTGGAAAGAATATTAGTATTGAAGCTTTAAAAGCCGATTTTGATGCTATTGTGCTTTGCGGAGGAGCAACTGTAAAGCGCAATATTCCTATTAAAGGGAATCACCTTAAAGGGGTAATCCAAGCCATGGAATTTTTAAAACTAAATAATCAGTATGTTGATGGTTTGATTGATTTTAGTGATGTTATTTCAGCTAAAGATAAAAATGTCATTGTAATTGGAGGAGGCGATACTGGTTCAGATTGTATAGGTACAAGTAATCGCCATGGCGCAAAATCTGTTGTTAATTTTGAAATTTTAAGTAAGCCTACTATAGGACGTCCAGCAAATCAACCTTGGCCATATTGGCCAATGAAATTGAAAACTACGTCTTCTCATCAAGAAGGAGTTGAACGTTTTTTTAGTATTTCAACTAAAGAGTTTTTAGGAGATAAAAACGGAAATTTAATCGGTTTAAAAACAGTTGAAGTAGAATGGATTTTTAAAGAAGGTGAACGACCAGAATTAAAAGAAATTTCAAATACAGAAAAACAGTGGGATTGTGATTTAGTGCTATTGGCTCTTGGTTTTACAGGTGCTGAAAAAACGCTTGCAGATCAATTTGGATTAGAAATGGATTTCAGAACCAATATCAAGGCCTCAACAAAAGATTATGCGACTAACATTAAAGGCGTTTTTACTGCTGGTGATATGCGACGCGGACAATCACTAATTGTTTGGGCAATATCCGAAGGTCGTCAAGCCGCTCATCACATTGATAAATTTTTAATGGGACATTCTAATTTGCCTTTAAAAGAAGATGGTGATCTACCTCGAATTTAAATAAAAATATTCTAAATTTAAAAAGCATTCCTTGATTTTGAGGGTTTTTTATACGAAAAATTAATACTTTTGAACATCATATAAATACGGATTTAAAAATTTGATAATCAGTATTTTGAATGCGTATTTTCTGTCTTGGGTTTAGCTTATTGAATGGAATGTAATAAATCAAAGTCAGTCAATAAAGTAAATTAGATTAATCAAATAGATGTTTCCAAAATAAATCAATGAATCAATTAAATAAATATAGTAAAACAGTAACCCAAGATCCTACCCAACCAGCTGCTCAAGCGATGCTTCATGCTATCGGATTAACAAAAGAAGATTTTTATAAACCTATGGTAGGAATTGCAAGTACAGGTTATGAAGGTAACCCTTGTAATATGCATCTAAATGACTTAGCAAAATTGGTTAAAGAAGGTACAAAAAATGAAGATATCATAGGGTTGATTTTTAATACCATTGGTGTTAGTGATGGTATTTCTATGGGAACACCAGGAATGCGTTACTCATTACCTTCTCGTGATATCATTGCAGATTCTATGGAAACTGTTGTACAAGCAATGAGTTATGACGGTTTAATTACTGTTGTTGGTTGTGATAAAAATATGCCTGGCGCATTAATGGCAATGATTCGATTAGATAGGCCAAGTATTTTGGTGTATGGAGGAACAATAGATTCAGGTTGTCACAACGGGAAAACACTAGATGTTGTTTCCGCTTTTGAGGCTTGGGGAAGTAAGGTCGCTGGTACAATGACCGAAAATGAATATCAAAATATAGTTGAAAAAGCATGTCCAGGAGCTGGAGCTTGTGGAGGAATGTATACCGCTAATACAATGGCTTCAGCTATTGAAGCTTTAGGTATGGCTTTGCCATTTAATTCTTCAAATCCTGCATTGAGTGACGAAAAGAAACTAGAATCAGTAAGAGCAGGTGAAGCTTTACGGTTATTACTCGAAAAAGACATTAAACCTTCAGATATAATTACACGTAAGTCATTAGAAAACGCAGTAAGACTAATAACCATTCTAGGTGGTTCTACCAATGCAGTTTTGCATTTCCTAGCAATTGCTAGAGCTGCTCAAATAGATTTCACTTTAAAAGATTTTCAAGATATAAGTGATAACACACCGTTTTTGGCTGATTTAAAACCTAGTGGAAAATACCTCATGGAAGATGTTCATGCTGTTGGTGGTATTCCTGCGGTATTAAAATATCTTCTTAAAAAAGGATTGATTCATGGTGAATGCTTAACAGTTACAGGTAAAACAATTGCAGAAAACTTATTAAATGTAGGTGATTTAACTGAAGGTCAAGATGTTATCAAGCCTATTGAAGAGCCAATTAAAGTTTCAGGACATTTAAGAATGCTCTACGGAAATTTAGCAACGGAAGGTAGCGTCGCAAAAATCACTGGGAAAGAAGGGTTAAGCTTTAAAGGAAAAGCAAAAGTTTTCGAAGGTGAATATGCCGCTAATGATGGTATTAGAGATGGCAAAGTTGAAAAAGGAGATGTCATTGTTATTCGCTATGAAGGTCCAAAAGGAGGTCCTGGAATGCCAGAAATGCTGAAACCTACTGCAGCTATTATGGGAGCAGGTTTGGGTAAGGATGTGGCCTTAATTACAGATGGAAGATTCTCTGGAGGTACTCATGGATTCGTTGTAGGACATATCACTCCTGAAGCACAAGAAGGAGGTACTTTAGCTTTAGTTAAAGATGGAGATATCATTACTATTGATGCAGAAACAAATACTATTGCTTTAGAAGTTTCCGAAGAAGAATTGCAGAATAGAAGACAAAATTGGAAAGCACCTGAATTAAAATTTGAGCGTGGTGTGTTATATAAATATGCAAAAACAGTGTCATCAGCATCAAAAGGTTGTGTTACTGATGAATTTTAAAAGTAAGAGTAGATGAAAGAAATTAAAACCATACAAAATCAAACTAAAAACACTCAAGTAACAGAGCGAATTTCAGGTAGTGAAGCCGTTATAAAGTGTTTGTTAGCTGAAGGTGTAGACATACTTTATGGTTATCCTGGAGGCGCAATTATGCCAGTATATGATGAATTATATAAGTATCAAGATAAAATTCATCATGTTTTAACACGTCATGAGCAAGGAGCAACACATTCTGCTCAAGGTTATGCGAGAATTTCAGGGAAAGTTGGTGTAGCAATAGCGACCTCTGGACCAGGAGCAACTAACTTAATTACAGGAATCGCAGATGCGCAAATAGATTCTACACCATTGGTCTGTATAACTGGTCAAGTAGGTTCGCATTTATTAGGAAGTGATGCATTTCAGGAAACTGATATTGTCGGAATTTCTACGCCTGTAACCAAATGGAATCATCAAATTACAAAAGCATCAGAAATTCCAGAGGTTTTTGCAAAAGCTTTTTACATTGCCAAAAGCGGAAGACCTGGACCTGTGTTGATTGATATTACTAAAGATGCACAATTTGAGGAGTTTGATTTTTTATATAAAAAATGTACAGGAATAAGAAGTTATAAACCAGTTCCAGAATCTGATGAAGAAGCATTGAAATCTGCTGCCGAATTAATTAATAGTGCTAAGAAACCAATGATAGTTTGGGGTCAAGGAGTAATTTTAGGCAAGGCCGAAGAAGAATTTAAAGCAGTGATTGAGAAAGCAGGAATTCCTTCTGCTTGGACAATTTTAGGTGCTTCAGCTATACCTACTTCTCATCCTTTAAATATTGGAATGGTTGGAATGCATGGAAATTATGCGCCTAACGTATTAACTAATCAATGTGACGTATTGATTGCTATCGGAATGCGTTTTGATGATCGTGTTACTGGAAACTTAGAAAAGTATGCTAAGCAAGCTAAAGTAATTCATTTTGAAATTGATCCAGCTGAAATTGACAAGAATGTAAAAACTGATGTTGCTGTTTTAGGTGACGCCAAAGAAAGTCTAAAAGCCTTATTGCCATTATTAAATGAAAATTCTCATAATGAATGGCATCAGGAATTTAAAGATTTATATAAAATCGAATACGAAAAAGTTATTAAAAACGACTTGCATCCAACAAAGGAAGGTTTAACCATGGGAGAGGTATTGAAAGAAATCAATATCCAAACTAAAGGTGAAGCAGCTATTGTAAGTGATGTTGGTCAACACCAAATGATTGCTTGTCGTTATGCTGAGTTTAATACAACTAAAAGCAACATTACATCTGGTGGATTAGGGACTATGGGATTTGCATTACCTGCAGCTATTGGAGCAAAAATGGCAGCGCCAAATCGTGAAGTAGTTGCAATAATTGGAGATGGTGGTTATCAGATGACAATTCAAGAATTAGGAACCATTTTTCAACAAAAAGTTCCAGTAAAAATTGTTGTGTTAAACAATGAATTTCTCGGTATGGTACGTCAATGGCAAGAACTATTTTTTGATAAACGTTATGCGTCAACAGAAATGGTAAACCCAGATTTTGTAGCCATAGCAAAAGGCTATTATATTGATGCAAAAAAAGTAACTAAAAGAGAGGATTTGAAATACGCAGTAAAGGAAATGATAGACTCTGAAGGTCCTTATTTCTTAGAAGTTCGAGTTGAAAAGGAAGGGAATGTTTTTCCAATGATTCCAACTGGAGCTAGTGTTTCAGAAATGAGATTAGAGTAAATTAAAATTGATTAAGATGATGAGTAAAGAAATAATATATACAGTATCGATTTACACTGAAAATAATATCGGATTGTTGAATCGTATTTCAGGTATATTTCAACGTAGACATATCAATATAGAAAGTATTAATTCTTCAATTTCTGAAATTGAAAATGTATCAAAATGGACTATCGTTGTGAAACTTTCAGAAGAACGAATTAAAAAAATTATTGGTCAAATTGAAAAACAAGTCGAGGTAATCAAAGCCTATTATCATTCTGAAGAAGACACTATTTATCAAGAATCATGCTTGTTCAAAATCAAATCAGAATTATTATTTGATGAGCGTCAAATTCAAAACATTATTAAAGAAAGCAATGCCAGAATAGTAACTGTAAATAAAGAATTTTTCGTTCTTGAAAAATCAGGTAGAACACAAGAAATAGAATTATTACATAGAGAATTAAGTGTTTTTGGTATCATGCAATTTACACGTTCAGGACGCATAGCGGTCACTAAGGACGAAATGAAAATTTCAACAATGCTAGAAAAATTTCAATATTAAAATATAAAATAAAATGTCAAATTATTTTAACACATTACCATTAAGAGAACAATTAGAGCAATTAGGAAAGTGTCGTTTTATGGATGCTTCAGAATTTGAAGATGGAGTAACGGCTCTAAAAGGAAAGAAAATCGTAATTATTGGTTGTGGAGCACAAGGTCTTAACCAAGGTTTAAATATGAGAGATTCTGGATTAGATATTTCTTATACACTTCGTCAAGCCGCTATTGATGAAAAAAGAGATTCTTATAAGAATGCAACATCTAATGGTTTTAATGTTGGTACATATGAAGAGTTGATTCCTTCTGCAGATTTGGTTTTAAACTTAACACCAGACAAACAACACACAAATGTTGTAAAAACTATAATGCCATTATTGAAAAAAGGAGCAACATTAAGCTATTCTCATGGTTTTAATATTGTTGAAGAAGGTATGAAGATCCGTGAAGATTTAACCGTAATTATGGTTGCGCCAAAATGTCCAGGTAGTGAGGTTCGTGAAGAATATAAACGTGGATTTGGAGTTCCGACATTAACTGCTGTTCATCCAGAAAACGATCCCGAAGGAAAAGGATGGACTCAAGCAAAAGCATATGCAGTGGCAACTGGAGGACATAAAGCAGGTGTTTTAGAATCGTCTTTTGTAGCTGAAGTAAAGTCGGATTTAATGGGAGAACAAACCATCTTATGTGGTTTGTTGCAAACAGGAGCAATTTTATCCTTTGATAAAATGGTTGAAGAAGGTATCAAGCCTGGTTATGCTGCTAAGTTAATTCAGTTTGGTTGGGAAACGATTACTGAAGCATTGAAGCATGGCGGAATTACCAATATGATGGATCGTTTATCAAATCCATCAAAAATAAAAGCATATCAATTATCAGAAGAACTTAAAATGATTATGCGTCCATTATTTGAAAAGCATATGGATGATATTATCTCTGGTCATTTCTCTGAAACCATGATGGAGGATTGGGCAAATGATGATGTCAACCTATTAAAATGGAGAGCTGCTACAGGAGAAACGGCTTTTGAAAAAACGACCTTAACTTCAGATCATATTAGCGAACAAGAATATTTTGATCATGGTGTGTTATTAGTAGCTTTTGTGAAATCTGGCGTTGAATTGGCTTTTGAAACCATGGTGAGTGCAGGAATTATTGAAGATTCTGCTTACTATGAGTCTTTACACGAACTACCATTAATTGCAAATACGATTGCAAGAAAAAAATTATTTGAAATGAACAGAGTTATTTCAGATACTGCAGAATATGGTTGTTACTTATTTGATCATGCATGTAAGCCATTATTAACTGGTTTTATGAAAACAGTGGATACCTCTAGCATTGGAAAATCATTTTCAGAAACAAATGGTGTTGATAATATAGAATTAATTACTGTAAATGATGCCATAAGAAATCATCCAATCGAAGCTGTAGGACAACGTTTGCGTTCTGCAATGACAGCAATGAAAGTAATAGAGACTGCAAAAGTTGAAGACTCTGTACTAGCTTAAATAGATATTGTCATTCTGAACTTGATTCAGGATCTCATCAATCATGGAAAAAACCACAGCCACATACAGACCAACACTCAAAGCTATTGAAGCAGCAGCCGAAAAACTAAAAGGGATTGCGACAGTAACTCCTTTAATTAAAAACGCACGTTACTCTAAGAAATTTGGCGCAAACATATATTTTAAAAGAGAAGACTTGCAAGAAGTACGCTCTTACAAAATTCGTGGTGCTTACAATAAAATTTCATCTTTAAGTGCGTCCCAAATTGAAAACGAGATTGTATGTGCAAGCGCAGGAAATCATGCACAAGGTTTCGCGCTTTCATGTAAACTTTTAAAAATAAAAGGCACTATTTTTATGCCTTCTCCAACACCTAATCAAAAGATTGAACAGGTTAAAATGTTTGGTGAAGATTATATTGAAGTCGTTTTAGTTGGTGATACATTTGATGATGCTTACCATGCTGCCATGGAACAATGTGAAGCACTAAATAAAACGTTAATTCATCCTTTTAATGACGAAAAAGTTATTGAAGGTCAAGCAACTGTCGGTTTAGAAATTATAGATCAGGCCAAAACGCATCCAATCGATTATGTTTTTGTAGCTGTTGGTGGTGGTGGCCTTGCGGCAGGATTGTCATCTGTTTTTAAAATTTTATCACCACAAACTAGAATTATTAGTGTGGAACCAAAAGGCGCAGCTTCTATGTTGACGTCTATTAGAGCAAATAAAAACATTGAATTAAAATCTATAGATAATTTTGTAGATGGAGCTGCCGTAAAACGCGTTGGTGATTTGAATTTTGCGATTTGTAAAGAAACATTACATCGTGTTGTTGAAGTTGATGAAGGTAAAATTTGTCAGACAATTTTAGACTTGTATAATAAAGATGCCATCGTTGTTGAGCCTGCAGGCGCTTTAAGTCTTTCAGCATTAGAGCAGTTTTCTGAAGAAATAAAAGGTAAAAATGTGGTTTGCGTTATTAGTGGAAGCAATAATGATATTACGCGTACTGCCGAAATTAAAGAACGTGCATTATTATATGCAAATTTAAAGCATTATTTCATCGTTAAATTTCCACAGCGCACAGGAGCTTTAAGAGATTTTGTAGTAGACATTTTAGGACCAACCGATGATATCACACATTTCGAATACACTAAAAAAGCAAATCGAAATAATGATGTAGCAGTAGTTGGTTTACAATTAAAATCACCAAGCGATTTAGAACCTTTAATTACCAAAATGAAGCTTCATAATTTCTATGGAGACTATCTCAATGACAAACCTGATTTATTTCAGTTTTTGGTATAATAATAAAAGCATCTGAAAACAGATGCTTTTTACAATTCCACTATAATTAATAGACTTACCCTTAATTTTAAATGATAGTAGACTGTCCGATATGAATGTTTGCAAAATTCATATTTGTGTCTTTAGGATTATTAATAAAATCCTCAATAAAATCTCCAACTTTATTTGTGGTAATATGATCGTATTTTGTGTTTAAATCTGGAGTTGTAATATTCAATTTTAATGATGATTCAACGCCTTCTCTAATTAATTTTGCTTCTTCAAATAATTCAAAATGGTCTAGTAACATTGCTGCCGATAAAATAGAAGCAATTGGGTTTGCAATTCCTAGGTTTGTAGCTTGAGGATAAGATCCGTGAATAGGTTCAAACATGGCATATTTTTCTCCTATTGAAGCTGAGGCTAATAAACCAATTGAACCACCAATAACACTAGCTTCATCACTTATAATATCACCAAACATGTTTTCGGTAAGGATGACATCAAACTGTTTCGGATTCAAAATTATTTGCATCGCAGCATTATCTACAAATAAAAATTCAAGTTTAACATCTGTATAATTTTCAGCAATTTCAGTGACAACACGTCTCCATAAGCGTGAGCTTTCTAATACATTAGCTTTATCTACTAAGGTCACTTTGTTTTTTCGAGTTTCGGCTGCTTTAAAAGCTAAATGTGCAATGCGTTCAATTTCAAAACGTGAATATTCGCATAAATCTGATGCAGTATTTTTATCTTTGCTAAGTTCTTTTTTTCCAAAGTAAATACCTCCAGTTAATTCTCTGTAAATACAGATATCTGTGCCTTTAATAATCTCTCGTTTTAAAGGTGATTTTGACAGTAAACTGTTATATGCTTTTACAGGTCTTATGTTGGCAAATAATCCTAATTCTTTTCGCAATTTCAATAACCCTTGTTCAGGTCTAACTTTAGCTGATGGATCGTTATCATATTTCGGATCTCCAATTGCTCCAAATAAAATGGCATCTGTAGATTTGCAAAGATCTAATGTTTTTTCTGGTAAAGGATCACCAGTTTTATCTATAGCAATGGCTCCAACAGGAGCTTCTTTAAATCTAAAAGTGTGATCAAATTCTTGAGCTATAGCTTTTAATACTTTTATAGATTGTTTAGTGACTTCTGGTCCAATTCCGTCACCTGGTAAAACAGCAATATTTAGTTTCATATAGTTTCTGCGTTATGCAATTTTGTTAGTTTTTTAATTATCTATAGGTGGATTCGAAGGTTTCAATAGCTTCTTTTTTGCTTAATAAATAATCGATATCATCATAACCATTTATCATGCATGTTTTCTTGTATGCATCAATTTCAAAATCTTCGGATAACTGAAGATTATCAATAGATATGGTTTGGTTTTCAAGGTTTACGGTTAATTTTATTTTAGGATTATTTTTGATCTCTTTTAGTAATGTCTTTAAAAAACCTTCTGAAACCTGAACAGGTAATAAGCCATTATTTAGAGCGTTTCCTTTAAAAATATCAGCGAAGAAACTTGATACAATCACTTTAAAGCCAAAATCAGTTAAAGCCCATGCAGCATGTTCTCGACTAGATCCGCAACCAAAATTATTGCCAGCTACCAGAATTTTACCTGAGAATTTTGGGTTATTCAACACGAAATTAATGTTCTTATTTCCATTTTCCTGATATCTCCAATCTCTAAAGGCATTTTCGCCAAAACCTTTTCTGTCTGTAGCTTTTAAGAAACGAGCAGGAATTATTTGGTCTGTATCTACGTTTTCTATATCTAGTGGAATTGCAGTTGAGCTTACTGTTTTAAATTTTTCCATATTAATTCAACTGTTTAGTAATATCAATTATTTTTCCTTCAACTGCAGTTGCAGCAGCCATTAGCGGACTTGCCAAAATGGTTCTTGATCCTTGTCCTTGTCGGCCTTCAAAATTTCTATTACTTGTAGAGACACAATATTCACCTTGTGGAATTTTATCTTCATTCATAGCTAAACAGGCACTACAGCCTGGTTGACGTAATTCAAATCCAGCATCGTCAAAAATTGTTTTCAAGCCTTCTTTAATGATTTGAGCTTCTACTTGTTTACTACCAGGAACTAACCAAGCAGTTACATGGTCTGCTTTTTGTTTTCCTTTAATGTAATTTGCAGCTACTCTAAAATCTTCAATACGAGAATTAGTGCAACTTCCAATAAATACAAAGTTGATAGATTTTCCGATTAAGGATTCCCCTTTTTTGAAATTCATATATGCTAATGATTTTTCAAATGAAGCATCACTAGTTTCAGGGATATATTCAGAAATTTTTATTCCCATTCCTGGGTTTGTTCCGTAGGTTAGCATTGGTTCAATATCTTCAGCATCAAAATGATATTCTTTGTCAAAAATAGCACCAGCATCAGTAGGAAGTGTTTTCCAGTAAGCTGCTTTCTTGTCAAAATCTTCACCTTTAGGCGCAAATTCTCTACCTTCAACATAGTCAAAAGTGGTTTGGTCTGGCGCAATCATTCCGCCACGTGCTCCCATTTCTATACTCATATTGCAAATGGTCATTCTACCTTCCATAGACATGTTTTCAAACACATCACCTGCATATTCGCAAAAATATCCTGTACCAGCATTGGTACCAATTTTTGAAATGATATAAAGAATGACATCTTTGGGTAATACGCTATTCTTCAATTTACCATTAACAGTAACTCGTAAACTTTTCGGCTTGGTCAATAATAAACATTGGCTTGCAAAAACTTGTGCAACTTGACTGGTTCCAATGCCGAATGCAATTGTGCCAAAAGCGCCATGTGTAGAGGTGTGACTATCACCACAAACGATAGTCATTCCTGGTTGTGTGATGCCCAATTCTGGTGCCATAACGTGAACAATACCATTGTATTTATGTCCAAGCTCATAAAGCGTAATATTATTTTTTTTGCAGTTTTCAGAAAGTTGTTCTAACTGTTTTCTAGACAACTTATCTTTAATTGGTAAATGTTGATTTGTTGTTGGTGTATTGTGGTCTGCAGTAGCTACAATTTGATCAGGACGAAAAACAGGAATGTTTCGTTCTTCTAGCTCATTGAATGCTTGAGGGCTAGTGACTTCATGAATTAAATGTTTGTCGATATATAAAACTTGTGGTCCATTTTTAATAGTATCAACCACATGCGAATCCCAAACTTTGTCAAATAATGTCTTTCCCATCTATGCTGAAATTATTTGTCTATAAACTTGACTAGTTTCAATGATTTGATGAATATCGGTATCATTGATTTCTTTTTTCTTATCTGCAAAAGTTAAGAAGTTGGCATAAACATTATCTAGTTGGAGTTTTGTTAATTCATAACCAACATTCTTTGCACGATATGCAAGTGCAGCTCGACCACTTCTAGCAGTCAATACAATTGCACTTTCAGTAACTCCTACATCTTTCGGATTTATTATTTCGTAAGTACCTCTGTTTTTTATCATACCGTCTTGATGAATTCCAGAACTGTGAGCAAATGCATTTGCACCTACAATAGCCTTGTTTGGTTGTGTGTAAATTCCCATGCTGTCACTAACTAACTGACTTAAACCATACAAGTTTTCGGTTATAATTGATGTATCTAATTTAAGATAAGGATGTTGCTTTAAAATCATTACAACTTCTTCTAAAGCTGTATTGCCAGCACGTTCTCCAATGCCATTTATTGTACATTCAATTTGCCTTGCACCATTTATAACACCTTCAATAGAATTGGCTGTTGCAAGTCCTAAATCGTTATGGCAATGGCATGATAAAATTGCTTTTTCGATACCTTTTACATTCTCTTTTAGGTATTTCATTTTTGCACCATATTCACTGGGTAAACAATACCCTGTTGTGTCTGGAATATTTAATACTGTAGCTCCTGCTTTTATTGCCGCTTCACAAACTCGAGCTAAAAATTTGTTATCAGTTCGGCCAGCATCTTCGGCATAAAACTCGACATCTTCAACAAATGATTTTGCATAAGCTACAGCGTCATAAGCACGCTGTAAAATAGTGTCTTGATTAGAATCAAACTTGAATTTTATATGAGAATCTGAAGTTCCAATTCCTGTATGAATTCTTGGAAATTTGGCATATTTTAATGCTTCTGCAGCAACTTTGATGTCATTTTCTACGGCACGAGTTAATCCGCAAACTGTTGCATTCTTAATCAGTTTTGAAATTTCTTCAACCGATTTAAAATCACCAGGACTTGATACAGGAAAGCCAGCTTCTATTACATTAACTCCTAATTTATCGAGTTGCTCAGCTATAATTAGTTTTTGATTAGTATTAAGTTTGCAACCAGGAACCTGCTCACCATCTCTTAAGGTTGTATCGAAGATTTGAACGTTATTATCAGACATTTATCGTAATATATTTTTCTGTTGTCTTACGAATTTATACTTTGCTTATTCATTACTATTTTTGTTTCATTTGAGATTACGATGTTCAACATTGTTTTTCATAATCAAAAGCATGATAATCAATATTTTAAATCAAATTCTGTTTGATGACTAAAGATCAAAAAGACAACTTATTTTTGTTGGTTAAATCTTTAACCAAATCTGAAAAGCGACAATTCAAGTTGTATGTTGGTCGATTGGATGTTAATCAGGATTCAAAGTTTTTGAATCTGTTTAATTTTTTAGACAAATCAAAAGGATATAATGAGGCTGCTATTTTAGATCGTGAAATTGTAAAAAAGAAACAATTAGCGAATGTAAAAGCACATTTATACAAGCAAATTTTGATTAGCTTAAAGTTAAATCCATCTCATCAAAACATAAGATCACAAATTAGAGAGCAATTAGATTTTGCTTCCATCTTGTATCATAAAGGATTGTACAAACAAAGTTTAAAAATTTTAGATAAATCAAAGGAAGTTGCTATTCAAAATGAAGAGAAAAACCTTGCGTATGAAATTGTTGAACTCGAAAAAATAATTGAATCTCAATATATTACAAGAAAGATTGGAACTCGAACTGATGAATTAACAAAGCAGGCAAAAGAGTTAAGTTCATTGAATGTAATCTCAAGTAGACTTTCAAATTTGTCACTTCAACTTTATGGCATTGTTCTAAAATCTGGTTACATTAAAAACGAAGTTGATAGTAAAGAAATTAAGGAGTATTTCAATGATAGACTCCCGGAATTTAGTATTCAAGATCTAGGTTTTAGAGAGAAACTATGGCTGTATAATGCCTATTTGTGGTATAGCTTCTTGTTACAGGATTTTAAAAACTGTTATAGATATGCGTTAAAATGGGTGAACTTGTTTTATGAGTATCCACAAATGCTTATTGTGAATCCTGTCTTTTTTTTAAAAGGGAATAACTATCTTTTAGAGGCTTTATTTTTTATTGGAAATAAGGAGAAATTTCAAAATCATTTATTGAAATTTCAAAGTGTTACTGCTGGAAAAAAATTCCCAAATGATGAGAATATACAAGCACTAACATTTCTATATCTTAACCTTAATTCAATTAATCAATATTTTATTGATGGTAGTTTTCAAGAAGGCGTTAAAATCATACCAAAAATCGAAAGTGAACTTGAAACATTTAAAGATAGATTAGACGAGCACCACGTTATGACTGTCTCTTATACACATCTGACGCTGCCGACGATCTACTCTGTGTAGA
>OJDV01000276.1_pt1 | contig 19168 bp, 15 predicted proteins | sample 1592911 | NCBI WGS metagenome assembly OJDV01 (sample SAMN05416860, study PRJEB24817) | seawater metagenome | isolation source: Sea water | place: Canada:Atlantic | collected 2013-11 | reverse complement strand
ATCTACACAGAGTAGATCGTCGGCAGCGTCAGATGTGTATAAGAGACAGAGTTAAGTTCAAAAGGTCCCGTTTTTTTTAAACAAAAGCGCTCAGGCATAAATAACAAAGGGTTTAATTGTTATAAATTTAGGAGCATGCGTCAAAATACAGATGCAGATTTAAAACAAGCTACTCGAAACGACCCTAGAATTACCAAAATAGGAGCTATTTTAAGGAAAACTTCTTTAGATGAATTACCACAGTTTATAAATGTGATAAAAGGACAAATGAGTATTATAGGGCCTCGACCACATATGCTTAAGCACACGGAGCAATATTCAAATTTAGTGGGCAACTTTATGAATCGTCATGCCATTAAGCCTGGTATAACGGGTTTGGCTCAAATAAAAGGATTCAGAGGGGAAATTGACGACTTTGCTTTGTTGCAAAATAGAGTTCGTTTAGACCGGTTTTACGTAAATAATTGGACCTTGTTTTTTGATGTAAAAATTGTATTTCTAACCGTTTTTACACTGTTTAAAGATCATAAATAAATATCATTAATTTTGGTCCGAAAACTACTAACCCAACAACTACAGCAAAAAGAGAGGCTACTAAAACTGCAGCAGAAGCATAATCTTTTACAGCCCCAATTGTGGAATCGAACTTCGATTCCACCTTATCTGCTAACCGTTCTAAAGCGGTGTTAAATAGCTCAGAAATAAATACTATAACTATGGCAAGAGCCATGAATAGCCATTCGGTTTTGCTTAATTGAACGATTATTCCAGCTAAAATCACTACAACCATAAAAAACAAATGGATCCATGTATTGTGTTCATTTTTAAAGAGCAGTTTAATGCCATTAAACGCAGGTATAAAACTGTACAAGCGTTCTTTTATCGAAAAGGGATTTGATTCTTTCATGAGCTTGGAAACGGTAAAGAAAGGGTAGAATTGTGTAAGCAATCTAAACTTTGATATGTTTATTCAAAGTCGTTATTAAAATATTCCTCAAGGGTAATGATCAATATAATCTACGGAGTTGTGAATTTAAGGCACAAAAAAAGCCTTGCATTGCTGCAAAGCTTTTCTTTAGTGGTGCCAGCTGGAATCGAACCAGCGACACAAGGATTTTCAGTCCTTTGCTCTACCAACTGAGCTATGGCACCCTCACCAACTAAAAAAAATTGTAAACACAATTTTTATCGGGCGACAAATGTAAAAATAAAAAGCGTCCCAAAACAAAATTTAATTCAAAATATTTCTAGGCTCTTAAACTATCCATACTTTTGACAAAATGAATGCACGTTTGGCCATAGATATTGGGAACACCCGAACCAAGTTCGCTGTCTTCCAAGAGCGCGAAATACTGCATTCGTCTAGCCTAAAAAATGAAGCGCTTGAATTGAACAACCAAATCCTAAAAGGTTTTGAAATAAGTGCATTAATTGTTTCTTCAGTTAACGCCGAGGCTGAAGAGAAACTGCGACTGGATGCTCTTCAAATACCAAAGCTGACTTTGAACTTCACAACAGCATTACCTTTTCTATTAGAATATGAAAGTCCTGAGACATTGGGGAAAGACAGAATTGCAGCTGTCGCTGGAGCTTCAGCTCAGTATCCAAATCAAAATGTTTTAGTGATTGATGCAGGGACTTGCGTTACTTATGATTTTTTAACAGCCAAAGGGGCTTATCTTGGTGGGGCAATTTCACCAGGAGTGCAATTGCGCTTGCGAGCTATGAATAGTTATACAAGCAAACTACCTCTGTTGCATTGGGAAGGCAAAGAAAAACCACAAAATGTTGGCAATACAACTATTACATCTATGCTTTCTGGTGTTGTCAATGGGTTAATTTCTGAAATGAATGGATTTATAGACAGCTACAAAGAGCAATATAATTCACTAAAAATCGTAATTACGGGAGGCGATGCCAATTTCTTTGTGAAAGAGCTAAAAAATGGCATCTTTGCAGACCCTAATTTGGTGCTAAAAGGCTTGAATGAAATACTTATTTACAATGGCGAATAAAACCTTCGCTCTCACTTTGACTTTCTTATTGGTATTCAGCTTTTTAAAAGCACAGAAAAATACCGATTCTCCCTATTCCAGATACGGCATAGGTACGTTAAATACAACTGCCTTTAACGGTAATTTTGGGTTAGGTGGAGCAGGAATTGCCTGGAGACCATTCCAATATAAACCATTGGTTTACGATTCTTTATCCAGAAGTAATGCAAATCTAAATGACCGTGGTTCAAACTTTATCAATGCTGTAAACCCAGCTTCTTTTTCTAACATTAGTTTAACCACTTTCGAGTTTTCTGCAGTTTCTAGAAATGCAGAATACACTTCAGGTGGTCAAAGTAGAACTGGAAGTAATACTCAATTTGGGCATATGAGTTTAGCGGTACCGTTGGGGGAAAAGGCTGGAATGGCATTCGGAATTAAGCCATATAGTTTTGTAGGTTATGACTACACTAATGCTGACTCAGTAAACATTAGTGACCCTGAAGCGGTCGAGTATAATTATGATGGATCAGGTGGGGTGAATGAAATTTACTTTGGATTTGGGTATGAATTTGGAAAAAATTTCTCGGTAGGGCTTACAGGAAGCTACTATTTTGGGCAGCTAACCGATAATAGGAGAGTTGTTTATGAAGATGCTAGCTCGGGCTTTATGAATAGTTTAGATGAAAGAAAAATTAGAGTTAACAGTGTTGCTTACCAATTAGGACTACAGTATTTTAAACATTTGAGTAACAAGTATAGAATTATTGCTGGGGCAGTTCTTTCTCCAGGAAATGATTTAAATGCGGAACAATCAAGACTTTTTCGAAATTATACAGGAGATATAGGGGCAGAACGATTTAGGGATACAGCCCTTTTTCAAGATGACTCTAAGATAACCATGGCCAATAGAGCTGTCTTAGGTTTGGGCTTTGCACTTGAAAAGAAAAGCGAGTGGATGTTAACGGCGGACCTTCGCTTAAACACATGGGGAGATGCTGAATTAGGGCCGGGGGTGGAATTAGCAAACGGTCAATCTATTCACTTAGGCTTTGATAAATATGTTAATACCGGCGGTTTTGGTTCGTACTTAACTAAGATTGGTTACAGATCAGGATTGAGATACAATAGCTCAATAATTCGAATTAATAATGAAGACATTTCTGAGTTTGGCATAAGTTTTGGTTTAACCTTACCGTTGCGTAAAACTTTCTCTACATTAAACATTGGAGCTGAATTGGGGCAAATAGGTAAGGATAAAGCAGGATTAACAAAAGAGAATTTTTTCAACTTACAGTTAGGAGTGACAATAAATGATAAATGGTTTATCAAAAGAAAGTACGATTAAAAAAATAAACATGAAGAAATTAGGATTATTAATGATTGTAGCCTTGATGGCAGGAAGCACATTCGGTCAGAAGTATGGCGCGGATAGTGTGAAATGTATTGAGAACCTTTCGCTTTATAAAGATTATTATAAGCAAAAGATGTACAACGATGCATACAAGTACTGGAAAGTAGCTTATGACATATGTCCTTCATCTTCGCAAAAAATGTATGTTGATGGAGTAGCTTTATTGAAAAGAAGAGAACGTAAAGCAAAGACAGAAGCAGAAAAATCTCAAATTGTAGATTCTTTATTAACAGTTTACGACCGAAGGAAAGAAAATTTTGGGAGTAACAAAGGAAGAGTAGACGGAAGAAAAGGAACAGATCTTTTACGCTATAGAAGCGACCAACCAGAGTTGCCATTTGCAGTATTAGAAAGCGCAGTAAATGAAGGAGGGAATTTTTCTGAAGCTGGAACAATTGCTTCTTACATGAATGCAGCTGTATTGATGGAAAAAGCAGGAAAGAAAACTCCTGAAGATGTGGTTAATATTTTTGGACAGTTGACAGATATTTTAGCAATTAACGTTGCTAAATACGAAGGGAAGTTTCCACAAGTATATTATGTCAAAGCGCAAAAAAGTGTGAATGACATGGCAACTCCTTATTTAAGTTGTGAAGTTCTTGTTAAAATGGCGGAAGAAGGTTTTGAGGAAAACAAAGCAGATTCTACGTGGATGGCAACAACAGCTGAAATACTGGACAAAAAAAATTGCACTGATGCACCAATATTCTTCATTATAGCGAAAGAAATGCACGCTTCTAATCCTTCTTCAGTTTCTGCCGAAAAAATGGGAATTACGAGTTTGAAAAACAAGGAGTTTGGAGCAGCAGAAAAGTTCTTTCAACAAGCAATTGACCTTGCAACAGATGAAACAAAAAAGGCTGATTATTACATAGAGTTGGCAGAATCACAAAGAAGTACCGGAAAATTTGGGGCAGCAAGATCAAATGCCAGAAAAGCGGCTAGCTTTAGAAGTGGTTGGGGTTTACCTTACCTGATGATTGGAGATATGATTGCCTCAAGTTCATCATGTGGTGGAGAAGATGCCTGTAAGCAGAAAGCAATTTATTGGTTAGCGGCGGATTACTATGGTAAAGCAAAGGCTATTGACCCTTCAGTTTCGGGAAAAGCAAATGGCAAAATTGCTACCTATAAAAAATACTTCCCAACTCAGGAAGATTGTTTCTTCGGGGGAACAAAAGCAGGAGATACAATAAACATTGGTTGTTGGATTGGAGAATCTACAAAAGCTAGATTTTAATTGAAAAGAACACTCATTTTAAAAGTCAAAAGCATCTACTTAAAATACCTTTTACCGGTACTTTTTGGGATGCTTTTTTCGTGTTCTAACGACTTAGAAGAGGTTAAAAAATACGATAATACAGAAATTTTACCCGATCAAGTTGTGAAACATGTAGAGGTAATGTACAGCACAAGTGGGAATGTAGTTTTTCAATTGAATGCTCCTTTGTTACATCAATACGGGGGTGAAAAACATTATAACGAAATGCAAGAGGGTGTAGAAGTGAAAATTTTTGACAAAGAAATGAATGTAACTACAAAACTTACTTCCAACTATGCCATTGATTCAACTTATGCAAATAAAATGCAAGCTCGTGAAAATGTAATTGTGGTGAATGAGAAAGGCGAACAGTTGAATACAGAGGAGCTACTCTGGGATAAGAAAACAGAGCAAATTACATCGGATGTATTTGTGAAGATTACGACGGTAGATCAAATAATTATGGGAACTGGTCTAATTTCTAACCAAGACTTTACGGAATACAGAATTCTTCAACCTAGTGGAATAATCAACATTGAAAATGATTAAAGTTATAAAGTTTATGGAAAAGGCTTGGCTGGTAATTGCGGTCGCTACCTTCCTGATTGCAATCTATTGGTCAATTAAGAATAGCATCTATGATGCACTCTACTTTTTTGGATTTTCTGTTATTGCTATCTTCCTTTTTGTCATGCGAAGAAAACAAAGGATGTTTCATGAGAGAGAAGCGGAGAAAAAGGGGAAATAAGTTATATTTGATTCATGGACAGTTACCAATGGGGAATCATCCTCAGTACGCTTGTTTTTTCGGCTTTCTTTTCAGGGATGGAAATTGCTTTTATATCAGCCAATAAGTTAAAAATTGAGTTAGATGGTAAGCAAGGGGACTTTTTCGCAAAAATTATTTCTAATTTTCTAAAGCGCCCTTCAAGGTTTATTGGTGCAATGTTGGTTGGAAATAATATTGCCTTGGTAGTTTACGGGATTTTTATGGCAAAAATATTAGAGCCTAGAATTGCTACTTATTCTGATAGTGAGTTAGTAATTTTGCTCTCCCAAACCATTATTTCAACTCTTATAATTCTTGTTACTGCAGAGTTTTTGCCTAAAACCCTTTTTAAAATAAACCCAAATTTGATGCTGCGCTTTTTTGCGTTGCCGCTCTTTATTATTTATTGGATTATGTTTCTTCCAATGCTTTTGGTTATTGGAATTTCAGAACTGTTGATAAAAATATTCTCACCTCAACTTAGTTCTGAAGAGGATTTGAACTTTGGAAGAATAGATTTAGAGCATTACTTGAAGGAAGGGGCAGAACACACTTTATCTCAAGAAGAAGTTGATCATGAAATTCAGATTTTTCAGAATGCACTTGATTTTTCCAAGGTCAAAGCACGAGAATGCATGATTCCAAGAACAGAAATTGTAGCGCTTGAAATGGAAGATAATCTTGAAAAGTTGAAAGATAAATTCATTGAAACCGGACTTTCTAAAATATTAATATATAAAGACAACATTGATAACATTATAGGTTATACTCACTCTTTTGAATTGTTTAAGAAACCTGAAAGCATAAAGTCAATCTTATTGCCAATGCCTATCATTCCAATGTCAATGCAAGCGAATGAAATATTGGAAATATTTATTCAGCAAAAACGGAGTATTGCAGTTGTTGTAGATGAATTTGGTGGAACAGCAGGGATTGTGACCATTGAAGATATTATAGAAGAAATATTTGGCGAAATTGAAGATGAACACGACAAGGAAGTTTTGGTTGAAACTAAAATTAATGGCAACGAATTTCTTTTTGCAGCGCGATTAGAAGTGGATTATTTGAACAACGAATATAATTTAGGTTTGCCGGAATCAGATAATTATGAAACTATTGCAGGTTTAATTATAGACACTTTTGAGAGTATTCCTACCATGAACGAACAAATTCAAAAAGACCAATTTGTGTTCACGGTAAAAAAGGTTCTCCAAAACAAAATAGACCTTGTTCACTTGAAGGTTTTGGAAGAGGATAAATAGGTTATAAGGCCCTTCGCTGCAAGCCTTAAAATAAGCGTTCTTATTGCTCTTGTAATTCAGTTTACTATCGTATATTCGCACTCCTAAATTTTTAATTGATTTCAATGGCAATAATTGGAAAAATAAGAGAGCAATCGTTCTTAGTGTTAATCATAATTGGTATAGCATTACTAGCTTTCATGCTGACAGAATACTTTTCTGCAAATTCAAACGGACAACAAGCTCCGGTAAGTATTGCAGAGATAAATGGACAACAAATCTCACCTCAAGAGTTTGAGTACAAAGTGCAAAAAGGGTATGAAAATTACCAAAAGCAAACTCAGCAAGAGCTTGATGAAAGGACTAAATCGACAATTAGAGAGTCAGTTTGGGCGGAAATGAGTTCAGATATTTTAGTTGGAGAGCAGCTCGAAGAGTTGGGAATCAAGGTGACAACTAAAGAATTGATGGATTTGGTAAGTGGAGACAATCCACACCCTCAAGTTCGTCAATCGTTTACAGATCCTAGTACTGGACAGTTTAATAGAAATGCTGTAATTCAATTTCTTCAAAATTTGAATAATGACGAAACTACCAAAGCACAATGGGTAGATTTTGAAAGAGCGTTGAAGAGAAACCATAGAATGGATAAATACAATACGTTAGTTAAAAAAGGTATTTATACTCCTTCTGCATTTGCAAAAGCAAAAAACAACGAGAGTAACGGAGCCATGGCTTTTAAGTATATCTATAAGCCATATACTTCAATAGATGATGCTTCAGTTGAAGTGTCAGAATCTGAGTTGTCCGCTTTTTACAATAAAACAAAGGCTGATTACGAACAAAAGGCTAACAGAAAAATAGCTTATGCTTATTTCCCTATAGTTCCGTCCATAGAAGATCAAGCAGAAACAAAAGAATGGGTAGATAAAATTTATTTGGAATTTCAGACAAATGCCAACGACTCTACTTTCGTTAATGCAAATTCAGACCAGAATTTCATTCCAGTATTTTATTCAAAAACAAACGCACCTGTTGGAGCAGACACTTCACTTTGGGATAAAGATTCTGCTTTTGTTGAAGCGCCTAAATTAGCAGGTAATACTTGGTCTATTTCTAAAGTTAAAGCAACTAAAATGGCGCCAGACTCTGTAAGAGCTAGTCACATTTTAATTAGCTCTCAAAATAGAACAAAAGAAGTTGCTGAAAAAACTGCAGACAGTATAATGAATGCTCTACAAAACGGAGCATCATATGAGTCTTTGCTTTCTCTCTCAGACGATAAACAATCTGCTGAGAAAGGTGGGGATTTAGATTGGTTTGCCGAAGGGTTTATGTTACCTGGAATTAACGATGCAGCTTTTTCTGGTGAAATAGACAAAGTAATGAAGGTAGAGAGCCAAATTGGTTTTCATATAATGAAAGTTACTGAAAAATTACCAGCTGTTAAAAAGATTCAAATTGCAACAATCACGCGTGAAGTAAAGCCAAGTAAAGGGACATATGCTGATTTATTTAATCAAGCAAATAGCTTTTCGATAAATGTAACAGATATTGAATCGTTCAGAGAAGAATTGACTAATAACAATCTTCAGCAACGGTCTGCAGTATTATCTGAGAAAGACAATTTGGTTCAAGGTTTAGGTTCTTCAAGAGACTTAGCAAGATGGACACAAACTGCTGCGGAAGGAGATGTTTCAGAAGCGAAGGATGTCGAAGGAGCATTTGTAGTTGCAATAGTTGAGAATGTTGATGAAGAAGGAGCCGCTCCCTTAGAAAAAGTAAGAAACAGAGTGGAATTTTTAGCAAGGCAAGAGAAGAAATCTGAAATTTTAAAGAAAGAGTTAGCGGACGCTAGTGATATTGGATCGCTTGCAGGGAAAACAGGTTTGTCTGTTGAAAATGCAAACGTAACCTTTGCAAGTCCAGCAATTGCAGGTATTGGATTAGAGCCGAGTGTCGTTGGTGCAGCTTGGGCGTTAACGCCAGGTCAATTAAGTCAACCAATTGCAGGGAATAGTGGTGTGTTTGTTGTATCGGTTGATAAGAATGTAGACGCAGGCGAGGCAAACTTGACTCAAATAAGACAAAATGAATTCAGAGCAATTTCATCACGAGTTGACAACGGTTCTGTTTACAATGCTTTAAAAGAAAAATCAAATCTTATAGATAACAGATCTAAGTTTTATTAAAAGCAATAATTCTTAAAACATAAAAAACCCCTCGATGAGCATTCATCGAGGGGTTTTTTATGTTTAATTTTTTGTTATTCTATTTTATAACTCCTAGCTCTTTCCCAATTTTAGTAAAGGCAGTAATTGCTTTATCCAAATGTTCTTTTTCATGAGCGGCTGAAAGTTGAACCCTTATTCTTGCTTGCTCTTTTGGAACTACAGGGAAGAAAAATCCAATTACATAAATTCCTTCGTCCAGTAATTTATCTGCAAACACTTGAGAAAGTTTCGCGTCGTAAAGCATTATTGGAACAATTGCTGATTCTCCATCCTTAAAATCAAACCCAGCATCTTTTACCCCAGCTTTGAAATAAGCAACATTGTCCATGAGCTTATCTCTAAAGGCCGTTGTCCCTTTTAATAGATCTAGCACAGCAATTGAAGCTCCAACAATTGCTGGAGCTAATGAATTAGAAAATAAATAAGGTCTTGAACGTTGGCGTAACATTTCTATAATTTCTTTCTTTCCGGTTGTAAACCCTCCCATTGCACCGCCTAAAGCTTTACCTAGGGTGCCTGTAATAATGTCGACTCTCCCTAAAACATTGCAATACTCTGCTGTACCTCTTCCTGTCTTACCAATAAACCCATGAGAATGACAATCATCAACCATCACCATAGCGTCATATTTTTCGGCTAGGTCACATATTTTGTCTAATTGTGCTACATATCCGTCCATCGAAAAAACACCATCTGTAACAATAATTCGAAAACGTTGATCTTGCGCTTTCTTTAATTGTTCCTCCAAGTCTGCCATATCGTTATTTGCATATCGGTATCTAGCAGCTTTGCAAAGTCTAACTCCATCAATTATTGATGCGTGATTTAGCGAATCAGAAATAATCGCATCTTCTGGACCTAAGAGAGGTTCGAATACCCCGCCGTTGGCATCAAATGCAGCAGCATATAAAATTGTGTCCTCCGTTCCGCAGAATTCGGCAAGTTTAGCCTCTAACGTTTTGTGTATGTCTTGTGTACCACAAATAAACCTTACCGATGACATACCAAAACCATGACTGTCAAGTGCGGTTTTTGCAGCGGTTACTACTTGAGGGTGAGAAGAAAGCCCTAGATAATTGTTAGCGCAGAAATTGACAACATCTTTACCACTATCCAATCTGATAACAGCATCTTGAGCTGAAGTAATAATTCTTTCTTTTTTAAATAAGCCAGCGTTTTCTAAGTCAGAAAGTTCGGCTTGCAGGTGTTCTTTAATTTTTCCGTACATCGTTTTCCATTTTGGAATTCAAAGGTAATAAAAGGGACTTTCTTATAAGACAGAATGTTTAGCGGATAAATAGTTTGATTGTTCGAGAATCATTGTTTTGCAATACGACCCTGAGAATATAAACCCCATCGTTTAAAAAAGATAATTTTCCGGAATAAGATTTTCCAGATAAGTTTTCTTCTGAAAAAATTTGTGCTCCGTCAGATTTAAAGATTATAATATTATATTTTTCGTTGTCCGGATTCGCAAAATCTACGGTAAAAAACCCATCATTGGGGTTTGGGAAAATTACAATTTTATTATCGCCCAATTTCGAATTGAAGTTGAACTCAGAAACTAGAGAAAACTCAATTTCATCAAGTTTTAGTCGATAAAACGATGTAAATTTTTTGAATGGGTTAGGGTCAATCCACGTATAAGATATGGCACTATCAGCGTCTCCGCAAATACTTGGGTAAACATAAATTTCTTGAAAATCGCTAGCGCTCCCTCTTCTTTCTATCACTACATCAGAGCAAGTAGAACCTGCGCTCATTGTCCATTTAACAAGAGCTTTTTGGTCATTATCAATTGGCACGACGCTAAAACTTAATAATCTTTCACTTTGGCTAAATGCAAGAATTTGGGTAAAAATTAGAACACAAAATAGGAGAAGCTTTTTCATGTGTTGTAAATATCGTAAAAAGCGAGAAGCTAAGTCTATTAAAGCTAGTTAAGCTGGCGCATTGTCGTCCAATGGTCATGTAAAATTTGGTTAATTTCGCAGCACTAAATAACATCAAAATTATGGCAGAGATTGAATTGATAATGCCCAAGATGGGAGAAAGCGTTGCAGAAGCGACCATTACCAACTGGTTAAAATCGGAAGGAGACAGGATTGAAGCGGAAGAGCCAGTTTTGGAAATTGCTACTGACAAGGTTGATTCTGAGTTGCCTGCGCCTGAATCTGGAGTGTTGAAGAAAATTTTATTTCAAGTCGACGATGTTGTAAAAGTAGGAGAAGCAATCGCCATTATTGAGGTTGAAGGAGCTGGAAATACTACAGCACCTGCTGTCGTTGAAGAAAAAACTCCGAAAGCGGTTAAGGAAATTCAGAATTCCTCAACTGTTTCATTAACAGAAGAATTGACTAAAAACTCTCCTTCAGGTAAATTCTTATCGCCATTGGTAAGGAGTATTGCTGAGAAAGAAGGAATTTCTGGAAATGATTTAGATCAAATCGCTGGAACAGGGTTAAATAAAAGAATTACCAAAGAAGATTTAGTAAACTATATTGAAAATAGAGGGAATGCTCCGGTATCTGCTAAGGCTGAAGTAAAAAGAAGTGCGTCGGTACCCGTAGCTGCATCAAAGCCGGAAGCTGTTATTTCTATGGGTAATGGAGATGAAATTATTCAGATGGACCGCATGCGAAAGATGATTTCGGATCACATGACCATGTCCATCAGTACATCGGCTCACGTAACTTCATTTGTAGAAGCAGATGTTACGGAAATGGTGATGTGGAGAAACAAAGTTAAAAATAGTTACCAAGCACGAGAAGGTGAAAAAATTACTTTTACTCCATTGATAATGGAGGCTGTTGCTAAGGCAATTAAGGAAATGCCCATGATCAATGTTTCTGTGAGTGGAGATACGATAATTAAACGAAAGCATATAAATTTAGGCATGGCAGCCGCTTTGCCTTCAGGGAATTTGATTGTACCTGTAATTAAAGATGCCGATCAAATGAATTTGATCGGCCTATCTAAAAAAGTAAATGATTTAGCGAATAGGGCGAGAAACAATAAATTGTCTCCGGACGAAATTTCGGGAGGTACATTTACAGTTACGAATGTTGGAACCTTTGGAAACGTTATGGGTACGCCAATAATTAATCAGCCTCAAGTTGCAATAATGGCGGTTGGCGCAATCAGAAAGAAGCCTGCAGTAATTGAAACACCTTTTGGTGATACAATTGGAGTGCGTCATATGATGTTTTTATCTCTTTCATACGACCATCGAGTAGTTGATGGTTCGTTAGGAGGAAGCTTTGTACAAAGAGTGGCAAAAATCTTGGAAGATTTTGATTTGAATAGGGAAATCTAGTTCACCAACATTGAATTGTTAACGATTGAGCAGGAATGGTAAGGAATTGTAAATTGAATAAAATATATTTGTAGTTATTGAAGTTAGCTACACCAATCAAATAAAAGATGAATCAAATAAAAATCAAGATTTTATTTTCTTTATTTATCCTTTCAAGTTTTTCTGTTTATGCTCAAATGAACGACAAAGAGAAATTTAGAGAAGCACTATATTTAATTGATGAGAACCGTTTTGCGGCAGCAGAACCGCTTTTAGAAGAATTATATGCAAACGATAAAGAGAATGCAAATGTTAACTATTGCTTAGGGCTTTCTATCTTTAAAACCTTTACTCAGAAAGATAAAGAAAGGGCATTGCCTTTCTTAAAATTTGCTTCTCAAAACGTTAAAGGAAATTATAGCTATTTGGATCCAAAAGAGAAAAAGGCTCCGGTAGATGCATGGTATTATCTAGGGAAAGCTCAACACAACGATTACCAGTTTTTAGAGGCAATTGAAAGTTTTAAGAAATTTGAAACATTAGTAACTGATAAATATCCTCTGTACAACGAAATAGAGAAAAGCATAAACATGGCGAATTATGCTCAAAAATCTGTTTTGAATCCGGTGAATATCAAGACTACAAATTTAGGGGCGAAGCTAAATGGGTTTTATCCTGACTTTAGTCCTGTTGTTCGGATTGATGAAAGTGCAGTGTATTACACTTCTAGACGATTAAGAAAAGATAGTTCAAATTATAACATTTATGACCCTTTAGATGGCATGATGTTCGAGGATATATACGTTTCCCAAAAAGACGAAGAGGGCACTTGGGGTGAGCCTTATCCGTTGAATATTAATACAGATGGCCACGAAGCGACTGTTAACTTATCTATAGATGGGCGAACGCTTTATGTATACAAAGACATTAATGGAAATGGTCAATTGTTCGAAAGTAAGTTAGAGAATGATTCTTTAGGTTTTGAGACATGGTCTGAACCTGAATTATTAGGTTCCGATATTAACTCAAAAGCATACGAAACTCATGTAACCATTACTCCTGATGGAAAGAAACTCTATTTTATTAGTGATAGAGAAGGCGGATTTGGAGGAAAAGATATTTATTTCTGTAATAGATTGCCAATGGGAACTTGGGCCCTTTCTCAAAATGCAGGTCCAATCTTAAACTCTGATCATAATGAAGACGGTGTGTTCATGCACCCTGATGGTAAAACAATGTACTTTAGTTCGGACGGACACGAAAGCATGGGTGGATATGACATTGTGTTCAGCACTATGACAGATTCGGGATGGACTAAACCAGCTAATATGGGTTACCCTATTAACTCAGTAGATGATGATGTGTTTTTTGTAACAACACCAGATGGTAAAAGAGCTTACTTTTCTTCATTTAAAGAAGAGGGGTACGGCGAAAAGGATGTTTACATCTTAGAATTGATTGATGCAGAAGAAACTGCATTAACATTGTACAAAGGAGAGTTCACTTTCGTTGATCGTACAGTTCCTCCATCGGGTGCAGAAGTAACCATTACAAGCAATACCGATGGGGAATTAGTTGGAGTTTATTCCCCAAGAGAAAGAGATGGCCAATTTTCAGCAATTCTAATTCCAAATCAGAGCTATCACTTTGAGTATTCCGCTGATGGATATGAGACGTATGAAGAAGATATTTATGTTTCTTCTGCTGGGAACTATCAAGAAATATATAAAGAGATAAAACTAAGACCTGTTAGAGTTGGAGAGGGGCTTACGAAAATGACTCCAGCTCCACTTGCCATGGCTAATATTAAGGGTGGATTGATTAAGAATGGCGTTCCTATGCCAGGATTAAGAATAGAGTTATTAGATGAAAATGAAACATTATTAAAAAAGACCACATCTGACGATACGGGAGATTTCCAAATGACGGAGTTAGACCCATCAAAAGTTTACTTAATTAGAGTGTTTTCGCCAACCGGTAATCCATTAAGAGGTTATGATGTTGAAGTAAAAAACGACCAAGGAGAAGAATTACCTTTTGAGGAATTGGACGATACCACTTATATTTTTATACCTTCCATTCAACCATATGAGTTTTATGGCATTGGAAGAGTAAAAACATTAGCAGGTTCTATTAAGAAAGATGGGAAACCTATCCAAGGACTTCAGGTAAGATTAGAAAACGATGAACAGGATATGATCGATTCGAAGGAAACAGATCAGTATGGACAGTTTAACTTCCAAAAATTAAACTTAGATGAGGAATATCGAATTGTGTTTGAAGGGGATTTTCCTGACGATGTAGATATTATCATTACGAATGATCTTGGGCAAAAAATGCGATTTATAAGGGAACAAACAGGGATTTATAAATATGTACCTCTTAATGTGCCAATGCCGAAAGCATTGTTAACAGATGTTGGTGGGGCTGTTACTTCTCAAGGAACGCCAATCGTTAATCTCCATGTATTGTTACTAAATGCAGACCAAAGCTTAATTAATTCTGCAGCGACAGATGATGTTGGTAAGTTCAACTTTGAAGATTTAGATTTAACGAAACGTTATTTTATTAAGTTTGAAGGTGATTTCCCTCCAGATCTTAGGTTGGTGATGTCTAATGATAACTTTGACCTATTACTCTTCAAAAAAATTGAAGAAGGGCTTTATCAATATGATCCAATTTTTGTGCGACTTGAAAATGCAAATAGTGAAATCCTTGGGAAAGAAGTGGCGGATAACATTGGGGAGTTAAATCAAAAGAAATTAGCCTTGGATCAATACTACCAGATAATTTTTGAAGGAAACTTCCCTGAACTGGATATTATTACTTTATCAAATGATAAAGATGAAGAGTTTAGTTTTATACAAGTTCGGCCTGGAGTTTATGAATATGTTCCACCTTTAACCCAAATGCCTAAAGCTACATTAGCAGATATACAAGGTACGGTAACTTCAAATACTGCACCTGTGGTTAGTCTTCAAGTTTTATTACTAAGAGCAGACCAAAGTTTGATCAATTCTGCCGCAACCGATAACGTAGGTCAATTTAATTTTGAAGCCTTAGATTTAACAAAACAGTACTTTATTAAATTTGAGGGAGATTTTCCTCCGGATCTTAAATTAGTGGTGTCTAATGCTGACTTTGATCTATTGCTATTTATAAAAATTGAAGAGGGGCTTTATCAATATAATCCAGTTTTTGTACGACTTGAAAATTCAAGAAGTGAAGTTCTTGGAAAAGAAGTGGCCGACAATGTTGGAGAGTTGAATCTAAAGAAGTTAAATTTAGATCAATCCTATCAAGTTATATTTGAAGGAAACTTTCCTGAGATGGACATTATAACCTTAACGAATGATAGAGGAGAAGAGTTTGACTTTATCAATGTCCGTCCTGGAGTTTATGAATATGTTCCACGTCTTACTCCTATGCCTAAAGCATTGTTAACAGATATAGGAGGAGCCGTGACTTCTAAGGGCACACCTGTAACTAATCTTCAAGTTTTATTGCTAAAAGCGGACCAAAGTTTGATTAATTCTGCCGCAACGGATAATGTAGGTCAATTTAATTTTGAGGCCTTAGATTTAACAAATCGTTACTTTATTAAGTTTGAAGGAGATTTTCCTCCGGATCTTAAGTTAGTTGTGTCTAACGATAACTTTGACTTATTGCTGTTCAGAAAGATTCAAGATGGCCTATACCAATATGATCCAATTTTTGTTCGACTTGAAAATTCAAAAAGTGAGGTTCTTGGAAAGGAAGTGGTTGACAATGTTGGAGAACTGAATCAAAAGAAGTTAAAATTAGATCAATATTACCAAGTTATATTTGAAGGAAACTTTCCTGAGATGGAGGTTATTGCTTTGACAAATGATAAAGGAGAAGAGTTTGACTTTAAATTTGTACGCCCAGGAGTATATGAGTATGTTCCTAGGGGAGGGTTAACGTTAAACTCGTACACGATTGATGTTAAGGATGAATTGGATTTCAAGGAAACGTATCCAAGACCTGAGGAATTGAAAGATGTTGTAGCTTATTTCCAAAAATATTTTACTTATAATATGAAGGATATCAGCGAAACGAATAAAGAATTTGTTTCATTCATTAAGGATATTGGCGAATTGGTAAAAGTAAGAGGTGATGCAAAAATCATTATTACCTCAAGTGCTTCAAAAGTGCCTACCAGAACATGGAAAACAAACTCAATTCTTACAAGAAAAAGAGCATATGATACAAAAACATTGTTGGAAAGAGTATTTGCGGCGCAAGGAATTAATGCGGAACAATACAATTTTGTTGATATCAACACTTTAATTACTGGACCTGAATATAAAGGCGATTACCTTACAAACAAGACCGCTTATGAGAAATATCAGTACGTAAGAATCTTTATTAAGTAAAATGAGTTTAGCATTAAAAAAGCCAATTGTTTTCTTTGATTTAGAAACTACAGGAGTTGATGTAGCGAAGGATCGAATAGTTGAGATTTCAATAATGAAGTTGCACCCAGATGGTAAGAAAGAGGTGAAGACTCGCAGAGTGAACCCTGAAATGCCAATTCCTAAAGGCTCTTCTGAGATTCATGGAATATATGACCAAGATATTAAGGATGAGCCAACTTTCAAATCAATGGCAAGGAGTTTGGCGGCTTTCATTGCGAATAGCGATATGGCAGGGTTTAACTCCAATAAATTTGACGTTCCATTATTGGCGGAGGAATTTCTTCGTGTTGGAGTAGATTTTGATATTGAAAATAGGAGTTTGGTTGATGTTCAAAATATTTTCCATAAAATGGAGCAGCGAACCTTGGTGGCAGCGTATAAATTTTATTGTGGCAAGGACCTTACTAATGCACATAGTGCCGAGGCCGACAATATTGCTACATATGAAGTATTGGAAGCCCAAATTGAAAGATATGAAGAGCTAGAGAATAATGTGAGTTTCTTATCGGAGTTTTCTAGAAGAACTAACAATGCAGACTTAATGGGGCGTATAGTATTCAATGAAGAGAGTGTTGAAGTTTTCAACTTTGGCAAACATAAGGGTACACCAGTTTCTAAAGTTCTCGAAAGAGACCCTTCCTATTATAAATGGATGATGAACGGAGATTTCCCCCTTTATACAAAGAAAGTTTTAACTGCAATTAAATTAAGAGCTTTTAATCAGAAGTAGATGAAAATCATTTGTATTGGTAGAAACTATGCAGCACATGCAAAGGAGTTAAATAATCCGGTTCCAAAAGAACCGGTTATTTTTTTAAAGCCCGATACAGCCTTATTGTCTAAACGCATGCCTTTTTTTTATCCTAGCTTTTCAACGGATGTTCATTACGAAGCTGAATTGGTAGTAAAAATAGACAGAGTTGGTAAAAATATTAGCCAAAAATTTGCACATAAATACTATTCTGAACTTACTGTTGGAATTGACTTTACAGCACGAGATTTGCAATCCATATACAAAGAAAAAGGACTCCCTTGGGAAAGAGCAAAAGCATTTGATGGTTCAGCCCCAGTTGGAAAATTTGTAGTAAAAGAGAAATTCAAAGATTTAAAGGACCTAAATTTTTCATTAAAAATAAATGGAGAGAGCAAACAAAATGGCAATACAGCTAACATGCTGTTTTCCATTGATGCTATTATAGAATATGTTTCTCAGTTTTTTACTCTTAAGATAGGAGATTTGATTTTTACAGGAACACCTGAAGGTGTAGGGCCAATCTCAATAAATGATTGTTTTGAGGCTTATCTTGAAGATGAAAAGGTTCTAGATTTAAAGATTAAGTAATATCTTTTTCAATAAAACGAATACCATATTCTTCTAGTTCTCTTAAAATTGGGTTGTAAATAGATTTTTTAATTGGGATGTGCACTCCTGGTTCAATGATAGTGCCGTTCAAAATCATTTTTGCCGTAATTCCAACAGGCAGGCCTACTGTCTTAGCCATTGCAGTGTAAGTTTGATCGTCTCCTTTCACACCCATAGAAGAGTGCTTTTCAAATTCTTTGCCGCCTTTAGTGTAAATAAATTTATGCCACATTACTATCATATCCTTATCATCATCGGCTAAAGACCATTTACGCATCAATATTTTCTGAAGGATTTTAGCAGGCGATGCATTTTCCAGTTCAACAGGAATTTCCTTAAATAGGTCTAACCATTCGTATTTTTCGAATAGCTCAATTTCGTCATGCGCGATGCTCAAGTAGTGACGAAATTTTAGTTCTACCGAATCGTGCGGATTGTACGGTAAAAACAAATTAATGAAGGACCTAAAGGTTAGGTCTTTTGAATTACGGATGGTATAAGAATCATCGGTAACGCCTAGTTGAACAAAAGCATCCCAAGCTCTGCAAAAGCCAGGTCTTCTTAAAGTGCCTCTGAACATTGTGCTAATGTTTTCTAAGTCATACACTTTTCTATATTTTAAAGAATCGCGATTGGCGTAACCTTCGAACTTTCCAAAGCCATCAATATCAATAATTTCAGTTCTGCGAAACATCTTATGGTATGGGATATATTTGTACGTTCCCTCTTGAATGAATTTGACTGCTCCACCCTGACCGGCAAGCACTACGTTTCTAGGGTTCCAAGTAAACTTATAATTCCATGGGTTATCGTCGCTTTCTGGAGCAACCAAACCTCCAGTAAAAGTCTCAAAATCTTTGAGTTCTCCACCTTCGGAAATAATCGAATCAATAACTTTTTTGGCAGATAAATGATCAATTCCTGGATCAACACCAATCTCGTTGATGATAATCACTCCTTTTTCTCTTGCCGCAGCATCAAGGCTCTGCATCTCTTTAGAGATATAAGACGCAGTAACCATGTGTTTTTTAAATTTAATACAATCGGTTGCTACGCTTATGTGCATGTGCGCAGGAAGCATTGAAATGACCAAAGTAGAAGATTCAATAAGAGCTGTCTCTTATACACATCTGACGCTGCCGACGATCTACTCTGTGT
>OJDV01000275.1_pt1 | contig 19256 bp, 16 predicted proteins | sample 1592911 | NCBI WGS metagenome assembly OJDV01 (sample SAMN05416860, study PRJEB24817) | seawater metagenome | isolation source: Sea water | place: Canada:Atlantic | collected 2013-11 | reverse complement strand
CGAGATTTCTGCCTGTCTCGTGGGCTCGGAGATGTGTATAAGAGACAGCTCAAGAACATGCCACCCTCCATGCTCAAGAACATGGGCGGCGTGGACCCCGAGATGCTCAAGCAGGCCAACCTCGACGAGATGACACCCGAGATGCTCGAGTCGCAGATGAAGGCCTTCTACCAGATGATGCAGTCTGGCGAGGACCCCATGGACATGGTCCGCAAGGCTCAGGAAGAGCTCAAGGGCAAGAAGGACGACTGACCCCCAGACGCCACACCACGGCCCAGGACGCCGACTCTCGCGCCCTGGACACCAGTCACGAGGGATGGGACACACCATCGTCATGGGTCTCGCCCCCGAGGAGAGCACACCATGTCGACGACGTTCACGATCAAGAACAAGAGCTACCACTGCGTCGGGCGCGTCTCCACGATCCGCAAGGACGAGAACGTCGCGCGCCTCGAAGAGCTCGGTTGCGCATCGACGACGCTGGTCCAGGCGGACTTCGTCATCGCCGGTACCGGCGGCAAGAAGAAGCTCGAGCTGGCGCGCGACAGAGGAACCCGCGTCATCACACAGGACGAGGCGCTCGAGGCTCTCGACCACGAGGGCGTCGTCGAGCTCAAGAGCTCAGACATCTCTCAGATCATCGGGGAGCTACGCAGCCTCCTCGCCCGTCCGCACCTCTCCGACTCCGACCGCTGGCTCATGTGCGCGAGCATCCTCGACCAGTGCGACGTCGAACAAATCCAACCCGTTCTCGAGTACGTCCGCAGCGCCTTCATGCGCGCGGTCGACGCCAACCAGACGTGGGCGCCCAGGAACGCCAAGCACAGGCTGATGAATGGCGTGAACTCCAAGTGGGAGCAAGGCAACCCCGGCCAGGAGCTCTTCGTCGCGCCCCCTGCCTGGATCCTCGAGATGGCAGCCGGCGAGTACCACCCCAAGCACGCGCTGGTCCGCGCGCTCAACCTCGACCACCAACGCCTGACGGCGCGGAAGCTGAGGGCGCTGCTCGGGAACCCACACCTCGAAGGGATCCACTTCCTGAACTTCGGGCGCCGCGCCTTCGACCCTGGAGAGATCCTGGGCGAGCTCGACGCTTACGAAGGGCTCGAGCTACGCGAGATCTGGCTCTACGACTTCCGAGAGGCCTTGCTCAAACACCTCCCCAGGAACAAGACCGCGCTGCGCAAGGTGCACACGATCGTGTTCCACGGGTGCCTGATGCGTTACCAGGACGAGGACCACTACGGCAGCATGGGGGATGGGGACGGGAGGCGTGTCATCTCGGAGATCGAGCGGATGAGCGCCTTCGACGAGCGACCCAAGGTCGTGTTCCAGGCGATCGGCAACCGCTGAACCTGGCGGTTCAGCCGTCCGCCGCGTGCCGCTCGAGGATCTGGTCGATGAGGCGCTTGCTCGACGCGGTCAGCCGAGTGAACGCCACACCCATGCCCGCCTCGGGGCCGTCGCGGTCCACGCGAACGACCTCGCCCTCGCCCTCCACGGTCTCGACGTCGTCTAGGATCACCGAGAACTTGAGCTCGACCTTGGTGCCCACGGGCAGCGGGTTCTTCGAGCGGATGAAGACGCCCCCCTGAGAGATGTTCGACACGTACTCGGCGATGTACTCGTCGATCGCGGCGAACTCCTGGTTCACGTCCACGCGGCTGTGTTGGCGCAGGTGGGCGTTACCGTCTTCATGCTCGTGGTGCTTCACCGCGACGCGCGCCTCTTACTCGCGGCCTTGGCGACCGCGCTGGCGGCGCTGCCAGACTCGGTCTCGGCACGCGCCTTGGGCTTGTGGGAGACGATGAACTCCTCGATGTGGCGGTCGTCGTCACCGTAGGTGTGGATCTTCTTGGAGAACTCCTGCTCGACGTCCTTGAGCGCCTGCTTCTCGCTGAAGCGCAGGAAGTCGATGACCGAGTCGTGGGCGTAGACGTACATGTCGCGGCCAGGGATGACCGCGTCACGCTTGATGGAGCGCAGGACCTCGTAGGCCACGGTCTCCTTGGTCTTGACGATCCCGCGGCCCTCGCAGTAGGCGCACTCCTCGGTGAGGTACTGGCTCAGGGACTCTCGCACGCGCTTGCGGGTCATCTCGACGAGGCCGAACTCGGAGATGTTGAGCGCGTTCGTGGTGACCTTGTCTCGACGCAGCGCGGCCTCGAGCGTCCGGTAGACCTTCTCGCGGTTCTTCGACTGCTCCATGTCGATGAAGTCGATGATGATGATGCCGCCGATGTTACGCAGCCTGAGCTGGTAGACGATCTCCTCGGCGGCCTCGAGGTTGGTCTTGAAGATGGTCTCTTCATGACTCGACGTCTTGCCCACGAAGCGGCCCGTGTTCACGTCCACGGCGGTGAGCGCCTCGGTCTTGTCGATGACGAGGTGGCCGCCGCTGGGGAGGTCCACGGAGCGCTGGAGCGCGCGGTTGATCTCGATCTCGATGCCGTACGCGTCGAAGATCGGCTCCTTGGAGTCGTAGAGCTCGACGTCGCTGGTGAAGCCGGGCATGAAGCGCTGGGTAAACGACTGGACGCGATCGTAGGCGCGCTTGTCGTCGATGACGAGCTTCTCGAGGTCGGTCGTGAAGAGGTCGCGCGTGGCGCGCAGCATCAGGTCGGGCTCTTCGTAGAGCAGGTAGGGGGGCTTGACCCTGTTGAACTTCTCGAGCATGTCGCCCCACAGCGCCACGAGCAGCTCGATGTCACGCTTGAGCTTGTCCTCGTCGACGCCCTGACTGACCGTGCGCACGATGAAGCCGGCGCCCTCGGGCCGCACGGACTCGACGATGCGGCGCAGGCGGCGCCGCTCGCGCTCGGTGTCGATCCGCTTCGAGATCCCGATGTGGGAGACCGTCGGCATGAAGACGACGTAGCGCCCGGGGATGGAGACGTGCCCGGTCAGGCGAGCGCCCTTGGTGCCCATGGGCCCCTTGGCCACCTGGACCACGATCTCCTGGCCCGCCTTGAGCACGTCCTGGATGTCGACGCGCTTGCGCTTGGAGTTCGACTTGATCGAGCGCGAGGGGGGGGGCCACTCGTCCGTCTCGTCGTCGTCGAGCGCGGCGACGTCCTGCTCGAAGTCGTAGAAGTCGGAGACGTGCAGGAAGCCGGCCTTCTCCTGCGCGATGTCGACGAAGGCGGCCTGCATGCCCGGGAGGACGCGGAGCACCTTCCCCTTGTAGACGTTACCGACGACGCCGCGGTCGCGGTTACGTTCGATGTAGAGCTCGCTCAGGATGCCGTCTTCACACAACGCGACGCGCGTCTCGGCGCTCGTTGAGTTGACGACCAGAATGTCGGACATGGGCTCGTCCCTTTTTACTGCGGGCGGCCCAGCGCTCGTCCATATGGACGGCGCGTCGGAGTTCGCGTGCCAGAGCCCTCTGTCGTGCTCCTCGCTGCGTATCTTGACGGGCACGCCGTCTCCTCCTCGGAGGGTCCGGCTCGCGCCCGCGCGGCGGGTCAGATGGGTTGTTCGACGCTCCCCGACGCCATGGACTCGCGGCTCTGAGCCGATCCTCTCATGACGCTGGCTGCCACGTTTAACGTGTATGCGTGTATCGTTCTAGATGCCGTGGCGCCGTCGAGGACCCTTGGGCCCTCTCCCACGCGCTGTATCATTCGGCGCCCCCGGGGCGCCCTTGATGCTCTCTTGAGTCTTGGCGCTCCAGGCTCGTTTCGGGTGATGGTTCAAGGACTTGAACGCACACCCCAGGTAGGCCCTGAGCGACCCTCGAATTTATATCACGTCGCCAAAAAGGAGACCAACGCAAACACCCGAGGGGCGGGTCGAGCGGCCGCCTCGAGGCGCCACTCACCCGCCCCTCGGGCGCTTGTATCAGGAGCGAACTCGGGTCAGACCGGTCAGTGAGACTCGACGATGGAGACGCGCGTGGTCCGCTCGCCCATGTCCTTGTAGATCATGATGGTGGACTCGGCGCCGCCCCGATTGAAGTTGAGCAGATCGACGTCGGGCAACACTCCGAGCTCCTGTCTCGCGTAGGAGACCGCGATGCTCGCGTCCGAGCGCTTCCATCCGCGGTTCTTCATGGCCGCCTCGTAGAACGCGCGCGTGTCGTCGATGCTCCTCGTGGTGAACATGTTCGAGATGCTGTAGTTCTCGCCCCGGGCCAGGCTCTTCATCTGCGAGCCGATCTCACAACCCACGCACGCAGGCGCCTCCACCACCGAGGAGAGCCCCTCCTTGGCCGGGTTGTTCATCTTGTCGAAGCTGAAGTCGTCGTCGGCCCAGACGCTCGTGACGCGCGTCTTGCCGCCCTTGCGCACCTTCTTGGCCTCGATGAAGCGGAAGCCCTGCATCATCTCCCCGAGGTCGATGTCCCCGCCGAGCTCCCACTCCGGGAACAGCTCGTTGGTCCGGCCGTGCTTCGAGCCCTTGGCCACCAGCCCGCCCATGGTGACCTGGTTCTCGGTGACCGCCACGGGGACGACCCCGCCGTTGACGAGGACGGCGTTGTACATGCGCTCGTAGTCGTCCACCTCGCCAACGTTGCCTTCCTTGTAGTCGTTGAGCGACTTCGTGTACCTGGACTCGGGGACCTCCATGAACTTTTGGACGTTCACGCCCGAGTCCACGAAGTTCTGCTGGTACTTGTCGAGCAACTCCATCGGCGAACGGTCGGTGTAGCCGACGGCGAAGAAGACGTTGTTCCCGTTGAACTCGTAAGGTTTCGGGGTCAAGCCGCTGTTCACCATGACCTCGGTGAAGTTCTCACCGACGATGGCGCGCTTGGGGACGCTCGTCACGACGTCGGCCTCGGACTCGGGGACCTGGCCCGTCTCGTCGAGGACGAGCATGCTCCAACCGACGGCGCAGATGAGCGCGCCGCTCAGAGCCAGCTTCGAGATCGCCCTCGCCGCCTCCAGTGACCTGTTGATTCGCTCTCGTTGCATCGCTTCCTCCATCCTTACGTGCTGGTGCTGGGCGCACCCGCGTCTCTTCTACTCGACTCTCGACCCTCGACGACCGAGGCGATCAGTTCGGGATCTGCCACGTGCTCTCGGGGGGTCTCGGAGCCATGGACTCCGCCCCCTCGAAGAGCTCCATGCCGTTCTCGAAGAGGTTCTTCAGGCCACTGATGAACCCGCCAGAGCCCGACCGCGCGCTCTGACAGTCCGGGTTGTTGTTGATCGAGTTCTGGAGGTCCCGAGCCTCGTCCCTGGACATGCTCCCGCTCGTGTTGAGCCCGTCGACGAAGTCCTTGCATCGGTTCGCCGTGTCCGCCTCGGGCGTGGGGTTGCTCAGATCCGGGCTCATCGCGAACTTGGGGATCGTCTTGTTGTAGTTCTCCCACTGGCTCGAGGCCAGGTAGGCGTGGATGATCCCGCGGCCGAGCCACTTCGACGTCGGCCTGGGGGGCGCGATGATGTGGCTCGCCGACTGAACCCGCAGCGTCCTCCCCAGGAACGGCTCGGACTCCTGGTCGAACTTGCCCTTGGCGATGCCGTAGCGGATGCCCGCGGCGATGGCCGGGCGCGCGCCGATCGTGCTGATGGCGCCGTTGACGAAGCTCATGGGGCCGCCGCTGAAGCTCGCGCCGAACGAGGCCGAGTCGCCCAACAGGTCCGGGGCGTAGGCCGCGCCCGCTGCGGTGCCGACGCCGTCGGCCTCCACGGGGGCGTTCGAGACGAGCGTTCCGATGTCCCTGTAGAGGAACTCCGGCTCGAGCTCGACGTCGCCCGCGACATCCTGGGCCGAGTTCACCCCAGGGATGACCATCCGGCTATACTGCTCCGAGAGCGTGCCGCCACCAATGACCGGTGTGAACGGCAGCGTGTCGTAGACGCCGTCGGCGATGAAGTCACGCGTCGTGGCCCCACCCGAGGTGCTCAGGTGCCACGCCCCGCTCGTCGCGAAGGCGATGCTCGGGCTGATGTTGTCGTCGATCGGGTTCACCGCCTTCTGGATGCTGTTGAAGTCCTGGAGCGCGATGGCGAACGAGGACCCCCTCCCCTGCACGACGAGCTCCTCAGCCTTGTACAACTGCAAGATGGCCGAGAACATGAAGACGAAGATCGGCAGGACGATGACGAGCTCGGTCATCGCCGTCCCCCCCATGTCCTCGTGGAGGCTTCGCACGACGCCACGGGGCGCCATCAGGTTCGAATCGTTGGTGTCTTCAATCATTTCGGCATACCTCCAGCAGCCATACGTTCCTTCGAGAAGCCTCGACCAGCTCGCCAGAAGAAGGCGACGTCCAGGGCGAACGCCTGGATGCTCCCGGCCGCCCCGGAGAGCGCCCCACCGAAGTCGATGTTTCCGATGTCACCACCGTCCCCGTACGCCACGGAGAGGGGGATGGCGAGCGCCATGTAAGGCACCGTCTCGAGCACCATGGAGTTCATGTCTTCGATCGTCTCACCGCTCAGGTTCACCGGGCGCAGTCGCGCAGTGTATTTGGGCGACCAGAGGTCGGGAGCGTTCATGAAACCCGAGACGAGGTTGCCCCAGCTCGAGAACGCCCCCGAGTTGGTCGACCCGCTCGGTGACAGGCCGCCACCGGTGGCCTCCGTCCCGTAGACGATCTCTGCGCGAGACACCGCCCAGTACCCGTCGTTCTTGTAGAACCAGGAGCGCATCCCCCCTCCTACCATCCCGTACTCCTGACTCATGAAGCCGAGCTTCTTGCGCTTGCCCTCGTCGTCGAAGCGGCCGTTACCAGGCTTGTACCCGAACGCGTAGTTCGACGTCGCGAAGACCCAGTCCGCCTCGGCCTCCGAACCCGGGACGACCTGGGACTTGTCCAGGGCGATCTCGAACGGGATCCCGGACTTGCCGAACGTCGCCGCGGCGATGAGGCATCCGATGGGCAGCGAGGCCAACTCGAAGGCTGTCACCAGCGACTTCGGGGACGGGTTTCGGCCGTTGCCGAACGGGAGCCCGAACGGGTGGAACGGACCACGGTTGGAGCCCGTGTTGTCGTTCCAGTAACCCTCACTCGCTCTGTGGTGCTGGTACCAGAACTGGTAAATCCAGAAGTCCGCCGCGGTCAAGGTCTGGAAGCACATGTTCATGTGACCCGCCAGGCCTGCGAGCAGCGGCAAGCCAGGCTCACGCTCGACGGGCAGGCTCGCCACGCGCTGGGTCGTCGGGTCGCTCAAGTTCACGCCGAAGGACGACATCAGGCTCGCGATGGTCTGGAAGACCGCGCGCACTCGCGTACCGTCCCCAGGGGGCGGAGGCCAGGTGCCCACGAGGTTGGCCTTGTTGCGCATCCCCCTCGTCGTCGCCTCACCCCATCCCCACCACGGGGTGACCTTGTAGGTGTACTCCTGATAGAAATCCAGCGCCGCCATCTCCTTGACCGAGCGCCATGTGTCCCCGCCAAAACCCAACCCCATCAACGCAGGGCCGTTGTTCATCGACGCCTCTATGGTCTCCATCACGATCTGGATCGTCCCCTTGATCGCTTTGACGAGGGCGAAGGTACCGGTCGTCGCGTGGCTCGCGGCGCATGTTGGTTCTGGCGCGCATATTGGGCAGATGCCGACCAGACACGCCGAACCGATCGCGGCGTACTCGGCGGCCGAGATGGCGTAGTACGCCGCCGTCGCCGCCACCAGCCCGAGGTACCCCGCCGTGTAGATGACGTTGTACCCGTACATGATCCGCTTGGCCGTGTTGGCGTAGGCGATCATGTTCATCGAGCGCGCCCTGACCACCGCGTGCGACAGCGCCGCGGTGTCCGTGCCCGTCTGCACCTCGACCTTCTCGCGGGCGCTCTCACCCGCGTCGTACATCACCATCGCGGTCATCATGATGATGAGCGCGCCCGCGAGCGCGAGGAGCAGGATCGCCCCGCCCTCGTCGCGATGCAGCGCGCCGGCCCGGCCTCTCAGCCGCTGAAGAATTGCCTCGAACATGACTGAACTCCTAGTGATTCAACCGAAGGGGTTGAGGTCAAGGATGCCTGACATCAACGAGACGGGTGTGTACGGGTTGGGCGTGACGCCCGGCGCAGGCAGGACGTACGTGCGGTCGATCTTGGTGTACATCTTGCGATTGAAGAAGGGCCCCTCGGCGGCCACGTTGGAGAACGCGAAGCCGGTGATGGGGATGGTGAGCTTGTGCTTGTACGAGACGGTGGTCTTGAGCACGTCGCCAGCGACCTCGTAGGTCACCGTGGTGTTGCAGTACGCCGTCGCGAGCTTGAGCGCGGCCCGGAAGTCGAAGTTGCCCGAGTCGAACGCGTCGGCCATGTTCCTGTCTCTGAGGCCGCCCGAGTTGAGCAGGCTGTTTATGCGGATGAGGCCGTTGTCGGCGCTCAAGTTCACGCCGAGCGTGGCGCCGTTGATGCTCATCCCGTTGTTCATGCCGGTCATGTACTGGTTGAACGTGCTGCTCGAGGCGCACCAGTCCGAGTTCGTCCCAGGCGCCACCGACGCCAGAACACCCGTCGCGACGGTGCGCGCGCGCTCGACGACGGCGTCCCGGCTGGGGACGCCGTAGCCCGAGGAGCGCGCGACGGGCAGGCCGATCTCACCGTGCCAGACGTACGCGGTGCGCCCGGCCTGGATGGCCGCGACGTCGGTCATGATGGCCGCGATGTTGAGCAGCGTCATCTGGACCAGGCCGCACATCAGCACGAGGAAGACCGGGATCGCGATCAGCGCCTCCAACATCACCGAGCCGCGGCGCGCGCGCGCCAGCCTGACCCGGCTGACCTTGCGGCGCTTGACCCCGTACGTCCAGGCCGCGCAGCCCGACACCCAGACCAACGCGCACAGGGCGAGGTGGGCGCCGAGCTCCGTCGAGTTCGAGTCGGTGAAGCTGTACCCACGCTGGGACGCCCACGATATGACCCCTGGGGAGATGTCGCGCAGCTGCCACCAAAGGCTCACGAGCGCCAGCGCCCCCACGCCGATGACGTGGCCACCCCCTGCGAGCATCATGCTCCACCAAGGCCTCTTCGCTCCTGCTCCGTATCGTTCTCGCATCGTCGTCCTCGTGGGCTCTCAATTGGATTGAGGCAAGCCGAACTCTTGGTTGTTGCCGAGCGCGACTCCCGTCTCACCGAACTTGGTCTGAGACGTCCTGCCGAACTGGATCGCGGCGGCCATGCCCATGCACGCGATGAGGATCAACAGCAACAGATACTCCGTCGCCACGACCGCCCCCTCGTCCTCGTGGAAGGCCACGCACATCTCTCGAACTCTAGACATCATCGTCACCCTCCTGGGTGTACCCGTTCACACGTTCTTGATGAAGATAGCATACGTGAAAAACAACAAATAAAACAGCGCAGTTACATTAAACGCGGATCAACGAACGCGGTCCAAACGCGCTGTTCGGCCTCAGAAAGACTCGACGACCGCGACCTGCGTCTGCCCACCGCCCGCCTCCGGGAAGATCGTGATCGTCGACTCCATCCCGCCCTTGGTGAAGCTCATCACGTCGAGCCCCTCGAGCACGCCGAGCTCGCGCTTGACGTAACGAACCGCCTCACTGGACTCGCCGACCTCCCAACCGCGATTTCGCATCGCGACGTCGTAGAACGCGCGCGTCTGCTCGATGCTGCTGGAGGTGTACATGTTCGACATCCGAAAGCGCTCCTTCGGGTCCAGGCTCTTCATCTGGGTGCCCACCGTGCAACCCTTGCACGCCGGGGTCGAGGTCACGGGCGCGACGCCCTTCTGGTTCGGGTCGTTCATCTTGTCGAAGTCGAACTTGTCCCTGGACCAGACGCTCGTCACGCGCGTGCGCTTCTCGCCGACCTTCTGGGCGTCGATGAAGCGGAACCCGTCCATGAACCCGCCAAGCTGGGCCTCGGGGTTCTGCGCCGCGTCCCAGCCCCCGAAGACGTCCTCGAGCTTCTCGGACTCGTCCTTCGAGACCATCCCGCCCATGGCCACGTAGCCGGGCCGCTGCGAGATGGGCACCACGCCGCCGTTGAGCATCGCGAGGTTGTAGGCCTGCTCGTACTCGTCCATGTCGAACTTCTGGAGGTCCTCGAGGCTGCGCGCGTCCTTGATCGACATGAGGTCCTGCATCGTGCGCTCGAACTTCGCGTCGGGGATCGTGTTGAACTCCTGGGCGTTGATGCCCGAGGCGACGAACTTCTTCTGGTAGGCGCGCAGGATCTCGTCGGGCCCCTCGTCGGTGTAGCCGACGGCGAAGTAGACCTCGTTGCCGTTGACCTCGTAGGGGCGCGGGCGCATGCCGGTCTTGGCGACGACCTCGGTGAAGTCGTGGCCGGCGATGTGCTTGACCGGGACGTTCGTGGCGATGTCGGCTTCGGCGTCGGAGACCGAGCCGCGCTCGTCGGCGACGAGGAAGATCGCGGCGATCCCGCAGATGAGCGCTCCGCTGAGCCCGAACTTGGCGACGGTGATGATGAGCTTTTTCATGGTTCGTTCCTCGTCCTGGCTCAGTAGATCGGCTTCTGGGGGTTGTTCCCAGAGGTCGTGTTCGTGGGGACCGGGCCGCCGATGGTGTCGGCTGCGTTGCTCATGATGTTGGTGAAGAAGTCGAAGAAGCTGCCCGCGTTGCTCGTCGAGCCCGCGCAACCGCCGCCACCGCTCAGGTCGCTCATCATGTCGAGCTTATCCAGGACGCTCGATTCGTCGATGCTCTCGCCGCTCATCGAGTCGACGCAGTCGCTGGCGACCGACTCCTCGCTGCCCGAGCTGGTGTTGAAGCGGTTCTCGAAGGCGAGGATGTCGTTGTCGTAGGCCTCGTTGCCCGCGAGCGTCATGCGGACGACGCCGAAGGTGATGAAGCGAGAGGTCGGGCGGGGAGGCGCGGCGCCATGCGTGGCGGTCTGGGTCTTGAACTCGCGGCCGAGCCAGGGCTCATGCGTCATGTCGACCTTGCCGCGCGTGATCCCGTAGCGCATGCCCGCGGCGAGCGCGGGGCGCGCGCCGGCGATGTCCATGAGGCTGTTGAGCGCGGCGCCAGGGCTGCCGCCGTCGAAGCTGCCGACGGCGCCGAGGTCGAGCCTGTCGTTCATGAGCGCGTTGGTGAAGCCGGTGTGGTCGGCGCCGTGGCCGAACTTGCTGCGGGTCGCCTCGGGCATGTACTCGTTGGCCATGGCCTGGACCGACAGGAAGAGCTTGGCGGGCTCGAGCTGGGCGTCATTCGTGACTTCGGACTCGGAGCCCGCGGCAAGGAGCTTGGTGCGCATCTCGGTCATGTGGCCGAGGCCGATGGGGGCGTCGACGGCGACGTCGGCTGCGAGGTCGAAGCCTCCGTGCGCGCCGCTGTGCCACAGCCCCGCGTTGGCGGCGCCGGTGACCGGGCTGATCGACCAGTCGGGGACGAAGGCCTTCTGGAGGCTCGAGTGCTGATCCATCGCCTGGGCGTAGCTCGTGGCGTACGCCTGGACGCTCAGGTCCTCGTGCTTGTAGACACGCAGGATCCCGGAGAACATGAAGACGAAGATCGGGAGGACGATGACGAGCTCGGTCAACGTGGAGCCGGCCTGGTCGCGGTGTAGGGCGCGCAGCATCGCGGGGAAGCGCGTGTCGTTCGTCTGGCTCATGGTCTGTTCCTGTGTCGTGCTCATTTATCCATCCCTCCACTATTGAGGCGAGACTTGCTGAAGCCCTTGCTCGCGCGCCAGAGGAAGAAGGCGTCCATGAGGAACTCCTGCGCGGTGTTGGTGATCGAGCTGATCGAGGGGGTCTGGAACGAGCCGAAGCTGCCGCCGTCGTTGTAGGCGACGGCGAGCGGTGCGCCCAGGACCATGTAAGGGAGGGAGTCGAAAACGATGGCGGACATGTCGGCGAGCTCCTCACCAGGCATGTTCACCGGGCGCATCTTCGAGGTCCACTGGGGCTCCCAGGTGGAAGGCTCGTTGAGGACGTTGAGGAAGCGGCTGGTCATGCCGCTGGCGCCGTTGCCCACGCTGTTGACTCCACCGAGGAGGCTGTTGGCGAGCCCGCCGACGAGGCCGGGCGCGTAGACCATCTCGGCCCTGGAGATCGACCAGTAGCCGCCGTTCTTGAACGCGAGGCCGTTGGCCGAGAGGCCGTACTCCTGCTTCATGTAGTCGTACTTCTTGCGGCGACCCGAACCCTCGGACAGGCGACCGTCGCCCTTCTTGTAGCCGATCGAGATGTTCGAGGTGGCCTTCCACCAGCCGTCGCTCGCGGAGGCGGCGCCGGGAGCCTGAGAGTTGGAGATCTTGATCTCATAGGGGATGGCCGCGGTGCCCATGGTCGCGGACGCCATGACGCAGCCGATGGGGAGTTGCAAGAGCTCGAGGCCGGTGACCATGTTCCTGGGGCTCTGGCTGTAGCCCGCGACGGGCGCGCCGGGGCGGTGGGTGTCGTCCCAGTAACCCTCGGACTTGCGCCAGTGGTCCCAGTAGTACTGGACCCCCCAGAACTCGGGCGAGGTGAGCGTGCCGATGCACATGCCGACGTGCCCGGCGAACTTGGAGGTCGCGCCGCCGAGGAACGCGCCGAGGCCGATGATCTCGGGCGGCTTCTCGATGGGGAGGCCGTCCTCGTCGGTGGTCCAGGGCGACGAGATGGAGCCGAGCCCCAGAGCGTTGATGCCGCTGAAGATGAAGTTCGTCTTGTTGCGCACGCGGGTGAAGCTGCCCGCGGGTGCAGGCCAGGTGCCCACGAGCGTGGCGCCGTTGCGCATGCCGCGCGTGACCGCCTCACCCCAGCCCCACCAGGGCGCGAGGCCCTTGAGGTAGGTCTGGTAGGTGTCGAGCGCGGCGACCTCCTTGATCGAGCGACCATGCTGCACGCCACCACTCCCCAGCCCGTAGAGCCGGTTGAAGTTCGACGCCATCAGGCCCTCCGTCGTCTCCTGGATGACCTGGAGGAGCCCCTTGAGGCCGGTGATCAGGTGGTCGATGGCGGAAACGGCGTGGGCCACCGCCAGTGGTAGCGTGACTGGACAGGCGAGGCCGACGGTGGCCAGACACAACTTGATGTTCTTGACGGCCTTGCCCGCCTGCTCGACGGCCTTGAAGAGGTAGTAGGCAGTGGCCTCCACGAGCGCGAGGTAAGCAGCCGTGTAGATCGTGGAGTAGCCGTAGAAGACACGCTTGGTCACGTTCGCGTACGCGATCATGTTCATCGAGCGGGCCTTGACGGTGGCGTGCGAGAGCGCGGCCATGTCCGAGCCGATCTGGACCTCCGTCTTCTCCCGGGCGCTCTCACCCGCGTCGTACATGGCGAGGAACGTCATGAAGACGATGAGGACGCCAGCGAGCGCGAGGATGACGATCGCGCCGCCCTCGTCCTTGTGCGCGACGACGATGCGTTCGCGAAGTTTCATCATGATCCCATTCATACGTCCGCTCTCCTTGAAGGCTTACCAGCCCTCGAATGGGTTCGTGTGAATCAGCGACAGCAGCGACTGAGGCGGCGCCGGGTTGGGCGCCATGATCTGCGCGGTCACGAACGTGCGTCGGATGGTCGAGTAGTACTGCAGCGTCTTCATCTTGCTCATGAAGATGCGCCCCATCATGGGGACGATGAGCTTGTGGTCGTAGGTGATCACGGTGCGGACGCGTGGGCCCTCGGTGGTCACCTCTGCGGTCGTGTTGCAGTAGGCGGTGATCATCTTGAGGGGGCCGCGGAACTCGAAGCGGTTGTCGTCGAAGGCCTTGGCCAGCGACTTCTCAGAGGTCAACGCGTTGATGGTGCCGACGTGTCCGAGCGCGCCGGAGGTCGGGATGACGATGCCGGCGAGGTTGCCTGCCGAGGTCATGGCGGTCATCTTCGCGGAGAAGGCGGTCGAGGTGCTGCAGCCGTCGGAGAAGGACGACGAGGCGACCGACGCCATCACCGTGGCCGCGGACATCCGGGCGCGCTCGGTGACGTCGTCCATGCTGGTCCGGCTGGCGCCCGTGATGCGCGAACTGGGTGCCTTCGACTCTGCCTCCCAGATCGCCGCGGAGCGGCCCGCCTCGAAGGCGGCCAGGCTCGTCATGATCGCGGCCGTGTTGTTGAGCGTGAGCTGGATGAGCCCGAAGAGCAGCGTCAGGAAGACCGGGACCGCGATGAGCGTCTCGACCATGACCGAGCCGCGCCGCGCCCTGGCGGCGCGGACGACACGCGCGCCACGCTGGCGGGTCGCGATCGTGTAGGCGAACACCATGGAGGCCCACACCAGCGCGCTGAGCGCCAGGTGCGTCAGGAGCTGCATCCGGTTGTGCCCGACGAGGTCGAAGTCGTGGCGAATCGCCGACTCCAACACCTCCGAGGGGACCCCCTGGAACTGCACCCAGAGGCCGACCATGAACAGCGCCGCGACGCCGATGACGTGACCGGCCCCCTTGAGCGCGACGATCCACGGCGCGTTCGCGCCCTGGATCGTCGTATTACCCCGATTCTTCATCATTCCCACTCTCCAATCAGCCCGAACTGCGAGTCGTTGCTGACCGCGTCGTTCCCTTCTTTCATCTTCAGCTTGGTCGTGCGCTTGAAGATGCCGGCGGCCACCATCGAGACGCAGGCGATCAACACGAGGAGGATCAGATACTCCGTCGCGACGGCCGCCTCCTCGTCCTCGTGAAACGCCATGATCATGTGTCGAATGTCTCTCATCATATACTCCTCAAACTTCCGGACGCCGCGTCCACCGTGCCCACCATCTTACGAGCAGTGCGCCGGGACGACGTGTCGCGCTCCGTGCATGGGCCCATTACATTGCAAGAGGCATTCCACGGTCAGGTCATGCGCCGCATGGCCGAGTGTTCCTGCGTGTTTCATGACACGCTGTCAGCGCGATGACGCACATGTGTGACACCGTGTCACACATGTGCGGTCTCGAAGTCCCGTCCCAGTGTCTCCGGTGGGGCGTTCAGACCACGCGCTCGAGCACGAGCGGGACGCTGCTCGGGGCGGCGTCTCCGAGGTGGATCGCAGACTCGAGGCGAGCGCGGCACGAGGCCATGGCAGCCTCGTCGCGGTAGTGGATCGTGGCGAGCGGCTCGCCGCGGGTCACCGAGTCGCCGCGCTTCTTGTGGAACGTGATGCCGACGGCGTGGTCGACGTCGTCTTCCTTCTTCTTGCGCCCGGCGCCAAGCTCCAGGCCTGCCTGGCCGATCTCGGTGGTCGCGAAGCCGGTGACGAAGCCGTCCGCGGAGGCGACGAGCTCGACGTGGTGGGGGGCCTGGGGGAGCAGGCTCGGGTCGTCGAGGACGCGCGGGTCGCCGCCCTGCGCCTCGATCATGCGCCCGAAGTGCGCGAGCGCGGAGCCATCGCGCAGCGCGGCGCGGAGGCGAGCGTCGGCGACGGCGCGGTCGGACTCCAGGCCCGCGAGCTCCATCATCTCGGCGACGAGGTCCACCGTGAGGTCCTCGAGATCCGCCGGCCCCTCGCCCTTGAGCGTGGCGATCGACTCGACGACCTCGTTGGCGTTGCCGACCTCGAAGCCCAGCGGCTGGCTCATGTCGGTGAGCAGCGCGGTGACGGGGCACTTCATGCGCGCGCCGATCTCGATCATCGTGCGCGCGAGGACGCGGGCGTCTTCGATGTTCTTCATGAACGCGCCGTTGCCGACCTTGACGTCGAGCACGAGCGCGTCGATCCCCTCGGCGAGCTTCTTCGACATGATCGAGGACGCGATGAGCGGGATGCACTCGACGGTCGCGGTGACGTCACGCAGCGCGTAGATGCGCTTGTCGGCGGGGGCGACCTCGCCGGTCTGGCCGATCAGCCCGGCGCCGTTCTCGGAGACGAGGCGGCGGAACTCGGCGGTCGAGACGCTGACGTCGAAGCCGGGGATGGACTCCAGCTTGTCGAGCGTGCCGCCGGTGTGGCCGAGGCCGCGGCCCGAGATCATCGGGACCTTGATGCCCACGGCGACGGCGAGCGGCGCGAGGATCAGCGAGACCTTGTCGCCGACACCACCCGTCGAGTGCTTGTCGACCTTGGGGCCGTCGATCTCGGAGAGGTCGAGGACCTGGCCCGAGTGGAGCATCGCGTCGGTCCAAGCCGCGAGCTCTTCGGGGCGCATCCCCTGAAAGACGACGGCCATCAGGAAGGCCGACATCTGATAATCGGGGACCTCGTCGCGGGTGTAGGCGGCGACGAGCTCGCGCAGGTCGTTGGGGTCGACGGGCTGGCCGCTGCGCTTGGCGCGAATGAGGTCGACGACGAGCATGCTCACTCCTGATCTTGTCGAATCGAGGGTCTCTAAAAGGGAACAGCGCGCCACCTCGGACATCCTTGCCGAGAATAAAAGCGCGCTCCCTGTCGGTTGCTACCCCACGAACCTAGCCGCGCGCAGCGCTCACGTCCACGGATGACGTACACCCGCGCGAGATCGGAGCACGATCATGAAACTCCAGATGACATCACGCACTCGATGAAGCGCGCGAGATGACGGCCGCCACGCGGCCGAGCCTCGCGCGTAGTTCACGACGAGATCGCGGCGAACTCCCACGTTGGGGTTCGCCTCATGTCATGTCGTGCGGCAGCCGACGCTCGCCATGGTCGAGGTCGGGTCGCGCGTGTCTGGAGTCCAGTTACATGAAGAACGAGAGTGAGGCCGCGTTGGAGCGGCTGTGCGCAGTGGTCTACGAGGATGACGGGGTCCCGCCCGAGCGCGAGCTCGGGGCGAAGGCCCACCGGCGGTCGCGGCGACGCGTCGCCTTCAAGAAGCGCGCGCAGCTGTGCGCGCAGGTCGAGCGAGAGGTCATGCTCGCGCTCGCCGAGTGCGTGGGAGAGGGGTTGCCGGACGTGGTCGTCCACAGCGTGGACCCGAACCCGGACGGCGCGCACCTGCGCGTGACCGTCTACCCGTCCGCGGGCGCGCTCGAGGAGGGCGCGGATCTGATCGAGTTGGCGCACAGGCTTGAGGCGCTCGCGCCGCGGCTGCGCGCGGAGGTCGCCGCGGCGATTCACCGTAAGCGCGCGCCGCTGCTCAGCTTCCTGGTCGTCCCGAGGGAGGCCACCGTCTGAGCACTTGGTGAGCGGGCGGGCACCTCTCCAGGGGCTCGCCCGTTCACGCCCTCAACGGTTGATGCGTCGGCGCAGGAACTCGAGCGTGCAGCGCTGCTCGCCGGTGTCGAACCGGCAGGTGTAGTAGGAGACGAGCAGGTCGCTGTTGATGGGGTCGATGGCGGTGGAGACGCCGTACGAGGGGCCGTCGAAGAGGACGTCGACGGTCCAGTTGCCGTCGTCCAGGCGGCGGGCCATGTTGAGCTGGGTGTTGTCCTGGTTGTTGAAGGCGATGACGAGCGAGCCGTCGACCGCCTCGATCATCGACGAGTAGCCGCTGATCTGCTCGTCGAAGGGCTCGCGCTCACGCTCCAGGTCATTGACCGGGCCGCAAGAGAAGAAGAGGAGCGAGCCGAACTGGGAGGAGATACAGACGTCGCCTCCGTCGCGCGCGACCATGGAGGACGCCACGATCTGGGAGGAGGTCAGGTAGCCGATGCGGTCCCAGAGGTTGTCCTCGAGCTTGAAGCGGGCGACGCCGTAGGGGCCGGTGCGCCCGTCGCGGTGGACGAGGAAGAGGTTGCCGTCGCCGTCGGCCTGGAGGCCGCGCTCGAGCGCGGCGGAGGCGCCGATGGGTACCTCGAGCGTGCGCAGCTTGAACCAGCGTGGGCTGGCCGAGGTCATGTCGGCGGCGAAGAGATCGATCTCGGTGGAGGAGTCGCCCGCGAAGGTGACGTAGAGGCGGGTGTCGTCGTGGGTGAGGTCGAGGCCGTCGAAGCGGCCGGTGAACTCGACCTCCAGCGTGCGGACGTCCCAGCGGTCCTGGCGCTCGCGTAGGGCGGTGCGGAACTCGCCGTTGCGCACGTCGAGGTAGGCCAGATAGGGCGTGTTCTCGTAGACGTCGAGGCCGAACGTGGTGTTCTGGACGGCGACGTCCTCGATGGTCCAGCCGCCCGATCCGCGGGGGCTCGAGGCGACGGAGAGGTAGGTGAACTCCTCGGAGCAGAACGCGTCGTCGCAGCGGTGGAAGCCGAGCCAGATGGTGCCGTCCTCGCCGACCGACAGGGAGCTGCGCTCGTTGAGGGCCTGCTCGGCGGTGACCTCGAGGACGACCTGCGGGGTCTCCGGGAGGTCGGGCGCGTCGGGCTCCATGTCGGGGGGGACGTCGAGCTCGGCGTCCGGGGCGACGTCTGGTTCGGCGTCAGGGGTGGCGTCCAGGCCGACGTCCAGGCCGATGTCCAGGCCGATGTCCAGGCCGACGTCCTGGCCGTCTTCGGGCTCCTCGAGGTCCCACGCGTCGTAGAGCCGATCCTCGCAGTTGCAGGCGCCGAACGGCATGAGCGCGACGATGAGCGCGACGCGAGCTGAGGGAATTCGGTGGATTCGCGGCACGTCAGGACCCCAAGGAGTACAGTATGTTACGGCCACACACTGTGACCTCGCTGCGCGGAGGTTACGCACACTGAGACGCCGGGTCCAGCGCGGTCAGCGGGCGTCGACCAGGTCGAGGACCGAGGCGGCCTGCTCGAAGCCGAGCTTGAGCAGGAACGCGGAGTTGCGCCCGTAGGACTTGGCGCCGAGGACGAAGAAGTCGCGCTCGGGGTTCAGGAGCGTGTCGACGCCTGCGCTGGTCTGGGCGAGGCAGTCGCCGCCGCCGCCAGCGGCCATGAGCGAGGCGGCGAGCTTCATGGGTCCTTCGGAGGCGTAGCAGAGGTGGACCTGGAGCTCTCGAGCGAGCTCGAGGTCGGGCTTGTAGCCGACGTTGGAGACGACGCGGTCGACTGAGAAGCGCTGGGTGGAGCCGGCGCGGGTGATGGTGACCTCGAGGGAGCCGTCATCGCCCGCGCGCAGCGCCTCGACGCGTGAGGAGCGCAGAGGCGTGATCCCGTCGACGGAGCCCGAGGCGGCGGCGTTGCCGAACGCGGCGAGCGCGGCGCGCTGGGGTAGCGTGTCGTCGGGGAGGACCTCGTAGGGGTCGGAGTCGCCCAGGAGCAGCCAGCTTATGCGCGTCGACGGCGCGTCGGCCTTGAGGGCGTGCAGGAGCTTGAGCGAGGTGACCGCGGAGTAGCCCGCGCCGACGACGAGGACGCGCTGGCCAGCGTAGAGTTCACGGTCGGCGCCCTCGATGTCGGGGACGTAGCGCTCGATGAGCGCGTCGGACCGGGACTCGCCGAGCGCGGGGAGGCCGCCGGGGCCGAGCGCGTTGGGCGAGCGGTAGGAGCCGGTGGTGTCGAAGACGAGGTCGGCGTGCTCGTAGCGCTCCTCGCCGCCCTGGCGGACGAGCATCGAGAAGGCGCCGAGCGCGGCGTCGCGCCCGCCGACGTGGGCGCCCTTGAGCGCGGAGTCGCGTGCGACGGCGACGACCTCGCAGTGCTCGTG
>OJDV01000274.1_pt1 | contig 19264 bp, 18 predicted proteins | sample 1592911 | NCBI WGS metagenome assembly OJDV01 (sample SAMN05416860, study PRJEB24817) | seawater metagenome | isolation source: Sea water | place: Canada:Atlantic | collected 2013-11 | reverse complement strand
CGAGATTTCTGCCTGTCTCGTGGGCTCGGAGATGTGTATAAGAGACAGACTTTCCATAATTCAGGTCCAGGTCGTACACCATAAACAATGACTTGTTCTACATCTTTGTTGTTTTGATTGTTATTAGAAGTATTTTCATTCGCAAATACTTGAAAAGATAATGTTAGGAGAAGAGCGTAAAATATGTTCATAGTGTTTTATTAAGATTGTATAAATATAAGAAAAGGTACCTACTAAGGCACACAACATACAGGGATTAAAAAAGTAGCAGCAAGATTGATTGTATCTTTTAGAATGTGATATAAAATTATACCTTTGAATACATTAAAAAATTGTTATCTAGACTTTTTTATATCTCTTTTTTAATAAAAAGATTCACTTAATTAATTGAAGTAACTATCAATATTATTCCTATTTATAAACAAGGCGCGATAAATCGCGCCGTTTCTAAATATCATTATATCTTATTATGCAAAAGCCTCACGGCTATTGATGTCATACTTTGAACCTTCGCCTAAAATGTGCAATTTCATTCCAATTAATGTAATGCATTCTTTGTGACGGGCATCGTGCATGGATGAGTGAGTGAGTTCGCCTGGGTCAACCACTGTCACTGCTCCAGCTCCGACTACTTCCATCACGCCATCAGGTCCAATAAATGCTGCTGTGTCTTCATCAACTCCAAACCCAGATATAAATGGATTGTAGGATAATGCAGACATTAACCGACCGATTCTATCGCGTTGTCTGAAATGTTGATCAACAATAATTTTATTGGTAAGTCCCAAGCCAGGTGCCATCACAGCCCCATCTTCTTTAGGAGTAGGTCCAGTTCTTCCACCAGCTATCATGTGCTCAGACATGATGGCAGCCCCAGCTGATGTACCAGCAATATGTATGCCCTGTGCATTCAAGTCTCGGATCAGTTTGGCCACAGGTGTGCCTCCTAATATAGTAGATAAACGCAATTGGTTGCCGCCAGTGATAAATATGCCGGTGGCCCTTTTGAGTTTGCCTTGAATGCGCTCTTCAAAACAATCTTCGCGTTCATCAACACGAATATACATGGCTTTTCCACCAAAATTTTCAAATATTTCTACGTATCTTGGTCCGGTATCCTCAAGTTGAGAGGCTGTTGGGATAATTAAAATTCGTGCATCATCACCGCCAGATAATTCCCAGAAACGGTGCAGAATTTTCATGTCGTTTTCTTTGTCTTCCGCTCCACCGATTGGGATTATCCATCCGCGGTCTACGTTTTCAATTGCCGAAGCAGGGCACATAATGACTCCTTAGTATTTGTTTTAATTTATGTTTGTTCAAAACAACCGTATTTAACTGTTTTGTGATTTTTTTGATGCCATTGACCCAATGCCATGACTGATTCAATGGTATTGTCTTTGTCTAATATGACCAGATCTGCATCATGGCCAACTTTAATTTGACCCTTATTGTTTAATCTTAATAACGCAGCAACATTACTGGTAAACGGTGCGATAACATCTTCAAGATTATGGCCTTCGTCTAGTAATTCTTTTATACAATCACTGAGTAAAGTGCACTTTCCATAGTCTAAATGTAACAATTCGCCTTGTTCATTAAAATGCGGTAAACATCCGCCGCCATCAGATGAGATGGTGAATTTTTGTTTATCAAAACCACCTGCTGTGTATCTTCTATAGGATTCAGCTGCTGAATATTCTGTGTCGCTTTCATTTGGTGGGAAAGCTGTTACATCAATATTGATGCCTCTTTTGGTTAACTCACAGGCTTGCTCAAACAAAGGAATATTGCGGTTACAATGTGTTGGGTTCAATACTCGTGGCGGAATTTCAGTTTCATCCATTATTTTTTCTAACAAATCCAAGCCTCTGCTGCCATCACCCAAATGAAAATGCAGGATACCCGCTTTACCTGTCATGATTCCTGCTACATGGACATCGCCAGCAATGCGTGCGATTTCATTGAGAGTAGGCTGTGATGATCGGTGATCTGATATGGCCAATTCACCCACACCTATGATGGGTTCGATATGAACCATGTCTTTAAGAACAGAATCAGTCAATGTGGTTAATGGTATGTGGTAACCGCCTGTATAGCACCAAGCACTGATGCCTTGTTCGCGCAAGGCATAGACTTGAGCAATAACAGATGAAGTATTTCTGGTCACATCATCGGTTCCCAATAAGCCAATGACTGAGGTCACACCTGCTTTTGTATACTGACTCAGTTCAACTGCTGGGACTTTGGTTTTAAACCCAGCTTCTCCACCGCCGCCAGTAATGTGCGCATGCCCATCTATTAACCCCGGCACCAGTCTCTTTCCTGCAAAGTCAATGTCTGATGCCAGTAAATTTTGATCAATTTCAATCACTTCTTTTGAAAGTGCAACAATTTTTCCTGCAGCCACCAAAAGGTGACATTTGCCCAATGGTTTGGGTGAAAATATCTCGACATTGTTAAGGCGATGAATCATCTAAAAGTGTTGTGGTTGTTGACAATTCGCTATATTACAACATAGGGGATTTGAACTCTAGTAAAATTCAGTTACAATACCATTCTTGTAAATATTTAGACACATAAATGACAAATTATCCATTAACCAGAAAAAGACGATTAAGGTTTACTGATTCTATCCGCAGTTTAGTAGCAGAAAACCACATACATGCCAGTGATTTGATTTGGCCAGTATTTGTTTTAGAAGGCGAAAACCGCCAAGAAGCCATTGAATCAATGCCAGGTGTGTTTCGTATGTCTCAAGATTTGTTGGTGGAAAAATTAACCCATCTTTTTGGGATGGGACTCAAAGCAGTGGTATTATTTCCAGTGGTGACTGCGGATAAAAAATCTGAATATGCAGAAGAAGCCTATAGCGATGATGGATTGGTACAAAGAACCATCAGAGCCATTAAGCAAGCATTGCCAGAAATATTGGTCATATCTGATGTTGCCCTTGATCCATATACCATACATGGTCAAGATGGGTTGATTGATACAGAAGGATATGTCATCAATGATGAAACCATCGAAGTTTTGTGCAAACAGGCTTTAAGTCATGCACAAGCAGGAGTGGACATTGTTTCGCCATCAGACATGATGGATGGCAGGATTTTAAAAATCAGACAAACCTTAGAGTTAAATGATTTAGTTAATACATCTATACTGGCTTATTCGGCAAAATATGCCAGTTGTTTTTATGGTCCTTTTCGTGATGCAGTTGGCTCTGCAGGTAATTTAGGTAAAAGCACTAAAGAAAGTTACCAAATGAACCCAGCAAATACCAAAGAAGCATTAGAAGAGATTGCCATGGACATTGATGAAGGTGCTGATATGGTGATGGTTAAACCAGGCATGCCTTATTTGGATATCATTAGTCAAGCCAGTTCTGCCTTTAATGCTCCAATTTTTGCCTACCAAGTCAGCGGTGAATATGCCATGTTACAAAGTGCCATTGACAATGGTTATTTAGAAGAAAAGAAAGCCATTATGGAGAGCATTATGTGTTTTAAAAGAGCTGGGTGCGATGCCATTTTGACCTATTACGCTGATAGGATATTAGATTATCTTAATGAAAAATAAGATCCATAAACTGGCTTTATTTGGAGATCCTGTTAGTCATAGCTTGTCACCACAAATCCATCAAATGTTTGCCAAGCAATTTGATCTAACAATTGAATATGATTTAATGCAAGTGCATGAAACTGAATTTGCGGCTTCAGTAAAAGAATTTTTTGATGCAGGAGGTTTAGGAGCGAATGTAACATTACCACACAAATCACTGGCATTATCAGTGGTTGATAAAGTTAAAAAGAGTGCGAAATTATCACAAGCTGTTAACACATTTTATAAAAACAAAAACTCTCTTTTATGTGGAGACAATACGGATGGAAAAGGGTTTGTTAAAGACATAAAAAAAAGACTTGGGTTTAAATTCAAAAATAAATCCATATTGATATTGGGAGCAGGTGGTGCTACTCAAGGCATTGTTCCAGCTATATTTAATAAAAACCCCAAACAAGTGATGATTGCCAACCGCAGTATTGAAAAAGCCGAACAAATATGTGTTTTTAAAAATACCCATGCCATTAATTTTGATGATTTAGAAGTACACCAACAAAAATTTGATTTAATCATTCATGCCAGTTCATTAGGCCATCAAGGAAAAACACTCAAATTCCAAACACATCATGTTCATGAAAAAACCATTGCCTATGATTTAAGTTATGGATTAACTGCAAATCCATTTATGGAATTTTGTCGATCAAAAAATATACAACAAATCAGTGACGGTTTAGGTATGCTTATCGAACAGGCTGCATTATCGTTCGAATTATGGTTTGGATTAAAACCTGAAACTTCATCAATAAAAGATTATTTGACACGTTCGAAAATGTCATAATCTCTAGGTACATAAGGCAAATGTCTTTCTACCCATTCTTCCACAACAATGTCAGGTTTGTGTAATTTAATTTCTTGATTTAAGGATTTGTAATGTGGTTTGCGCCATAAAAAGGTGGCTTGGTTAAACTTGACAGAAAAATACTGCATCATGAAATTTTTGAAAAAGGAGTCACCATAAATAATGGTTTTTAATGTTTGGCTTGAACAGATAGTGGTGTAATTGGTGCCTTTAGAATTGTTTTGTTTGGTTTTGACTTTACAGGCATTCTTTAGATTAGGTTTTGGACTAAAACTATCATAGTTTTGTGCACCAATAAATTGCGCCAAATCGCCATTAAATCCTGTTTTAGGATCTATGATTTCGAATAGTTCTGCATTTATTTTGCCTTTGAATAGCGATTCTATGGTTTGCATAACCTGATGCTGTGCAATATTGGCTGCTTCATGATTCCAGTGCGTATCACCTTTGTAATATAACTGTTTAGCTTTTGCTTGAATAAGTCGATCTCTTAAATCTATCACAGGTATATTAGTATTTGCCCTTAGACTTTGAATCAACTGATCAGTGGCGGAGAGTTGATTTACTTTGGTGATGTATTCTGGCAATTTGTCTGAATAGATGGTGTGTTTATTGGGGGCAATAAAAAACACATAAGCTATGCCTTGTTTTTGTAGCCATTTGTATTGACCATTTAAGTAATGGGTTATTTGCTTAAGTTGCTCATCAGAGTAAAGGTTTTTGTTTTTGAAATCTCCAATAGGATCACCAAATTTGTTATATCCCACTTTGTTAGAACCCAAAAACAACCAACCATCTTTGCCAATAGTGACATCATCAGTGGGTGAATCTCCCAATTTGGTTTTGAGTGTTTTGTAGGTATTTGTGAGCGTCTGCCTCAAACCAAAATGGTCTGAAAAATATTGATCAATTTTTATTGGCATTTCAATAAAGGTATCAACATCGGTAGGCAGTTGTGGAAATTTAGCCAATTTTCTTTTTTCGACATCAGACACGATACTGCCTTGTTCAAATATTCCAATAAAAAATGGCACAAATAGAGACACAATGAAAACACCAATAATGGCTGCATTTTTTAGATTTTTCTGTATTGATAATTGACTCATTGCATCAAAACCTAAAATAAATAAAAGGGTTGTAAGTAGACGCAGATATTTTAACAAGGCTTAAAAACAGTAAACTTGATAACAATAACACATGACTGACTTCAATGGATATGGCTTGAGCAAATGGTTTATTTGGTTTGTTCAATAATTTTTTAAACTGTTGATAAATTGGTGTACATAGAAATAGACCAAAACACAGGGCAATAATGGATTCATTGGTCACAAATTGATTGTATTGTAATGCGGATGAATTAATGGTGTCAGGATTAAATAGTACTGTAATATAATGTATGGCGTCGGATAAATTTTCAGATCTAAAAAACACCCAACCGATGATCACAACCAAAAGTAAATACAAGTGTTGAAAAGGTTTCCACAAATTATTGAGACTGTTTTTAAAACCAGAATTCTCTAACATTAAGAATGAACCATGGAACAAACCCCACACCAAGAAATTCCAGCTGGCGCCATGCCAGAAACCTGTCAGGGTAAAGACCAAGATAAGGTTTCTATAGATTTTTATTTTGGAAACCCTATTGCCACCCAAAGGGATATACAAATAATCTCGGAACCAAGTCGATAAAGATATGTGCCAACGGCGCCAGAACTCACCCAAAGATGTGGCAATATAAGGGTAGTTAAAGTTCTCTAAAAATTTAAACCCAAACATTTTGCCCAAACCAATGGCCATGTCTGAATAACCTGAAAAATCAAAATAAATTTGCAATGTATAGGCTATGATGCCAATCCAAGCCAAAGGCATACTCAAATCATTGCCAGATACTGAGAAAATAGAATCTGCCACTTCTCCCAAACTATTCGCAATTAAAACCTTCTTGGCTAACCCATAGATAAATCTTTGTACACCACTGGCAAACAAATCTAATGAGTGTATTCTGTTGATAATTTGATCGGCAACTTGATTGTACCTAACAATCGGTCCTGCTATGAGTTGTGGAAATAATGAAATATATAAGGCCAACTGAAATACATTTTTCTGAACCACAACTTGTTTGCGATAGACATCGACAATATAGGATATGGCTTGGAAGGTAAAAAATGAAATACCAAGTGGCAAATGAATCGGTTCTATGGTTATCGCATCAAAGCCAAAAGTTGTGATTAAATGATTTAAATTATCATTAATAAAATTGGCGTATTTAAATGTTGTGAGTAATAGTAAATTGATTGAAACGGCAAAAAATAGATAGATCTTTGCTGGTTTTGATTTTTGAAATTGTTTGTCTATTAAGAGACCAAATATATAATTGGAAACAATACTAACAAGCATGATGCCCAAATAAAAGACTTCACCCCAGGCATAAAATAATAAGCTAAATACCAATAGCACACCATTTTTAATAGAGCGAGGAGCTAAATAATAAGCCATTAATATCAATGGCAGAAAGCCAAATAGAAACAGCGGAGAACTAAAGACCATTTAGTTTAGTGTTGTAAAAATTGTATTTTAAGTGAAATCTACTAACTATACAATTATCTACTCAAATCCATTCTCAAAGATTTCATCAGCCAAGAATAAACCATTGTTTTTAGGTCCATTTCTAAATGATCTCCACGGTAAAAAGGTGGATGTTGCCGCATCAATGTCCCATACATAAATCGATGCTGGTAATGCAGGATTAGTAAATGCATTGCTACCAGTTGCTATCAATTCGTAATCACCATCTTGATCCAAATCAGCAATGTTTGGCGTGCTTGAAATGGTAAAACTAGTTAGCATTCTGACTCCAGGAGGAGGGAGAGGTAATAATTGAGTCCCATTTTTATCCCATATCACAATATCAAAATTACTGGGCAAAATAACATCTAGCTCACCATCGCCTGTCATATCAACCACTATAGGTGAGGCATTTTTTGCGGCATATTCTATAAAAGTGCAGCCATTTGGGTCGCAAAAGTTCGGGACATTAGGTCTTCGTTGCCATTTAGGTGTGCCATTGCTATTGAGAACAATGACTTTACCCACTTCTGGAGGGCCAGATCCAATTAAAAATGCGTGCACTATGACTTCTAAAGAGCCATCTCCATCAATATCCGCAATTGCAGGTGAACTGGTAACTGTGGCAAAATCACCCAAATCAAATGGCCAACCAGCAATGGGTGTTCCATTCAAATTATAAGCATAAATTTTATTGTCCACAGCATGTGAAATATTTGCGGGCACACAAGGCGGGTTTTGCCAACAATAACCAGTTCCAACAATAATATCTAAATTGCCATCATTGTTGATATCTGCAATGGCAGGTGATGACCAGATGACTTCATCAATATCAATGGCTGTTTGAACGGTTCCATTATGACCATTGATCACCAGTATTCTGCCACCATCGATGGTGATATTGTTATCATCTATATGAGAATCTACGCCTATAATGATGTCTAATTGACCATCTTTATTCATATCGGCAATGGCAGGTGATGACCAAATTGTATCATTCACATAAACTTTATGTGGAGCCACTTGTTCATTAAAACCTGGAGGAAGTTGAACGCCAGTTACAGCAGGAGCTTGTTGACTCCTCCATAATATTGAACAATCATGATTAAGAACCAGTATATTGGCACCCCAATCTCCGATTACAATTTCCAGTTCTGGATCACTGTCCAAATTGGCCACTGCTGGAGAACTAAATACTCCTAATGCTCCTTGGGGTGAAAATGGTTGTGGTGTGTAATTGCATTTAAAAGTACCATTATTATTCAATACAGTTAATGAGCCTACTGCAGCAGCCGTAAATGTGCTACCAGATGAGACAATGATTTCCTTTGTTCCATTGCCATCTAAATCAGCAACCGCAGGCTTAGATTCGATAGATGCAGTACCTGTGTTGTACCGCCATAACTCGCTTCCTGTAGAGTTCACTGCATAGACCATTCCACCAGAATCACCAACAATAATTTCTGGTTTGGAATCACCCATAATATTTTCAATCGTAGATGAGCCTGCACGTATCAATTTCGAATTGGATAAATTGACAGGAAAACCAGTCTGTGGTGAGGTACTAAAAGAGAAACAAACGGATGAAAAAAATGTTCCTAAAATGAATAGATTCAGTTTACGCATAATAACCTTTGTTGATATCTGTGTGAATAATAAATTAATATTTTATTTTACATAAAAAAAGTAAAATTTTTGTGAAGCAATTGACTAATTTAATATTAAATTACAATAATTATAATTTAAACACTATGATACTATAGTTTATGGCTTAAATATAAACGCAAATTTTAAATTGACAAATATTTGCAGTTCATAAGACCAGATAGCTAAAATTAACTTATAATAAACATAATAAACCCATTTAAATAAAATAATACAATGAGAAATCTTTTTGAATAAGCTCAGGTTTTTACACATACCTAAAACAGCAGGTACAACGTTTACAAATATTCTTATTGAGCAATATGGAAACGAAAATTATTTTCAGTTTACTGGTGATATCGATCAAGATTTGATCAATTTTAAGTCTTTACCTAATGATAAACAAAGTCAAGTTTCCTTGTTTACAGGACATGCACCTATCAAAACAGGACTTGAACTTGCTGATTCAATTGATGTTGTGACATTTCTGAGAGATCCCATTGATAGGGTTAAATCATTTTGTCAGCATGCCTCTGAAGGTAAGAGTCCTTATTTATTAAAAGATTTTCCACCTGAGGAATTTGATTTAAGCAAATTTTTAAGCACGCCAATTTTTGAACTAGAAAACCTTCAAACAAAAATGCTGATCAATAAAGGCCGCAGTGCTGTTAGGATTCAAATGCCACCATCTGAAGCAATTGACTTGGCGATGGATAATTTAATCCGCAAAACAACCTTTGGTTTGGTAGAGTATTTTGATGAAAGTTTAATATTATTTCAACAACAATACCGATGGAAATTGCCAGTTTACAGTTCAAGTAATAAAAAAGATAAGAATAGACTGATTGAATTTAAGCCGCACCACATAGATAAAATTAAGCAATTGAATGCTATGGATATTGAATTGTATCAAAGGGCAAAAATATGTTTTAAATCAAACTTAAAAAGTCAATTTTTTATTAAATGGAAAGTCAATAAATTACGGAAGCTAACCAAATATCGAACATTAGGGAAAATTACATTTTGGGCAAAAATTAACAACTTTTTCAAACTGAAACTTAAGTAAAACCCTTACAATATTTTCTTATTATATTCACACAAATCTTCAATAATACATTCCTTACAGTTCGGTTTTCTGGCTTTGCAGATGTATCTTCCGTGCAATATGAGCCAATGGTGAGCATCCATCAAGTACTCTTTTGGAATTAACCGCACTAGGCTTTTTTCAATTTGTAAGACATCTTTACCATGTGCTAATTTAGTGCGTTTTGAAACCCGAAAAATATGTGTATCAACTGCCATGGTCGGTTGTCCAAAGAATGTATTGAGAACCACATTGGCAGTTTTTCTTCCGACTCCCGGTAAGGCCTCCAAGTCTTTGCGATTATCAGGCACAACACTGTTGTGTTTTTCAACCAAAATTTGACAGGTTTTTATGACGTTTTTTGCCTTTGAATTAAACAAACCAATGGTTTTAATATAATCTTTGAGTGTTTCTAAACCCAAATCGAACATTTTTTGTGGCGTATCGGCCACTTTAAATAACCGAAAGGTGGCTTTATTAACACCCACATCTGTGGCTTGAGCCGATAATATCACCGCGATTAACAATTCAAAAGCCGATGCATACTCTAATTCAGTCGTGGGATTGGGATTGATTTGTTTTAAGCGTTTAAAGATCTCCGTGCGTTTTTGTTTGTTCATAAAGTTTATCTTTTAACAGCTTCAGGTTTATTGGCCTTGGCAATTTTTCCCAATGCATCGAAAACAGGTTGAAAAGCAGGGCGCTTAATGTATTGTCCTGATCCTTTTTCAGCCATCAATGTGCCATTGGCATATTTAAGCACACCATTACAAATCGTATGTGAGGGCAAGCCCTTGACTTGCATGCCTTCAAAAATATTAAAATCAATGTTCTGGTGGTGGGTTTTGGCAGAAATGGTTTTGCTTAACTCTGGATCCCAAACAACAATATCGGCATCAGATCCCACTTGAATAGAACCTTTTCGCGGATGGATATTAAATATTTTGGCGGCATTGGTTGAGGTTATATCCACAAATTCCTCAGGCGTTAATTTGCCAGTGCTGACTCCATGGGTCCACAACACTGCCATTCGGTCTTCAATTCCTGCGGTGCCATTGGGTATTTTACTAAAGTCATCTTTGCCCACTGCTTTCTGATCGGCACAGAAACAACAGTGATCTGTGGCTGTTGTTTGTAAATTGCCCGACTGTAAGCCTTTCCATAAAGCTGTTTGGTGTTCTGGTGATCGAAATGGAGGAGACATCACATGTGCAGCAGCAGATTCAAAATTGGTGTCTTGATAAACACTTTCATCGACCAATAAATGACCGGCCAAACATTCACCATAAACCCGTTGGCCATTGTTACGTGCTTGGGTGATTTCATTTAAAGCATCTTCTGTTGATACATGCACCAGATAAACTGGTACGCCAATTACATCGGCAATTTTTATGGCACGATTAGCCGCTTCAGCTTCAGCAGCAGGTGGTCTTGATAAAGGGTGGCCTTCTGGCCCAGTAATGCCTTGAGCCAATAATTGTTTTTGTAGTTGAAAAACCATTTCACCATTTTCAGCATGACAAGTTGGAATAGCGCCCAATTCTAAAGAACGAGAAAAACTGTTATACATGATTTCATCATCGGCCATGATTGCACCTTTGTATGCCATAAAATGTTTAAAGCTATTCACCCCTTCTTCTTCAACCAATGTTTTCATGTCCGCTTTTACTGTTTCATCCCACCAAGTTATGGCCACGTGAAATGAATAATTGGAACAGGATTTTTCTGACCATTCCCTCCACTGATTGTAAGCTTCCATGATGTTTTGTTGCGGACCAGGTATAACAAAATCAATGATCATGGTGGTGCCACCAGCCAGGCCTGCCGCTGTGCCAGTATAAAAATCTTCACTGGCAACAGTGCCCATAAAAGGCAATTGCATGTGTGTATGTGGATCAATACCACCAGGCATAACGTATTGGCCATTGGCATCTATGACCTGAGTATTACTGGGCACGTCCAAATCATTGCCAATGGCTTTTATAACACCATCATTACAGTAAATGTTAGTTTTTTTACGTTGTCCGTCGGATACGACAGTACCATTTTTAATCAACAGTGACATACAATACTCCAAATTATTTTATCAAATTATACTCTACATTTACTTACTTTTAAAACTACTAAGTGCATATCATTAATAGATTTCATAAGAGTCAGTTCACAAATAATCTAAAGGACTAAATCTATTTTGAATGCTCAACTCTTTGACAACATGTGTGTATATCATCGTTGTTTCTAAGCGTTTATGGCCTAATAATTCTTGAATCGTGCGAATATCAATACCAGCTTGTAATAAATGTGTTGCATAGGAATGCCTAAAAGTATGGGCAGTTACTTTTTTATTCACTTCTGAGGCTATGACAGCTTTTCTTAAATTTCTACTATAGGTGCTTTCCAAAACATGGTGTCTTCTTTTTAGTGAAGACTTTGGCACTTTTGATACCTTAGCCATCGGAAATAAGTATTGCCATTTAAATTCTTTTGCTGCATTTGGATATTTTCTTGCAAGCGCATTGGGCAATTCAACAGTGCCTAATCCTTTTCTTAAATCATCATCATGTAAAGATTTATTGTGTTTAATTTGTGCTTTAAATTTTTCTAGTAGTCTTTCTGGCAATGGTAAAGACCTGTCGTCCAGGGATTTGCTGTCCCAAATTATCATTCTATTGTAGTCGAAATCAATGTCTTTCACTCTTAAATTTAACACTTCAGAAAGCCGTAATCCGCAACCATAAATGGTTTCAGAAATGGTTTTATAAATGTTGTTTTTAAATTGACTGAGGATGAGTTTAACTTCTTTGGTACTTAGTACCGTTGGCAAATGAACCCTTTGTTTGGCTCTTAATGCATTGATGTTTTCATCTTTAAGGGAGATTTGTAATACTTGATTGTATAAAAACAACAGCGCATTAAACGCTTGATTTTGTGTGGTTGCAGAAACCTTCCTGTGTGTTGCTAAATAGGATAAATATTGTTCAATTTCTAATTTCCCCATGTCTTTTGGGTGTTTTTTTTGATGAAATAAAATGTATTGTCGAATCCAGTAAATATAATTCTTTTCTGTTCCATCACTGTAATGCAGAAACTTAATTTTGGTTCTGACTTGATCTAATAATTTCATAAAATTGCACATTAAACACGATATTTACTGATAATAAAGCATTCGTGCAAATTAATCACGTATTCTACGCATAAAACCTACACAAAAACAGTTAAAAACCTTAAGATACTGGTAAATAACACTAAATAAGAGGCAAAAATGATGGTTTTGAACAGATTAATGTGCATTAATGCACTACTATCAAGTTGATAAGTGGCGCATCCATGCGCCACTTATCGCCGAGCTAACCTGTCCCTTTGTTAGAGATTTGCGTTGTTAAATATAAAATTAGTTTATCTGGTCGGTGGCTTGAGTTATCATCATCTAAGTAGAATAAATTAAAATGGAATAAATACTATGACCGAGTGTTCAAAAGGCTGCACCACCTATCAAAAGGGCACAACACAGACGAGCGCTTGTATGATCGTCCCTGATCATACAAGCACTAGCAGGTTAGCTCGGCGTTATGTTCACCTAAATTTAGAATGAACCTTATGAAAGTATATTTGGATGATGAACGAAAAACACCAGAAGGCTGGGTAAGGGTATATTGGCCAGAGGAAGTAATTGAGCTCTTAAAAACTGGTAAGGTCACTGAAATAAGTCTAGATCATGACTTGGGTGACGATGAGCATGGTACGGGTTACGACGTTGTAGTTTGGATTGAAGAGCAAGTTTATACTAATGGTTTTGTACCACCAAAAATGGGTGTTCATTCAGCTAACTCATCAGCTCGAGAAAAGATGGAGAGTGGCATTAAAAATATACATCGTAAAATTGGTGGCTAAAACAAGAATTCGCACATAACAAAGCATTCATACGGACATTATAAGCTCCGGCTAAATTGGGCATACGCTTCGCGTATTGTACGCCCAATTCAGCCTCCACTTATAATCCCGCATAATGCGGCGTAAGGAAGACTTATGAATCGAATTAAAGACTATATTGAGTTCCTTGGTGCTATTGGAATCATTGTTGGAATTGTTCTTGTTATTTTACAACTACAACAAAATGAACAATTACTCAGATTTCAAATAGCAACAGAACTCCGAGTAAACAGAGATAATGATAGATTATCAATAAGAGGAAGTGATTACTCAGCAACTCTAGCCAAAGCTCAATCTGGATTAGAGTTAACACCATCTGAGCTTGTCGAGTTTAATGCCCATGCAAATTCAATTATGTCAGAGCTGGACCTTCGTCGCATGCTTGCGGGGGCAGGAATATTTACAGCTGATTGGAAAAATTGGTTAACAGAAGAAACCTGTGAACTTTTCTCTAACAAAGTTGGCCGCTCTTGGATACAGATGAAACTGAGTTATAGCGTAATGGGTCCTGGGGTTGTTGAAAATGACATACTTGAAGAAATTTCTAAACGAGTTAAGAAATGTCCTCCATCATTTTCAACATTAAAATCTGATGAACAAAACTAAAGTGCTTAATCTTCCTAACCAGTACGTGAAGTGGATAGTTTTTCCGTTGCACTTCAAAAGTACAACATACGCAGGGCGTCAACACTCAATAATATTTACAGCCAATCCACCACGTGAAGTTTCTTTGTATTTAGATTGCATGTCTTGACCAGTTATCTTCATGGTCTTAATGACTTTATCTAGTGAGACCCAATGACTGCCATCGCCTTTGGATGACATGCGAAAGGCGTTAATGGCTTTTACCGCGCCCATGGCATTGCGTTCAATACAGGGTATTTGTACTAATCCACCAATTGGATCACATGTTAGACCCAAATTGTGTTCCATGGCAATTTCTGCGGCATTTTCTATGTGTTCAGGAGATTCATGACAAGCCGCTGCCAAACCTGCTGCCGCCATTGAACAAGCCACGCCAACTTCGCCCTGACAACCCACTTCAGCCCCTGAGATTGATGCATTTTTCTTATACAACATGCCCACGGCTCCAGCAGTCAGAATAAAGTTTCTGACTCCTTGAATGTTGGCATCTGGGCAAAAATGGTAATAATAATGTAAGACTGCTGGAATAATACCAGCGGCTCCATTGGTAGGGGCGGTGACCACACGACCACCGGCAGCATTTTCTTCGCTGACTGCAAGTGCATAGAGATTAACCCAATCAAGAATTGTCAACGGATCTCTTAATGCAGCTTGTGGTTTATCTCGCAGTTCCTGGAATAATTCAGGCGCGCGGCGTTTAACTTTCAAACCACCTGGTAAAATTCCAGCAGAATTTAAGCCTCGGTCTACACAGGCTTTAAAAACTTGCCACAAACTATCTAATTTCTTGTTTATTTGCGCTTTGCTTAACCAGGTTTTTTCATTGTGATACATTAATTCTGCAATGGTTAGATTATTCTTATTACACAGCTCTAATAATTCTTCACCCGAGTTAAAAGAATAAGGCAACTCAGTTGCATCTTCGACAATCTCTTTTTGTGCCAGTTTGTTATGGGAAATAATAAATCCACCACCAACCGAGTAAAAGTCTTTTGTTAATAGTTCATTGCCGTCTTTATCAAAAGCAATAAAACGCATGCCATTGGAATGCAATGGAAGCATTTTGCGTTTGTGAAACATCATGTGCTTTTTGGCATTAAAGTCGATGCTAGAGTCTTTGGAGAGTTGTATTTGCTTTTGTTTCTCAACATTTTCCATGATGCCATCAATCAAATCAGGATCAATTTTATCAGGTTGATAACCACTTAATCCTAATATAATGGCTTTATCTGTCCCATGGCCTCTGCCAGTGTGCCCCAATGATCCAAACAATTCTGTCTTAATGCTTGTAACACCATCAATGATCTTACGGGTCTGTAATTGTTGACAAAATAAATAAGCCGCACGCATTGGTCCAACCGTATGTGAACTCGATGGTCCAATTCCTACTTTAAATAAATCAAATACACTGACAGCCATAATACGATAATAATAAATTAATTGTAGGCAATTTTAAGTGGTTTAATTCCATATGTATAGATTATTTTGTATCATGATTGAATATATAACTTGGAAATATCATGGCTACAGAAGATTATTCAAAGAATGGTTTGCTCACTTATTTACGTGAATCAGCAAAATCTGGTGTATTAAATCCTGCTGTAGCACGTAGTAGAAATATTGCCGCCGTACAATTGTTAGATCATATTTCTGCTGAAGAGCGACTAAATTTGCGTTTATTAGATGTAGATAATTTATGTTCTCGCATACATAAATTGGAAGACAGCAGCATAAGAGTAGAAGCTCTGAATTTATATAATGCCCGATTGAAATCAACACTGGCTGATTATTTCTCGTGGATTGATGATCCAGAAAATTTTGTGTCTAAAACTGTTTCGAAACAAGGCAGCCAAGCTCAAAAAAGATTAGGAAAAGAAGAGCAAAAGGCTTTGGAAGATATAACCTTAATTAATGTCGATGCTGATTCAGGAATCATACCTATCGCGATAAGAGAAGACTTAACTGTATTTATCAAAGATTTACCGATAGATTTAACCCAACAAGAAGCCAGTAAAATTGTTAAAGTGGTTAAAGCATATGCACAAGGAGATGAAGATGAATAAATATTTAGCCTATGCACCCATGGCGTTTTTTGGAGTAGTGGGTGTACTGCTTTATATTTATTTTATGAATTATTCTGGTGAAGGTGCTTTTTTAGAAAATTTAGTACCAGAGCTATTAGGATTTTGTTTAGAAGGTTTCTTTTTGATTGGCTTGTTTTCTTATATACAAAAGACCAAGGAACAGAGTCGAAGAAAAGAGCTGTGGTTAAGTTTACGTGGATCACTGCGTAGCTTTTTATCTTATTTAGACATTGCATTTTTAGACAGTAACGCAGAACCCTTGAGTTCAAGCGCTTTAGAACAAAACCCTGAAATCATAGAATTACTCATTCAAAAATTAGAAAACAATGAATTAGATCTAGAAAGCATGGTTCTTTTAAAAAAAACATCTATTAACTCAATACTATTAATACGGGACTTAGTCCCTGTTGCTGCACAGTTAAGTGCAGCGCACATGCGTTGGTGGATTGCTATCAGCGATTCAATGCGCAGAATAAAAAATGCCAACAGCCGTGAAAAATTAGTCAAACACACAGCATTTCTATTAAAGAATATTCAAGAGTTTGATTCATTAGAATATTAGAGACCTTTAATAACTTAAAGTAATTAATTTTTTTTATTCTCATGTTTTGAGAATGGCAATCCCTAAAATGCTTCGTATACCCTAATTTCTATATCAGAAAATAGAGTGTAGGAAAGATTCCTACATAAAAATAGGTAAATTACTGTATTTAAATTTACTCACTCATACTATAATACGAGGCTAATTAATCATGAATAAACAAGCAAAAATTTTGGAGTTAAATATGGATGAAAATAAAAAGAAGGCACTGTCCGCTGCCTTAGGTCAAATTGAAAAGCAATTTGGTAAAGGTTCGGTCATGCGTTTGGGCGATCAAAGCACATTGGTTGGTGAAGTTTATTCAACTGGTTCAATTGGCTTAGACGTTGCATTGGGCATTGGAGGCCTACCCAAAGGCAGAGTCATCGAAATTTATGGTCCTGAGTCTTCTGGTAAAACAACTTTGACACTTCATGCCATTGCAGAATGTCAAAAAGCCGGTGGTACAGCCGCTTTTGTTGATGCTGAGCATGCACTGGATCCACAGTATGCTGAAAAATTGGGCGTTAACATCAATGATTTATTAATCTCACAGCCAGATACAGGCGAACAAGCCTTAGAAATTACAGACATGTTAGTGCGTTCAGGTGCAGTGGACTTGGTTGTTATTGATTCGGTTGCAGCACTAACTCCACGGGCAGAGATTGAAGGCGATATGGGTGATTCTCATATGGGATTACAAGCAAGATTAATGTCTCAAGCATTGAGAAAATTAACGGCCAATATTAAACGCACCAATTGTATGGTGATATTTATTAACCAAATTCGCATGAAAATTGGGGTGATGTTTGGTTCTCCAGAAACCACTACAGGTGGTAATGCATTGAAATTTTATGCCTCAGTAAGATTGGATATTCGCCGCATCGGCGCGATTAAGAAAGGCGATGAAATTCTGGGCAACGAAACCCGCGTTAAAGTGGTCAAAAACAAAATGGCTCCTCCATTCAAACAAGTTCAATTTGAAATTGTTTATGGTCAAGGCATATCACGTTTAGGCGAGCTCATCGATTTAGGAGTGGCACATAACTTGGTGAACAAATCAGGGTCTTGGTACTCTTACGGTGAGACCCGAATTGGTCAAGGCAAAGAAAACGCCAAAATGTACATGCAAGACAACCCTGAAACAGGGCAAGAACTCGAAGACAAATTGCGTGAAATTCTTATGCCTAAACAGAATGCTGACAAAGCTGAAGAAAAAGCCAAAGAAAAATAACCATCCAAGTGAGTAAAAAGAACTACACACTGAGAACGGATTTAGAAAAAGCCAGGGCATCTGCCCTGGCTTCTTTGGTTATGCGTGAGCATTCTGTTAAAGAGTTACAAGACAAACTTACCCGCAAAGAATATGAACAAGACAGCATCGAAATCGTTATCGAAGAATGTTTAAAAGACAATTACTTGAATGACCAACGCTTCGCAGAAATATTCTGGCGCAGCCGATCAAGAAAAGGTTTTGGCCCAAAGAAAATACTCATGGAATTAAAACAAAAAGGCATTGATTCCCACATGGCCCATGACACCTCTATTCAAGAAGAATTAGATTTCGAAGACGTCGTCAAAGCCATCTATGAAAAAAAATACAAAGGCAAAGAAATAATAGACTTCAAAGACAAACTCAAACGCCAAAATTACCTGTACCAAAGGGGCTTTGATATGGACTTGATTAAGGTTGTTATTTCTTCAAATTAAACTAAAACACCAGGAAATTATACCAATGAGCAAGACAAAACAAGCCTTTCTTAGGGCAATCGCCATAAAATTAGAAGTTGATGCGCACAAAAAATACCGCAAAATAATGTCTAGAATATTCTGGCTTTAATTATGGGTTATTGTACTTAATCGATCTCATCATCGTCGTATTCAACCTTTGGTTGCACTATGCCTTGAGTTAGAAACATATTGATCACCAAAAATCCCAATCCGCCGAAGAAGAACATTTTAGCAAAGTGTTTGATTATTGCGCCAAATCCGTTATTTCTTTCTAAGACAGCTGCGACACCAGACATTAATGGATCGGATTTCTTATAGGCTATTTTAATGCCATCATTGCCCATATATTTATTCAGGTTTTTATGAGAGGAAACAAATTCCTTTTGATAACTGGTCCCATTGGCATTAAAAGAGTATCGATACGAGGATTGCGTATCTGATATGTAATCGGAAAGTTCTTCAAATTCAGCTTCTAGGTACACAGCATCATTTAATATTTCGTCAGAATAAATGTGTCTTGAAATTGAGTTATATCTGTCTCTTATACACATCTCCGAGCCCACGAGACAGGCAGAAATCTC
>OJDV01000273.1_pt1 | contig 19269 bp, 11 predicted proteins | sample 1592911 | NCBI WGS metagenome assembly OJDV01 (sample SAMN05416860, study PRJEB24817) | seawater metagenome | isolation source: Sea water | place: Canada:Atlantic | collected 2013-11 | reverse complement strand
GGTTAGTTATACTTTTAAAAATATGTTAATTATTTAATAAATCAAATTATAAGATTTATCTTCCACGAAGATAAATTTTATAACTAAAAAAAAATATACGTACTCATACGTAAATTATAAATCTTAATTAATTGTTTTCTAATATAGTATAAATAAAAAGCCTCCTTATCAATTAAGATAAGGAGGCTTTTTAATGGTTTTGAAATCAGTTATTTAATCATCTCAAAACTACGTTTGATAAAAGTGGTTAACTCTTCACCCTTTAAAAGGTTTTGAGATAAACGAGCTAAATCCAAAGCTTGGTTCACCAAACGTTCTTTCTTTTTAGCAGTTTTGGTGTTTAGTATTTCACCAATTAACTCATTGTTAGTGTTAACTACCAAATTATACATATCTGGCATATTACCCATACCAAACATACCACCACCTCCACCGGTTTGTTGCATCTCTTTCATACGACGCATAAACTCTGGTTGTGTAATAATAAACGGATTGGCATTGCTATCCATCGCTTCTAATTGAACAGAGAATTTTTCTTGAGGAATGATCTCTGTTAATATCGTTTTTAAAGATTCTTTTTCATCTTCATTCAATTTAGAAATTTGTTCTTCATCTTTCTTTATTAAATTGTCGATATGATCTCCATCTACTCTTACAAAAGTTACATTTTCTTCTGTAGATTCTAATTTTTGAATTAAATGAGAAACAATAGGAGAGTCTAAAAATAATACTTCGTATCCTTTTTCTTTTGCGGCATCTATATAAGAGTGTTGTTCGTCTTTATTAGAAGCGTATAACACAACTAATTTATCATCTTTATCGGTTTGTAGCGGCTTGATTTTTTCTTTTAATTCCTCAAAAGTAAAATAGGTATTATCTACTGTTGGATATAAAAAGAAGGATTGTGCTTTTTCAAAGAATTTTTCTTCAGAAAGCATTCCGTATTCAATAACGATTTTAATGTCATTCCATTTTTGCTCAAAATCTGCTCTGTCGCTATTAAATAAACTTTTTAGTTTATCTGCTACTTTACGAGTGATGTAACTGGATATTTTTTTAACAGCTCCATCTGCTTGAAGGTAACTTCTAGAAACATTTAAAGGGATGTCTGGAGAATCAATAACTCCACGTAGCATCGTTAAAAATTCAGGAACAATTCCCTCTACATTATCAGTAACAAATACTTGATTTTGGTATAACTGAATTTTATCCTTTTGCATATTTAAATCGTTTGTCATCTTAGGGAAATATAAAATTCCCGTAAGATTAAAAGGATAATCTACATTAAGGTGAATGTTAAAGAGTGGATCTTCAAATTGCATAGGATACAATTCTCTGTAAAAACTCTTATAGTCATCAGGATTTAATTCTGAGGGTTGTTTGGTCCAAGCAGGAGTAGGGTTATTGATCAGGTTGTCTACCGAGATCATTTTTTGTGGCTCCGTTGTTTCTTTTCCGTCTTTATCTTTTGTTGTTTCTGGACTGTGCTCTGGGTCATTTACTTCCTTAGTTCCAAATTTAATTGGAATCGGCATAAACTTGTTATACTTGGTAAGTAATTCTGTAATACGAGCATCTTCCAAAAATTCTAAAGAATCTTCTGCGATATGAAGAATGATTTCTGTTCCTCTATCCGTTTTATCCGACTCTTCTGTTGAATATTCTGGAGACCCATCACATTCCCAATGAACAGCAGGTTCGTCTTTAAAACTTTTCGAAATGATCTCCACTTTTTCTGCTACCATAAAAGCAGAATAGAAACCCAAACCAAAATGACCGATGATACCTTTGTCATCTGCAGACTCGTCTTTGTATTTTTCTAAAAACTCTTCCGCTCCAGAAAATGCAATTTCATTAATATACTTTTCAATCTCATCTTTTGTCATTCCAATTCCTTGGTCGATGATATGAAGTTTCTTGTTTTCCTTGTCTATTTTTATTTCAATCATTGGATTGCCATATTCTACTTTGGCTTCACCAATATTAGTTAGATACTTTAGTTTTACGGTAGCATCTGTTGCGTTGGAAATTAATTCACGAAGAAATATCTCGTGATCGCTATATAAAAACTTTTTAATTAGCGGAAAAATATTGTCAACCGATACGTTAATAGTTCCTTTACTCATTTTATGTATTTTTAAATTATATTATTTTTTACAATAAGCTACTAGTCAAAAAAAATACCAATTTTGAAAAACTGACAAGTTGGCAAGAGAATACATAAAAATACTATGCACGCATACTTTCTGTATTCAAAAGACTTCGGGATTTTTGAGTTAATACCTATCTTTCCAGTCCCAATATTAAATTTGTAATATTGAACTAATACAATAGATTTTATGTACACTTCAAGAATTTCAGGATTAGGGCATTTTGTTCCAGAAAATATAGTTACCAATGATGATCTTTCTAAATTGATGGATACCAATGATGCGTGGATTCAAGAAAGAACAGGTATAAAAGAACGTAGATGGATTGAAAAGGGAAGTGATGAAACTTCGGCTTCTATGGGAGCTAAAGCTGCCAGAATTGCAATTGAAAAAGCAGGAATTGATAAAGATGAAATCGATTTTATCGTATTTGCAACCTTAAGTCCTGACATGTATTTTCCCGGTTGTGGAGTACAGATACAAGAGATGTTGGATTTACCAACGGTTGGAGCTTTGGATGTTCGTAATCAATGTTCTGGTTTTGTATATGCTTTATCGGTTGCCGATCAGTTTATTAAAACAGGGATGTATAAAAATATTTTAATAATTGGTGCTGAGTTTCACTCAGGAGGATTAGATATCTCTGATCGGGGACGTGGTGTTTCTGTGATTTTTGGTGATGGTGCAGGAGCTGCAATTTTAACAAGAAGTGAAAAAGCTGAAAGAGGAATTTTATCTACTCATTTACATAGTGAAGGGAAGCATGCCAAAGAATTAACAGTGGAAGGCCCAAGTATTGCTCATTGGGTTCCTGAAATTTTAAGCAATCCAGACGATCTTTCTTATTATCCTTATATGAATGGAACTTTTGTATTTAAAAATGCAGTAGTTCGTTTTTCTGAAGTTATTATGGAAGGATTGCTAACCAATGGTTTGTCACCTGAAGATATAGATTTGTTTATCCCACATCAAGCTAATTTACGTATTTCTCAATTTGTTCAGAAAAAATTTAAATTAAGAGACGACCAAGTATTTAATAACATTCAAAAATATGGAAACACTACAGCAGCATCCATAGTTATTGCGCTATCTGAAGCCTATGATGAAGGAAAAGTGAAAGAAGGAGATTTAGTGGTTTTAGCAGCTTTTGGTAGTGGTTTTACTTGGGCGAGTGCAGTTATAAGATGGTAAATAGTATTAAAGTATTTATAAAATTAAAAAAGCCTTATGATTTAATTCATAAGGCTTTTGTCAATAACACTTTCTGTTTATCTTAAATGGTTAATTCAAATAAAACATAAATTTTTATTGTTTCATATATAGACTGTTCATTTTCTAAAATGTTTCAATTATTTTCTCGATTTAACAGTTTATTAACCTAGAACAATCCACCGCTACCAGACTTTTCGTTGTCATCTCTTCGTTTGCGTGATTTTGCGCTGTATTTTCCACCTCCAAATCGATACGACAATCCAACATATATGGTATTACTTTCCCAGTTAAACCCACCTTGTTGTGGATAAGGACTGCTCCCTTCAAAAGCAAATTTCATTGTATTGAAAACATCGTTATAGTTGATGCTAAAAGTTCCTTTTCCGTCCCATAGGTTGTAACGAGCACCAAGATTGACAAAGTACATTGGTTCTACTTTAAATTGTAACCCTTTGTTTTCTCCACGGTAAAAACCAAATGCAGAAAGGGTTAAATTTTTAGTAACACTAAAGTTGTTAAACATTCTAAAATTCCAAGCAAGATTATCGACTTCTACTTTTTGAGTAATAATATCTTCTTCAGTAGGAGGGTTGTCACCAGAATCTTGTAGAGTTTCAGTAATACCAGTTTGTGTTTGTGAATACAAATCGAAACTAGCATTAAAACTCCACCATTTTGTAGGCTTGTAATTACTGGATACTTCAACTCCATATGCAGAGGTGTTATCAAAATTATCGTAGGTCAAAATCACTTTGTTAAAATCGGTACGGTCTATAAACACAGCTCTATTAATTTCGTCGTTTATGGACCTGTAAAAAACTCCACCAGTAATACTCCCTTTTTCTAAACTTTTAGTATAATTTGCTTCTATCGAATTTGTAAATTGTGGTTGTAATTCGGTATTTCCATAAGAAGATATTAATGGAGTACTCCATTCTCTAATTGGATTTACTTGACCAATTCCAGGTCTATCTACTCGTCGACTGTAACTTACTTGATATTGATTTTTTTCAGTTGGAGTATAAGTTACATAGGCTGAAGGGTATAACTCAACATAATCGTTGCTAAAAGAACGGACAGCATTTGTATCCGCTGTTACTTCAACAGTTTCAACTCGAAGTCCAGCTTGATAAGACCATTTTTCGTATTTATTGCCATAGGTTGCATAAGCGGAATAAATATCTCGGGTATAATCAAACTTAGTATTTGAAGTAGGTACTAACTCTCCTATTGAGTTATAAGAAAACCCAGTAGAACTATAATCTTGAAGGGTGTTATATAAACGAGCTTCTGCACCTAATTCTAATTTTGAGGTTTCTGTCAAGGGATTAACATAATCCAAATTTACTGTTAATCGTTCACTTTCTACATCTATAAAATCTTCGTAATTTGGTATGGGTGCTGCACCTGAAAAATTAAAATCTGCAGCATCATCACTTTTATAAGTATTAAAATTTGCTTCTAATTCTATATGATGTCCTTCTTTTTCAAAATCTCGTTTGTAATCAAAGTTATAGGTAGAAGAAGTATTTTCTCCATCACTTGAGAACAATTGACCTTGATTAAATTGTGGGTCATCATAATATTGAATGTCTACATCACCACTAAATTTTCCGTCGTATAGGTTTTGAGTAGTAAAAATGGAAATTGTGTTTTTATCGTTTAAGTAAAAATCCAATCCCCCTTTAAAAATATTAGATTTACTATCATCTAAGAAAAAGAATTTCTGTTCTGAATTATCATTAGGTCTATAAATATTACCATAATTTTCATTTTTTGAAACATTATTAGCATAATTTCCATAAATATTAAATTTTCCGTTTCTATAATTTAAATCTAAGGAACCATTAAATTTTGCTTGTTTCTCATAAGTTAAACCAACACTTGCAGAACCATTTACTCCAAGCTTTACGTTTTTATGAAGTATAATGTTGATAATTCCACTCATACCTTCTGGATTATATTTCGCTGAAGGATTGGTAATCAATTCTACTTGTTTAATGGCAGTAGAAGGTATTTGTTTTAATAATTGAGCAATGGGTACATTGGTTAATTTACCATCAACCATTACCTGTACATTACTATTGCCTCTCATAGAGATATCTCCAGTTTGAGGATCTACATTTACAGAAGGTAAATTATTCATTAAGTCGGACGCAGTTGGTCCTGCAGTAACTAAATCTTTTCCAACGGTTATTACTTTTCGATCTAATTTTTGTTGAATTGTTGAGGTTTCAGCCCTAATCACAACTTCATCCAGTGCTTCCACATCTTCTTCTAGCTCTATTCTTCCAAGTTTTAACCTTCTAGTACCTTTAGAGATTTCAATTTCAGCGGTATACGTTTTATACCCTATATATTGAATGTAAAGATTGCTTTTTCCATCAGGAATATCTTCAATAGTAAATTCGCCAAGGTCGCCAGTAATACCGCCTGTAATAATTTCGCCATTTATGTCTTTAATTACTACAGAAACATATGGGATTGCTTCTTGTAAGTTTTTGTCGATTACAGTTCCAGAAATGGAACCGTTTCTGTCTGGGTTTGGGGTGGTAAATGCAAAAGTACATGTACTGAGCATTACCGCTAATGCAGTGTAAAATTTGTTCATTTTTTGATTGATTGATGTTAGTAAAAATGATTTAACCTTAAAAGGAAAAATCTGTATGCTTTGATTAAAAGTAAGACGAGTTGATAAAAAATATGTTACAGTGAAGAGTTTCTTTTAACATATATTAACAAACAAGCCCAAAGAATGACTTTGGGCTTGAAACTTTACTGCGAATATTAACACTAACCATCAACGTAAAAAACACGCAGCAAAGACAGAAATATTTCTACTTTATAGACGTAACTAAATTGTAATTGTTACATATATTTATATTTTTAACATAGTATTATAAAATTTGAAATTTAAAAAATGAAAAAAACACTTGTTATTGGAGCCAGTTTAAATCCTAGTCGTTATTCTAATATAGCTATTAACCGTCTGGTAAGTTATAGACATCCTGTTATTGCCATAGGACTAAGGGAGGGTGAGGTTTTTGGAGTAAATATAATAAAGGAAAAAATACTTTTTAAAGAAATAGATACGGTCACTTTATATCTAAACGCAAAGCGTCAAGAAGAATATTATAATTATATAATTTCGCTTCAACCAAACAGAGTTATTTTTAATCCTGGAACAGAAAACTCTGAGTTTTATAAAATTTTAAATGAAAACAATATCAATTTCGAAGAGGCTTGTACTTTAGTTTTATTATCTACGAATCAATACTAGGTGTTTTCTTTTTAGAAATTATAAGTAAACCTAGGAAGGTAATTAAACCATTAAGAGGTAAAATTTCCCAATGAAAGTTATATTTTCCAATAAAGCTTTCTGTAAAATATGTAGGTGATAACGTAATTAGGTAAGTTAACATTATTGAAACTAATCCTATAACCCATACATATTTATCTCTAATACTTTTTTTGGTTAAAATTCCAAAAGCAAATAAACCAAGTAGTGGTCCATAAGTAAAAGTAGCAAATTTAAAAAGATTGCTAACAACACTACCTTCGAGAGAATTAAAAATAACAACCACTATAATAAGAAGGATTGAAACCCCAATATGTACCTTTTTACGTAAAGGTTTTTGTTCTTCAAAAGGTTTGTTTTCAATATTTAAAAAATCTACAGAGAAAGAGGTTGTTAATGATGTTAAAGCACTATCTGCACTACTGTATGCAGCTGCAATTAGTCCAATTATAAATGTGATGGCAAGTCCTTTACCAAGTCCTTGATTCATTGCTATTTCTGGAAACAATAAATCTGTACGAGTAAGCCCATTAAGTTCTGGAATCTTGACCCCAAATTGCTCAGCATATATAAACATTAAAGCACCCAATGTTAAAAAAATAACATTAACAATGACCAATAAAATAGACATGGAAAGCATGTTCTTTTTTGATTCTTTAGCATTTTTACAGGTTAAGTTTTTTTGCATCATATCTTGGTCTAAACCAGTCATAGCAATCGTAATAAAGATACCTCCAATAAAATATTTCCAAAAATAAATTCTACTATTTACGTCTTCAAAAAAGAAGATTTTACTTTTATTTTTAAAAGCCTCTTTTGTGAAAGTTTCGGCTAATGTCCAATCCAATTTGTTAAGAATTAACACAATGGCAACCATTACTGAAGCAAGCATGGCAACCGTTTGCAGGGTGTCTGTCCAGATAATTGTTTTTATACCCCCCTTATTGGTATACAACCAAATAAGTAGAATAGAAATCACTACCGTTAACCAAAAAGGAACTCCTAAGCTCTCAAATACAATATATTGCATTGCCAAGGCAACTAAATAAAGTCTAAATGATGCACCAGTAACACGAGAAAGTAAAAAGAAAAAAGCACCCGTTTTATAACTTGTTTTGCCAAAACGCTCTTCTAAATATTGATAGATAGAAGTGACATTTAATTTATAATACAAAGGGATTAAAACTAACAAAACGATTAAATAGCCTACAAAAAACCCAAAAACACCTTGTAAATAACCAAATTGTTGACCTTCAATTAAACCTGGTACCGAAATAAATGTAACTCCAGATAAGGAGGCACCAATCATTCCAAAGGCTACGAGATACCAAGGTGCAGATTTATTGGCTTTAAAAAAAGCTTCGTTAGTATCTTCTTTTCCTGTTAAAAATGAAATTAAAATTAATACTCCAAAATAAGCTGCTATTAGTAATATTATATGAAATGGCTGCATCTAGTTGTTTTTTAATTTTTGTAAAAATACAAAGTTTGCAATACTAGTCTCTATTTTTTTTACTATCTTTGAAACATATTGATTATCAGTATATTACATATAATGCCTTAAAAATTAAAGTTATGAAATTTAAATTACTTTTTTTATTTGGGTTTTTATTGGGTTTACCTACGGTCCAATCACAAGAATATTTAGATTTGATTCAAAACCCCAATGAAAACACTACACTACAAGAAATTCAAGAATTAGCAAACTCCTATTTTGTCGATCGAGATAAGGGAAGGGGAAGTGGTTATAAACAATATAAACGTTGGGAGTATGATACCGAACGTATGGTTAATGCTGATGGTAAATTACATAATTTTAGTAAGCTAAATTGGGAGGTTATCAACAGTATAAATTCAGAGAATTCTCCTTTAGAAAGATCTACCGGAACCTGGTCACCTTTAGGACCATTTAGTTATACCAATGGGAATAGTGGTTATAATGGAGGATTGGGAAGAGTAAATGTTATTGCTTTTCATCCAACAGATGCTAATACAATATACATTGGAGTGCCGGCAGGTGGGTTGTGGAAAACAACCGATGGAGGAAATAACTGGACAGCCATGTCAGATACCATGGCTAGTTTGGGAGTGTCTGGTATTGCAGTAGATCATAGCAATCCGAACACCGTTTATATTTTAACGGGCGATGGAGATGGTGGAGATACTCAATCCATTGGAGTTATGAAATCTACAGATGGAGGTTCTACTTGGGCTACTACGGGCCTTAGTTGGAATGTTACCAATTTTAATAGAGGGTATAAATTAATGATGCATCCTACAAACAGTAATATTATGTTTGCTGTAACTACAGTTGGTATATTGAAAACTACAGACGGTTGGGCAACTTGGACCAATGTGCAAAGTGGAAGTTTTAGAGATGTTGAGTTTAAACCAGGAAACACCTCTGTGATGTATGCCTCAACAACGAATACTTTTTATAGATCTACTAATTCAGGTTCTTCATTTTCAATTATTAGTTCTGGATTGCCTTCAGGTGAGAATAGATCTGAACTTGGAGTAAGTCCAGCAAATAGTAATTATGTTTATTATTTATCAGGACCAGCAGGAACTAATAGTTATAAAGGTTTATATCGATCTACAGATTCTGGTTTAACTTTTAGTGCCATGTCTACTACTCCTAATATATTAGGTTATAGTACTAGTGGAAATGATTCTAATAGCCAATCCTGGTATGATTTAGCAATAGCTGTAAATCCATCAAATGCTTCAAATACGATTACAGGTGGAGTTAATTTATGGAGATCTACCAATGGCGGTGCTACAAATACCTGTGTTACCAATTGGTCTGAACCCTCGGGAAGTTTTGAATACGTTCATGCAGATATCCATGAATTAGTTTATAATTCTGTAGACAATAAATTGTATTGTGGTAGTGATGGTGGTATATCTGTTAGTTCAGACCATGGAGTTAATTGGACAAATATTTGGGATGGTCTTCAGATCATGCAGTTTTATAAAATTGCAGGAGTAGAAAACAACCAAAACTTATTAGTGGGTGGCGCTCAAGATAATGGCTCTAATAAATATACAGGTACTACAAATATTGAGCATATATATGGTGCAGACGGTATGGATTGCATGATTGATTATAATAACAATAACAATTTGTATTATAGTACTCAAAGTGGTGGTTTAAGAAGATCAACCAATGGAGGTAGTACGGGAACCAATATAAAACCTTCTGGATCTTCCGGTGCTTGGGTAACTCCTTACGCAATGGATGCAACGAACCCTAGTATCATTTATGGAGGTTATAGTGATGTTTATAGAAGTACAAATATGGGATCTAGTTGGACCAACTTAGGATCAGACGGAAGAGGAGCACTTGAAGTTGGAATCAATGATCCTGCTCGATTATATGCTGCTGAAGGTAAAAACATTCAAACTTCGGCTAATACAGGAAGTACTTGGACCACCATAACAGGACCTTGGCCAAATTTAACAATAACATCAATAGCTACAGATCCCCTAAATGCAAATCGTTTATGGATTACTTTGGGTGGATATACTTCTGGACAAAAAGTATATGAATCTACTAACGCTGGAACAAGTTGGACCAATGTATCTGGATCTTTACCAAATTCTCCTGCATTAAGTATTGCATATGAAAATACAGGTGGAGCACCTGCAGATGCTATTTATATTGGTATGTCTGTTGGAGTTTATTACAAATCAGATGTTACATCTTGGACTTTGTTTAACACTGGATTGCCAAATGTTCCTAATTATGATCTTGAAATAAATCATACAAATTCAAAAATAAGATCTGGGACTTTCGGAAGAGGAATCTGGGAAACTTCATTGTTTAATAATACAGATACAACCCCTCCTATAGCTAATTGTAGTAATATAACAGTTCAATTAAATGCTTCTGGTTCAGTGATAATTATTGCTAATGATGTAGATAATGGTTCTACAGATAATATTGGAATCGTTAATTATAGTATAGATTTAGATACGTTTGATTGTAATGATATTGGAACAAATTCAGTTGTATTAACTGTAACAGATGCAGCAGGAAATACCGATACTTGTACTTCGGTTGTAACTGTTGAAGATTCTATTCTACCTACTGTTATTTGTCAAGATCTTACCGCTCAATTAGATGCATCAGGTTTTGTTTCAATTGTGGCTGCAAATATAGATAATGGTTCTAATGATAATTGTGGAATAGCTTCTTATGCTTTAGATATTGACACTTTTGATTGTAATGATTTAGGAGTTAATACGGTAACCTTAACAGTTATTGATGTTAATGGAAATTCCGATACTTGTACCGCAATTGTAACGGTAGAAGATTCAGTTTCTCCCAATGTTATTTGTCAAGATGTAACTGTGCAATTAGATGCAAATGGTAATGGTTCAATAATCCCTTCTCAAGTAGATAATGGCTCTAGTGATGCTTGTGGAATAGCTTCTTATACCTTGGATATTGAAACATTTAATTGTGATGATATTGGAGCTAATTCAGTAGTATTAACGGTTACTGATGTTAATGGTAACTCGGATTCTTGTACGGCAACTATTACCATTGAAGACTCGATTATACCAACGATTATTTGTCAAGATTTAATAGTGCAATTAGATGTAAATGGAGTTGGAACAATTACCCCACAAGAAGTAGATAATGGTTCTAGTGATAACTGTGGAATTGACAATTACTCTTTAGATATAAATAATTTTGGATGTGATGATATTGGTGCAAACACTGTCAATTTAACAGTAACTGATGCTGGTGGAAATACAGCGTCTTGTTCTTCAATTATTACTGTTGAAGATAATATAGCTCCAGTAGCAAATTGTCAAGACATTACTGTTTTATTAGATGGAAGTGGAAATGCAACCATAACAGGAGACGATGTTGACAATGGTTCAGCAGATGCTTGTGGTATAGCATCTTTAACGGTAAGTCCAAATAGCTTTGATGTTGGAGATTTAGGCGATAATACAGTAACCTTAACAGTCACAGATGTTAATGGAAATACTACTACATGTACTGCTATAGTTACTGTAACCGATGTTCTTTCAGTAGAGAATATTTTGACGACTGAAAATGTAAAATTATATCCAAATCCAACTGAGGAATCTTTAATTATTTCATTTCCAAGAGAAATGGAAGTTTCTATTCAGTTATTTGACGTGGTAGGAAAATTAATTCAGCAACAAACTGATTTTTTAGTTTCTGAAACACATACTATGGATATTTCTAATTTAAATACAGGGACTTATTTTATATTAATAAAATCTGAAATTGGTACGCTTACTAAAAGAATAATAAAAGAATAGATAAATAATAAGAGTTTAAAATTAAATGCTTCAGAAGTTTTATATCTGAAGCATTTTTTTTGTTTAATTTTTAACATTTTAATCTTGTTAAAAACGGTAATTTTAACACTTGAAAAATTAAAATATAAAGCTATGAAAAGAAAATTATTATTGTTGGCATCCTTTTTTGTCGGATTAACAGCCGTTCATTCACAAGAATATCTTGAAATGATAGAAGCAGAAACATTTACAGTTCAGGAAATTGTAGATAATGGAGAAGCCTACTTTGCAGATAGAGATAAAGGCAAAGGGTCTGGATATACACAATTTAAACGTTGGGAATATATGGCAACTAGAACCATGAATGAAGAAGGAAGGCTTCCTGCTATTTCAGATGTTTTAGATGAAGTTGAAAGTTTTAATGCCTATTTAAATGAAACTTCTGAAAATAGACAATCTTTAACCGATAACTGGATTGAGATGGGGCCAGATGACTGGAATGCTACTACCGCTTGGAGCCCAGGAGTTGGTAGAGTAACAGGAATAGCTGTGGATGCTACTAATAATGATCATATAATAATAGGAGCTAATACTGGTGGAGTTTGGAGAACTATAGATGCGGGTGTTACTTGGACTCCAATGGGAGATTATTTCTCAAACCTTTATGTATACTCAGTAGCTATAGATCCGCAAGATTCTGATGTCTATTATTTTGGGTCAAATAGTGGGCTAATTTATAAGTCTGTAGATGCTGGAGCAACTTGGACAGAATTCGCTGAATTAAATAATACTACAGTAAATAAAATATTAATTCACCCAACAGATAGCGATATTATTTTTGCTTCTTATCAGAATAATGGGCTAAAAGTTACTACAGATGGTGGTGCAAATTGGACTTCTCCAATTTCTGATTCAAGATGTTACGACATAGAATTTAAACCGGGTGACCCTAATGTTGTATTTGCATCTGGAAATGGTGTGCATAAATCAATAGATGGTGGAGCAACTTTTACAACTATTAGTGGTTTTTCTTCAGCACCAAAAATGATGGGAGTATCTGAAGCTGATGATTCTGTAGTATTTGTTGTAGAAACAAATGGCGGGAGTTTTGGAGGACTTTATAAATCTATAGATTCTGGAGATAGTTTTACAGAATTAGACCATACAGGTAAAAACTATTTTGGTTATGATTTAAATCAATCTGGTGGTCAAGCACCTCGAGACATGGATGTTGCTGTTAGTCCTATAGATGCAAACGAAGTTCATATTGCAGGGGTTTATACTTACCGTTCTATGGATGGTGGTGTAAGCTTTGAAGCTTCATCTCATTGGATTCCTGATACTGCAGCAGGTCAAGGAATTGGGTATTGTCATGCAGATGTTGATCTTTTGGTTTTTGATGGAGAAACCTTATATGTGGGGACAGATGGGGGTATTTTTTTCACAGAAGATTCTACTAATTTAACAGCAGACTATTATACAGATATAACAAAAGGTTTGGGTATAAGACAAAACTATAAAATAGGTGTTTCACAAACTGAAGATGTAATTATATCAGCTGGATCACAAGATAACGGGACTTCCTTCTATACGACTACTGATGGATGGAGAGACTGGATAGGAGCAGATGGTATGGAAACATTTATTGATAAAGATAATCCTGATAGAATGTATGGAACTTCTCAATTAGGGCAATTATATAGGTCTCTAAATGGTGGAATTTCTCTAATACAATTAAATGAGCCAGGATCAGGACAAGGAAATTGGGTGACTCCATGGGAACAAGATCCAGTAGAAATGAACGTAAGTTATTTAGGTTACAATATTGTTTATAAAAGTACTACAGGTGGACAATCCTGGAACCCTATTTCACAAAGTTTTGGAGGAAATTTAGATCATTTAAAAATCGCAGCTACTAATAATCAAGTAATGTATGCTTCAAGAGGAGGATTAATATATAAAACTGAAGATGGTGGAGCAACAGATTGGGAACAATTGACAAGTCCTGGTGGAGGAATAAGATCTATAGCGATTCATCCAACAAATCCAGATATGGTTGCAGTTGCAACTTCTAGCGGAAGTAAAGTATTTGTGTCTTTAGATGGAGGAACTACATGGATAAATTATTTATTTAATTTGCCTAATTTTAGTGCTTTAGCTTTAGTATGGGACGATAATGGAGAAGATGGTTTGTATTTAGGAATGGATTATGGTATGTTTTACATCGATAATACTTTTACTGAATGGCAACCATACAACACAAATTTGCCTAACGTAATTATTAATGAATTAGAAATTAATAGTACAGATGGAAAAATTTATGCAGGTACCTACGGAAGAGGTGTGTGGGCATCTCCAATAGTTCCTCATTTATTAAATACAGAATCTTTTTTAACTTCAGAAGATGTTCAAGTATATCCTAATCCTTCAAGTAATAAGATTACTTTAAGTTTTAACAAAGGAGCTGAAGCAGACTTTAGTGTGTTTGATTTATTAGGTAAACTGGTAATTTACCAACCTAATGTTTCTATATCTCAGTCGCAATCTATGGATGTTTCTAAATTAAACAATGGAGTTTATTTTGTTCGAATCAATTCGGATGAAGGAACCATCACTAAAAAGATTATTAAAAAATAATTTAAAATAAATTTAGTTTTATTGCTTCAGGAAAATTAATTTTTTCTGAAGCATTTTTTTTATCTTGCTACCAATAAATAATATGGATTTTTCATCTAAACTTCTTGAGAGCGCAGTCAACGAAATGTCACAATTTCCAGGTATTGGAAAGCGTACAGCATTGCGATTGGTTTTACATCTGTTAAAGCAACCCAAATCTCATACTCAAAAGCTTTCAGAAAGTTTGCAGCAAATGCGGGATGAAATTATTTTTTGTAATAACTGTCATAATATTTCAGATAAAGAAGTTTGTGAAATCTGTAGCAATCCAAACCGAAATGAACAAATTGTTTGTGTTGTTGAAGACATTAGAGATGTAATGGCGATTGAAAACACCAGTCAGTTTAGAGGTCAATATCATGTTTTAGGAGGGAAAATTTCACCTATGGACGGAGTAGGCCCAAGTGAATTAAATATTGTTTCATTAGTAGATAAGGTTAAGTCGGGTGTTATAAAAGAACTTATATTCGCACTTAGCTCAACGATGGAAGGAGACACAACTAATTTTTATATTTTCAGACAAATTGAAGAATGTAAAATAACGACTACCACTATTGCTCGTGGTATATCTGTGGGGGATGAGTTGGAATATGCAGATGAGGTTACTTTAGGTAGAAGTATCGTCAATAGAATCCCATTTGAAGCTTCCTTAAAAAATTAATAATTTGAAACTATCTGTTGTCATACTAAATTATAATGTTCGCTACTTTTTAGAACAATGTATTATAAGTGTAGAACGTAGTTTAAATAGTATTGATTCCGAAATTATTGTGATAGATAATAACTCGTCGGATGACAGTTGTCAAATGGTAAAATCGTTGTTTCCAGAGGTTACTTTAATTGAAAATGAGGAGAACGTTGGTTTTAGTAAAGCAAATAACCAAGCGGTTAAAGTTGCCAAAGGAGAATACATTTGTATACTTAATCCTGATACTGCGGTTGCCGAAGATACTTTTATAAAATCATTAAAATATGCAGAATCTATTTCAGACCTTGGTGCTTTAGGTGTTTATTTAATGGACGGAACAGGCTCTTTTCTGCCAGAAAGCAAAAGAAACTTACCAACTCCAAAAGCTTCATTGTTAAAATTAATGGGAATGGAGAAAAGTTACTATGCCAACCATATTGATAAAAGAAGTCAAGGCGAAGTGTCAGTTCTTGTAGGCGCATTTATGTTACTAAAAAGAAGTGTTTACAATGAAGTTGAAGGATTTGATGAAGACTATTTTATGTATGGAGAAGACATAGATTTGTCTTATAAAATAACAAAAGCGGGATATAAAAATCATTATTTGGGAAGCACCAGCATTCTTCATTATAAAGGAGAGAGTACTAAAAAGGACGCGGCATATTTAGATCGTTTTTACGGTGCGATGCTTATTTTCTATAAAAAACATTTTCATACAAATGTTGTTTTTAATTCTATAGTTAAAATGGGGGTTGCCATTGCTAAAAAAACGAATATTCCGTCTAATTCAGCTAATAGAAAGTCTGATAGCAATAAAAACACCTATGTGTTAACTGAAAATTTACTTCTTTTAAAAAATCTTTCAGAAAATTTTAATTCTAATATAAAGACCACTTCTAAGACAATTTTTTCTGATGAGAAATTATCAAACAGTACTTTTGTTTTTGATGTAGATTATATGCCATATTCCCAAATTTTTATGGTTATGAGAAATTTAAGTGGAAATGGTAACACATTTCGTATTAGTCCTCCAGGTTGTAATTTTATTTTAGGGAGCGATCAAAGTGACCAAAAAGGGTCTGTCCTTGTATTTTAAGAAAAACGACCTTAAAAAAATGTAAAATTTAACTAATTTTGCATCGTTAAAATAAATCCTTCTAGCATTTAAATTATTATGGCAAAGTTTGAATTAAAGTTACCGAAAATGGGAGAAAGTGTTGCAGAAGCAACATTAACTAGTTGGCTTAAAGAAGTTGGCGATACCATTGAAGAAGATGAAGCAGTATTAGAAATTGCTACCGATAAAGTAGATAGTGAAGTTCCTAGTGAAGTAACAGGAGTTTTGGTTGAAAAACTTTTTGAAGTGGATGACATTATTCAAGTAGGACAAACCATTGCGGTAATTGAAATTAAAGGAGAAGGAACAGCAGTTGAAACTTCTGCTCCAAAAGCAGAAATAATAGCTGCTCCAACACAAGAAGTAATTGCTGCAGTAGAAGCTCCTGTTGTTGAGGTAGTTTCAGCTGAGGTTCAAAGTTCTGATACTAGATTTTACTCGCCTTTAGTTAAAAACATTGCTGCTGCAGAAGGGATTTCACAGCAAGAATTAGATGGTATCTTTGGAACCGGAAAAGACGGAAGAGTTACTAAAAACGATATCTTACAATTTATAGAAAATCGCAGTTCACAACCCGTAAAAGTTGTAGCGGCACCAGTTGTTAAAGCAGCGTCAGTAAAAGAAAATAAAACTGGTCCAGCAGTACCAGTTTCATTAAATGGGGGAGACGAAATAATTGAATTGTCTCGTATGGGTAAATTAATTGCTCATCATATGGTGGAGAGTGTGCAAACTTCTGCTCACGTTCAATCTTTTATTGAAGCAGATGTTACTAATATTTGGAATTGGCGTAAAAAGGTTAAAGACGGTTTTACAAAACGTGAAGGTGAAAATTTAACATTTACTCCTATATTTTTAGAAGCGGTAGCTAAAGCATTAAAAGACTATCCAATGCTAAATATTTCTTTAGATGGGGATAGAATTATCAAACGCAAAAATATTAACTTAGGAATGGCTGCTGCCTTAGCAGATGGAAACTTAATTGTTCCTGTTATAAAAAATGCTGACCAATTAAATTTGGTCGGTATGAGTAAAGCAGTAAATGATTTAGCTGGAAGAGCTAGAGGTGGAAAGTTAAAACCAGATGATATACAAGGAGGAACTTATACAGTAACTAATGTAGGTACTTTTGGTAGTATAATGGGGACTCCAATTATCAATCAGCCACAAGTGGGTATTTTGGCTTTAGGAGCTATTAGAAAGGTGCCTGCTGTTATTGAAACTCCAGAAGGTGATTTTATAGGTATTCGATATAAAATGTTCTTATCTCATTCCTATGATCATAGAGTAGTTAACGGTGCTTTAGGTGGGCAATTTGTGAAAGCAGTTGCCGATTATCTAGAAGCTTGGGATGTAAATAGAGAAATCTAATTAATTTACACTTTTTAGGTTAATTACTTTATAATATTACTTTAGTTCCAGAACAGTATTTAATACCTTTGTTGTTCAAAATCTCACTATGGAATTAAAATTAAGTAAACCAATTTGTTTTTTCGATTTAGAAACGACTGGAATCAATGTTTCTAAAGATAGGATTGTTGAAATATCCATTCTTAAAGTTTTTCCAAACGGAAACAAAGAAAGTTTTACTTGGCGTGTAAATCCAGAGATGAAGATTCCTGCTGTTACTACAGCAATACACGGTATTTCTGACGAAATGGTAGTCAACGAGCCTACTTTTAAAGAATTGGCTCCCAAAGTTTACGAGCTTATTATGGACAGCGATTTAGGTGGTTTTAACTCTAATAGGTTCGATATTCCTTTATTGGCAGAAGAATTATTACGAGCAGAAATAGATTTCGATTTGAAAAAAAATGTAGCGGTAGATGTTCAGACTATTTTTCATAAAATGGAAAAAAGAACCTTAGAGGCTGCTTATAAATTCTATTGTGATAAAGATTTAACAAACGCTCACAGTGCAGAAGCAGATACGATGGCTACTTACGAAGTGTTAAAAGCTCAGTTAGATAAATACGAGGATTTAGAAAACGATGTTAATTTCTTGTCTACTTTTAGTTCGCATCAAAATTTCGCTGATTTTGCTGGATTTGTAGGCTATAATAAAGAAGGTCAAGAAATAATTTCTTTCGGAAAGCACAAAGGCAAAGTTGTTGAGGACTTATTTAAAACGGAACCTGGTTATTTTAGTTGGATACAAAATGCAGACTTTCCTAAATATACGAAGAAGGTATTGCGAGATTTGAAAGAAAGAATAAAAAACAAAGCTGCTGGACCTATAACAGATGATAGCTTGGATATGTTGAAAAATAAATTTAATACAAAATGAACCGAGGGTTTTAAAATTCTTGTCGTTTAAGAAATTTGTAAATTGCGTACTGCATATAATCACATTAACAAATAGTATTGACTTATGAACCGAGCATGTTAAATTTTTCACACCTAAGAAATAACTAATAGCGAACTGCATTTGACAGATTTAATAAAATATTAAAGACATATGAAAATAATTTGTGTAGGTAGAAATTATGCTGAGCATATAGAAGAGCTAAATAATACGACACCAAAAGACCCTGTGTTATTTTTAAAACCTGACACTTCGATTCTTTTAAAAAAACAACCGTTTTTTATTCCAGAGTTTTCAAATGAGGTCCATCATGAAGTCGAAATCTTAGTTAAGATTAATAGAATAGGTAAGCATATTGACCGAAAATTTGCACATAAATATTATGATGAAATTGGTTTAGGAATTGATTTTACGGCTAGAGATCTTCAATCTAAACTTAAAGAAAAAGGATTGCCTTGGGAAAAAGCAAAAGCATTTGACGGAGCAGCAGCTGTCTCTTATACACATCTCCGAGCCCACGAGACAGGCAGAAATCTC
>OJDV01000272.1_pt1 | contig 19335 bp, 18 predicted proteins | sample 1592911 | NCBI WGS metagenome assembly OJDV01 (sample SAMN05416860, study PRJEB24817) | seawater metagenome | isolation source: Sea water | place: Canada:Atlantic | collected 2013-11 | reverse complement strand
TCTACACAGAGTAGATCGTCGGCAGCGTCAGATGTGTATAAGAGACAGGAATACAGATACATTCGTAAACCGGAGAAAGTACTTTGGATTCAAGAGAAATTAGAATCGAATAGAAATCAACCTGAGTTTACAAACGACGAGCGGAAGCACATGTTGAAAAAGCTGAGTCAATCGGTTATGTTTGAGCAGTTTTTACACAAAAAATTTGTTGGTCAGAAAAGATTTTCTTTAGAAGGAGGCGAAGCTTTGATCCCTGCATTAGATGCAGTAATTGAAATGGGAGCCAGTATGGGTATTCAAGAATTTGTTGTTGGAATGGCCCATCGTGGTCGTTTAAACGTATTGGCGAATATCTTTAACAAAACCTATGACGCTATATTTAGTGAATTTGAAGGGAAGGAATACGAAGACAATTTGTTTGATGGTGATGTGAAATACCACTTGGGTTACACCTGTGACATAAAAACAGATAATGGGAACAATGTGAAGTTAACGCTTTCGCCAAACCCATCACATTTAGAGGCAGTTGCTCCTATAGTTGAAGGGATTGCACGTGCAAAAGTTGATGACTATTTAGGGAGTGACGACAAAATTGCACCAATTTTGATTCACGGAGATGCAGCTTTGGCTGGACAAGGAATAGCTTATGAGGTTGTTCAAATGGCCAACTTGGATGGCTATAAAACAGGAGGAACAATTCATATTGTCATAAACAATCAAATTGGGTTTACTACAAACTATTTAGATGGTCGTTCAAGTACGTATTGTACAGATGTAGCAAAAGTCACACTTTGTCCGGTATTCCACGTAAATGGCGACGATGTTGAAGCGGTTGTGCACACCATTAAATTGGCATTAGAGTATAGAAACAAATACAAAAGAGATGTATTTGTAGATTTGTTATGTTACCGCAAATATGGTCATAATGAGGGCGATGAGCCTCGTTTTACTCAGCCGATATTATACAAAGCAATTTCTAAACATAGCAATCCTCGAGATATTTATTTGAACGAGCTTGCCGAAAAAGGAATTATTACAAAAGAGGAAGCAAAGTCGAATGCATCTGAATTTAATGCGCTGTTGCAAGATAGATTAACCGAATCGAAAGAAATTCATAAAGCAAAAATTACGAACTTTTTAGAAGCTACTTGGGAAGGCATTAGACCCTCAACCGATGAAGATTTTGAGAAGTCAATTGATACCGGTTTTGCCAAAGGCAAGTTGATGAAGATGGGTAAAAAATTAGTTACCCTTCCGGAAGACAAAGCCTTCTTCAAAAAATCGAAGAAATTGATGGAAGATCGTCGAAGAATGTTGGAAGATACTGATCAATTAGATTGGGGCACTGCCGAAACATTAGCTTATGGTTCTTTACTAGAGGAAGGTCATGCCGTTCGGATTTCTGGACAAGATGTTGAAAGAGGAACCTTTTCTCACCGCCATGCAGTGATTAAAGTAGAGGACTCTGAAGAAGAATATGCTCCATTGGCTAACATAAGCGAGAATCAAGGAAGATTTGATATTTACAATTCGTTACTTTCTGAGTACGGAGTTCTTGGTTTTGAATACGGTTACGCCATGGCGATGCCAAATACCTTAACTATTTGGGAAGCTCAATTTGGCGATTTTAATAATGGAGCACAAATTATTATAGATCAGTTTTTAAGCGCTGCGGAAGACAAATGGAGATCTAAAAGTGGTTTGGTAATGCTATTGCCACATGGATATGAAGGTCAAGGTTCTGAACATTCAAGTGCACGTTTAGAGAGATATTTGACGCTTTGCGGAGACAACAACATGCAAATTGCAAACTGTACTACTCCTGCAAGCTTCTTCCACATTTTAAGAAGACAGTTGAAAAGAGAATTTAGAACGCCACTTGTGGTAATGACTCCTAAAAGCTTATTGCGACACCCCGAAGCTGTTTCGAAAGTAGAAGATTTGGCAACCGGGTCTTTTCAAGAATTAATAGCTGAAGAAGTAAGCAAGGAAAAGGTAAAAACAGTAGTATGTTGTTCAGGAAAATTATTCTATGAATTGCGAAAAGCAAGAAATGAGAAAAAATTAGACGATGTAACGATTGTTAGAGTAGAGCAGCTATACCCTTTCCCTCAGAAACAATTGACAAAATTATTGTCGGGTTATAAGAATCTTAAGAATTTAGTATGGTCACAAGAAGAGCCTGAAAATATGGGAGCCTGGAGGTTTATTAAAACGACCACGGACCAAGGTGATGATTGGAACTTAGTTAGTCGTCATTCTAGTGCAAGTCCTGCATCTGGTTCGTCTAAAGTATTTGAAATGCGACAAGCAGCAATTATAGAACAAACGTTGAGTTATTCAACAAAAAAATAAAATAAAATGGAAGAAGTAAAAGTTCCTAGTCCAGGAGAATCTATCTCAGAAGTTGATATTGCATCATGGACAGTTGCTGATGGTGACTATGTTACTATTGATGATGTAATTGCTGAAATTGATTCAGATAAAGCTACTCTGGAGTTAACGGCTACAGCAAGCGGAACCATTAGCCTAAAGGCAGAAGAAGGCGATACAGTTGAGGTGGGTCAAATTGTTGCAGAAATTGATACTTCTGCTGAAGCACCTGCCGCTGCTCCTAAAGCTGCTGCTCCAAAAGAGGAGGCAAAAGCTCCTGCTGCGGAAAGTACGCCAAAAGCAGAACCAGCAAAACAAGAAACTTCCCATGCAGCAGGTCATCCTTCTCCTTCGGCCAAAAAAGTAATGGCTGAAAACAATGTTTCAGCAAATCAGGTAACAGGAACTGGTAAAGGTGGTAGAATTACAAAGCAAGATGTTGTAGAAGCAATGGCAGCAGGTATTCCTGCTGAGTCAACTCAAGGATGGGGTGGTTCGAGAGAAAAATCTCGAGAAAAAATGTCATCTCTGAGAAGAAAAGTAGCTGAACGATTGGTTGCGGTGAAGAATGAAACAGCCATGTTGACCACTTTTAACGAGGTAGACATGACAGAGGTAATGGAGCTTAGAAAGCGGATGAAAGAACGCTTTAGAGAGCACCACAATGTAAACTTGGGCTTCATGTCATTCTTTACAAAAGCAGTTACTGAAGCATTAAACCATTTCCCTAAAGTGAATGGAATGATAGATGGGAACGAAATAATTTTCCATGATTATGCTGATATTGGAATCGCTGTAAGCTCTCCAAAAGGATTAATGGTACCTGTAGTTAGAAATGCCGAGCAAATGAGTTTAGCAGAAATTGAAGCAGATATTAAACGGTTAGCATTAAAAGCTAGAGATGGGAAATTATCTATGGATGAGATGACCGGAGGAACGTTTACGATAACCAACGGCGGAGTTTTTGGGAGCATGATGAGTACACCAATTATTAACCCTCCTCAGTCGGCAATATTAGGGATGCATAACATTGTTGAACGCCCAATGGCTATTAACGGAGAAGTTAAAATTAGACCAATGATGTATTTAGCTTTGTCTTACGATCATAGAATTATCGATGGGAAAGAATCTGTTGGGTTCTTGGTGAAAGTCAAAGAAATGATTGAAAATCCTTCCAGAATAATTTTCGGTGGAAAAAACCCTGATGAAGTCTTATTAGGATTGTAATCAGTTTAATAAATTTAAAACCTTGTAAGCTCTGTATTCGTTATTAGAGTATAAAGGTGTTTTTTTATGAAATACATTGTTTCTATACTTGTCTTATTGATTTGCTTCAGCAGTAATGCCCAGCAAACAGGTTCCCTTGCTGTCTACGGAAAAATTAAATACAAGAAAACTATTCTAAATGAAGTTAGGATAGAGGTGTATAAAGACAATGAGTTACAACAGGAAATAGTGAACCTAAGAAACGGAAGTTTTAAATTAAATTTAAAAATTGGGTCAGTTTATAGTGTAGCTTTTGTTAAAGATAATTACATAAAAAAATCGGTGGCCGTTGTTGCAAAAGCTGATTCATCTATCACTATCAGTGGAAAGTATTTCTTTCAACTAGACATTGAACTTTATAAAGAAGAAGACGACGAAGTGGATGAAACCATGTTACCTCCTGTTGCCAAATTGTATATTAAAAATCAATCTACTGGCTTCACGTATGACAAAAAGTATGTGAAATGGGTAGCTGAAAAATACAAAGAAGAGAACGAACAATAAATCCAAATTTGCTATTTGAATTCGTTTCTTTGTAAAAAAAGAAATGAACATCCTAATTCTAGGTTCTGGCGGGAGAGAGCATGCATTTGCTTGGAAGCTAAATCAAAGCCCTAAAACAAACCAATTATTTATTGCGCCAGGGAATGCAGGTACTGCTTTGTTAGGCGAAAATGTGCCGTTAGCGTTGAATGAATTTGACGAAATAGCAAACTTTGTAAGAGCGAATCAAATTGACATGATTTTAGTTGGTCCAGAAGCTCCTTTGGTCGACGGTATTGTTGACTATTTTAGAGAAGCTACTGAATTCTCAAAGCTTAAAATTATTGGCCCAGCCAAGTACGGAGCTCGTCTAGAAGGAAGTAAGGAATTTGCTAAGGAATTTATGATGCGAAACCAAGTGCCTACTGCTCGTTTCAAGTCGTTTACTGCCTCAACGTTAACAGAAGGGCAATCATTCTTAGAGAACTTAAAGCCACCATATGTGTTAAAGGCAGATGGTTTAGCTGGCGGAAAAGGAGTTTTGATCTTGAATGATTTAGAAGAAGCTAAGTTAGAGTTAAAGACAATGTTAGTTGATGCAAAATTTGGCGCCGCAAGTTCAAATGTTGTAATTGAAGAGTATTTAGATGGAATTGAAATGTCCGTTTTTGTTCTCACGGATGGAGCGAATTATCAAATTTTACCAGAGGCAAAAGACTACAAGAGAATTGGGGAAGGAGATACGGGTTTGAATACCGGAGGAATGGGTGCCGTTTCACCAGTACCATTCATGAATGATCAGTTAGAGCAAAGGATTAAAAATAAAATCGTAGAACCAAGTGTTAGAGGATTGAAAGATGAAGGGATAGACTATAAAGGATTTCTTTTCATTGGATTAATGATAGTTGATAACGAACCATTTGTCATTGAGTACAATGTTAGAATGGGTGATCCTGAGACCGAAGTAGTAATGCCTAGGATAAAGTCTGATATGGTTGATCATTTAATAGCTTGTGCCGACGGGACATTAGATACTTCTGTGGTGGAGTTTGAGCAAAATGCGGCTACAACCGTAATGTTAGTTGCTGAAGGTTACCCTGAAGCGTATGAAAAAGGGAAAGAAATGACAGGGTTTGATCATTTAGGGGATTGCATTGCTTTTCATGCAGGGACAAAAATGGAAAACGGGAAGATATTAACCAATGGAGGGCGAATATTATCAATATCTGCCCTCGGTGAAAACTTCAAAGATGCGTTAGCAAAATCATATAGAAACGCAGACCGTATTAAATATGAAGGGAAGTATTATAGAAAAGACATTGGATTTGATTTAATGGAGTATTAGAGTGTTACTCTATTGTTCCATTTTTCTTAGCGATAGTCTTGTATTTCTTTAATTCAAGAATCCAATAAACAAGACCCGCAAAAATTACCGTGGAAAATAGGATATTAGGCAGATTTCCTAAGGCAGGTAAAATTTTAAAAGTTGCAGCGAATATATCACCTAATCCATTTACTATTTCATTCCAGCTCATGATTGCTTGTTTTAATTAGGATGCAAAAATAATAAACAATTGTAATTTTAAATCACTTTTTTAATCAAACCATTAAGTTTTGCTTTTTAAACTACCACAAAATATAATTATTAGTCTAAGTTTTATTTTACTTGGGTTTGTATTGGTTTGGCTTTCAATTACCGAGGAAGTCTTGATTCGTTTTGAAGGTAGTCACTCTCTACTTGATACTAAGATTATAGAAAACGCAGATTGGGTTAAAATACTATTTGTAAGTCTTTCAGTAATTTGCACTTATGTTGCGCATCAAATAAATAAAATACATCGTTTTGTTGAAGGTAATTCAATTCCATTTATTCTCTTCACTTCGATTGGACTTAGTGCTTGTTTAATTTCGAGCGTTTCTATTGTTGATACTTTCGCAGTACTTCTGTCTCTTGTCAGTTTGTCTTTAATTCTTCGAATCCATAATCAAAGTTCTGTTCTAGGATTGCTGCTGTTATCATCACTTTTACTCGGAGGCGCCACAATTCTCTTTTATCCTAGCTTAATTCTGTTTTTAATAGCTGTTTTAACTATAGCTTTCTTTAGACCTTTTGAGGTTCGCAATTATATTGTCATTTTAGTTGGGTTGCTGATAACTGGTTTCTATATGTTTTCTCTTTCCTTTTTGTTAGATTGGGATTTTCATATATTCAATACCGAATTCACCAGCTTTGCAAGCACTTCTTCGTTTGAAATTGATTCAATTCCTTTAATTGTTTTTTGTTTATTATCATTTATAGGGGCATTAAAAATGTTTTATGACCGTGCAAAATTTATTGTGCGTCAAAGAAATCAGTTAATTGTTATATCCTTTTACATTTTGATTCAACTAGCGCTGCTTTTAACGTGTGGATATACAGTTATTTGGGTTAGTATTGCTCCTGTTTTTTCTATCTTCATTGTGTATTATTATAAAACTAGTGCTCGAAAGTGGCTTCTTGATGTTGTGACATTGCTGTTTATAATTGCGTTGATTTGGTTGAAATATTAAAAAGAGCAAACAGCAAGCCTATGGTTTGATTTTTTTACTTTTGTATAAAATAAATAGTATGAAATTTGGAGTAATCACTTTTCCAGGATCCAATTGTGATCAAGATATAATTTATGTGTTGGAGAACACTATGGGTTATGAGGTTGAACGCCTTTGGCACAAAGAAGCTGACTTGAAAGGTGTAGATTTTGTAATACTTCCCGGTGGGTTCTCTTTTGGAGATTATTTACGTTCAGGTGCGATAGCTAATTATTCTCCAATTATGAATGAAGTTCAAAAGCATGCTGCAAAAGGTGGTTACGTGATGGGAATTTGTAATGGATTCCAAATATTGTGTGAGTCAAAACTATTACCAGGCACTTTATTGCATAACAATCATCAGAAGTTTACGTGTAAAAATGTTTATTTAAAAGCAGATAACAACTCTTCTATTATAAATCAGAGCGTTTCTACAGATCAGGTTTTGAAAATTCCAATTGCACATGCGGAAGGAAGGTATTTTGCACCGGAAGATACGTTGAGTAAAATTATTCACAATAATCAAGTGATTTACAGGTATTGTGATGCTGATGGAAACATCACAGACGAGGCCAATCCAAATGGATCATTAGAGAATATTGCAGGGGTTTGCAATGAAGGAAGAAATGTCTTCGGAATGATGCCTCATCCAGAAAGAGCTGCGGATCCAACATTAGGTAACACTGATGGTATGAAGATCTTTGAATCCATAATGGGATTAATAGACGCGTGATAGTATAGCATTTGAAATATTCCTAAGAGGGTTCAATAATGGAGTTACAGAAAAAGAAAGAGTTTTTAGCATTGTGCAGTCGTGCATCTTTAATTGCAGGGAAAGCAATATTGGAAATATACAATTCAGATTTTGCAGTAGAGCAAAAGGATGATAAATCTCCTTTGACAGAAGCTGATAAGCAAGCACATTTGGCTATAATTGATGTATTAAACGCAACAAATTTTCCTATTTTAAGTGAGGAGGGACGTGACATTCCCTACGAAGAAAGAAAAAACTGGGATTACTTTTGGATGGTTGATCCTTTAGATGGAACCAAAGAATTTGTAAAGCGGAACGGAGAGTTTACCGTGAATATTGCGTTAATTCATGAGCAAAAATCCGTAATGGGAGTTATTTATGTCCCGGTAAAGGATGAGTTGTATTTTGGTGCTCAAGGAGTGGGGTCATTTAAAGTTAGTGGTTTTTCAAAGAAGGCTAATCAGTCATTTGAAAATTTTATTGGTAGCGAAAATAAGTTACCCCAGGGTATTGATAGAAAATATACCATTGTAGGAAGTCGTTCTCACATGTCGGCTGAAACAGAAGAATTTATAGAGGCAAAGCGCAAAGAGCAGGGCGAAATTGAGATGATTTCGGTAGGGAGTTCATTAAAGCTGTGCATGGTTGCTGAAGGGAAAGCAGATGACTATCCGCGATTTGCTCCTACAATGGAGTGGGACACGGCTGCAGGTCAAGCAATAGTTGAAGCTATGGGTGGAAAAGTAATAGACTGGAACACCAAGGTCGTGATGAAATACAATAGAGAAAATCTATTAAATAACTGGTTTCTTGTTACCAAGGATTAGTTTTTCGGAAAACAGTAATATTGTAAGCATAAAAATTAAACATGAGTAAAGTAGCGTTAATTACAGGAGTAACAGGACAGGATGGAGCTTATTTGGCGGAATTGCTTTTGGAGAAAGGCTATGAAGTTCATGGGGTTAAAAGGAGAAGTTCAATGTTTAATACAGCCCGTATTGACCATCTTTATCAAGACCCGCATGAGAAAGGAGTAAAGTTTAAACTGCATTTTGGAGATTTAACAGATTCCTCAAATCTGACAAGAATAATTCAAGAAGTTCAGCCAGACGAAATATATAACCTTGCAGCACAATCACATGTAATGGTTTCTTTTGAAACACCTGAGTACACTGCAAATTCTGATGCAATGGGAACTCTACGAATTCTTGAAGCAATTAGGATTTTAAAAATGGAAAAGAAAACTCGTTTTTATCAAGCTTCAACTTCTGAGTTATTTGGTAAAGTCCAAGAAGTTCCTCAAAGTGAAACAACTCCTTTTTATCCAAGAAGTCCATATGGTGTCGCAAAACTTTACGGCTTTTGGATTGTAAAAAACTATCGTGAAGCGTATGATATGTTTGCGTGTAATGGCATTCTTTTTAACCATGAAAGTCCATTAAGAGGAGAAACCTTTGTAACTAGAAAAATTACTAGAGCAGCTGCAAGAATAAGTCTTGGAATGCAAGAGACCGTTTATCTTGGCAATTTAGATGCGCAAAGAGATTGGGGTCATGCTAAAGACTATGTTGAAGGTATGTGGAGAATGCTGCAAGTTGACAAGGCAGATGATTATGTGTTGGCTACCGGAGAAATGATTACAGTGAGAGAGTTTGTTGCTCGTGCATTCAAAGAGTTAGGTATTGAAGTGGAATGGAAAGGAGAAGGAGTAAATGAAATTGGCACAAATAAAACAAACGGAAAAATTATTGTAAAGGTTGATCCAAAATATTTTAGACCAACCGAAGTTGAACTGTTAATTGGAGATGCTTCAAAAGCGAAAAAAGAATTAGGTTGGACACCAACCTATACAATTGACGGTTTGGTAAAAGATATGGTTCAGGCTGATTTAGCGCTCTTCAAACGAGACAAGTACTTGATGGAAGGTGGTCATAAAGTCTATGATTTTTATGAATAAATCAGATAAGATATATATTGCTGGTCATCGAGGTATGGTTGGCTCTTCGATTGTCCGAAAGCTAAAGCAAGAAGGATATTCTAACTTGGTCTTTAGAACTTCTTCTGAGCTGGATCTTAGAAATCAGGAAGAGGTAAATAATTTTTTCGCAACAGAAAAACCAAACTATGTCTTTTTGGCCGCCGCTAAAGTCGGCGGAATTCAAGCAAATAATGTATATCGTGCTGATTTTTTGTATGATAACTTAATGATTGAAGCAAACATAATTCATGCTTCTTTTGTTAATAAGGTGGATAAGTTATTGTTTTTAGGGTCATCTTGCATTTATCCGAAAATGGCACCACAGCCTTTGAAGGAAGAATACTTATTAACCGACACACTAGAGTATACGAATGAACCTTATGCAATTGCAAAAATTGCTGGCATAAAAATGTGCGAGAATTACCGCAAACAGTATGGTTGCAATTTTATATCTGCAATGCCGACAAATTTGTATGGGCCCAATGATAATTATGATTTAGATAATTCTCACGTATTACCAGCATTATTGCGAAAATTTCATGTCGCGAAAGTAAATCAATCTGATTCAGTTGAGGTTTGGGGAAGCGGCAGTCCAAAAAGAGAATTTCTGCATGTCGATGATTTGGCAGAGGCTTGTTATGTTTTGATGCAAGACTATGATGGAGAAGAATGGTTTAACATTGGTACAGGAGAAGATATCTCGATAAAAGACTTAGCGAAGACTATAAAAGAGGTGGTCGGTTTTGAAGGTGAACTGAGATTTGATGCAACTAAACCAGATGGGACACCAAGAAAATTAATGGACGTTAGTAAATTGCACTCAATAGGGTGGAAACATAAGATTGACCTTGAAGAAGGAATCAAATCAGTTTACAAAGAAGTTAAAAATATGGATTTTGAGTTGGTTTAAGGCATTAAACAAACGAGCTATAATATTGGGAATTAATTTATTAATTCCCTTTTTTGCGTTTTCTCAAAACTTAAATATCCCGCTTAATCAGTCATTTAGTGTTGAGCTGGAAAGGAATATGAATGCTATAGAAGAAATTATACATTCTAGCTTTAAACCTATTTTACAGAGGGATGCATTAAATGATTCATCTGTGAAATCGCTGCAATTTAAAAAATCAGAGAGAAGTAGAGTTTCAAGAAGTTTATTTCACGACCATTTTATTTCTTTAGATACTGGCATAGTTCGATTAACAATTGATCCTTTATTTAATCTAGAATTGGGAACTGACAATAGATTTGATAGTCGCAATGATGCGAATTTGTATAAAAATACGAGAGGTTTTGTTGCTAGGTTGCAAATAGGAGAACAAGTAGCGATTGAATCTACATTTAGAGAAAACCAAGCAGTTCTCCCTTTTTATTTACATGAACGAACAAGGTTAAGCCAAGTTGCTTATGGGCAGGGCAGAACAAAAAACTTCCAAGATAATGGCTACGATTTTGCCATGGCCTCTGCTTATTTAAGCTACTCTCCGAATGAAAAAGTTAATTTTCAAATTGGAACGGGAAAACATTTTATAGGCAATGGTCACCGGTCATTATTGCTTTCAGACTTAGCTTTTAATTCGCCGTTTTTAAAAGTTAATACCAATTGGTTAAAAGGTAAATTGCAATATCAAAATTTATTCACCTTGCATCAAGATCTGAATCGTCTTGCCTCTTCAACAAATTCCGAAGGGCTATTTGAGCGAAAACAGTCGGCAACGCACTTCTTAGAGATCTCCCCAAATCATAAACTAAGTATTGCCCTTTTTGAGAGTACGATATTCCCTAGTTTAGATACTTCTGGAAATATTCCAGTTGGAGTAAATTATTGGGTGCCAATAATCTTTTTAAATACTCTTATAGAATCTGATAAAAATAAGGGAAACAATAGACTGGGATTAAACATAAACTACAAGTTGATTAATACAGTTCAACTTTACGGCCAATTAGCGTTGCAATCAGGAGATTTGAATTATCAATTAGGGACAAGAGTATTTCTATTCAAAAACTTAATGCTGCAAGCTGAATTTAATAAGATATCAAATCAAAATGGCGGTGATATATTTACACATTATAACGAATCGCTTGCTCACCCTGTTCCTTATGAATCGTCAGAAGTTATAGGAATTGCCCAATTTCAAAAGAATAGATGGTTGACGAGGGCTGCTGCAAACGTTATTTTGAATGAAAACATAGATATAATGGTGATTGATGTACGCCAAAGTTTTATAATAAACCCATCGTATAATTTTACGATACAATTTGGGGTTCAAATGAGAAGGGCAGATAACGTTAATCCTGTTCCGCAAACGCAATCATTTATTGTAGGCAACGGGATAGCATTAAATTCTAACTTTATTTATTTTGGATTAAGTACTAATTTGCAAAACATTTACACTAACTACTAAATCAAATTATCATACTTTCACACTATGGAGATAGCTTTGGCCATCATGATTTCTTTTTTTATTGTGTTACTTTCAACACCTTCATTTATAAGGGTCGCACAAATGAAACATCTGTTTGATGATCCAAACGAAAGCAGGAAATTGCACACAAAGAGTATTCCTTCTATGGGAGGAATTATGATTTTCGCAGGAACACTTTTTTCTTTTATGATTTGTTACCCTGTAGAAGATATAGGGTATGTTAAGTATCTTATTCCAAGTGTATTGGTAATGTTTTTTATTGGAATAAAGGATGATATTATTGGAACAGCTGCCATTAAGAAGTTAATAGGCCATTTGTTGGTAGCCTTTATCATGACCCTAATGGCAGATATAAGAATTACGAGCCTTTATGGCATTTTTGAAATTAGAGAAATTCCGGAGTGGGCAAGCATAGCGCTTTCCATATTTACATATGTGGTTGTTATTAATGCTTTTAATTTAATTGATGGGGTTGATGGTTTAGCAGGGGGAGTAGGTTGTATTGCTGCCGTTGCTTTTGGAGTTTGGTTTCTAGTGGCTGACTCTATGGTCGATGCTATTATCTCATTTTCATTAGCAGGTGCTCTGTTGGGATTTTTGCGCTTTAATTTCTACCCTGCAAATATTTTCATGGGAGATTCTGGCTCATTAACAGTAGGTTTGATTATTTGTGTGCTTGCAATTCGAGTAATAGAATTTGACTTTTCGGCCCTACCGGAGGATATGAAACACATTTCTAAACCTATTTTTGCAATGGCAGTGCTTTCTTATCCATTAATAGACACGTTACGAATTTTTACCATTCGAATTGTTAAAGGGGTTTCGCCATTTTCTGCTGACAGCAACCATTTACATCACCGTTTGCTTAATTTGGGTTTAAATCATGCTCAGACAGTAGCGGTTATTTATGTATTTAATGCAGCACTAATTACATATGCTGTCACAATTCCATTAATGAATACCAGTGTTACCTTTTTAATTATGGCCGGTATTGTATTGAGTTTTCTGGGTGCTTTGTTCTTAATACCAACTAAGTCGAAAAGTTAGTTAACTATGCGTTTTCTGTTTCTTTTATTCAGTAATATTTTCTGTGTATTGGTTTTCTCACAACAGGTAAATGAACGTAATCTATTTGATTACGAAGAAGTGAAGAATTCATATTTAAAAGACAGTGAAAAGCACACCGCTTTTAAAAAAAGCTTCTCTGATTCAATTTGCGGTTTCCCATTGATTAATAAAAATAAAAAAGAAACACAATTAACCATTCGCCCGCTTGTTGATTTTTCGATTATTTCTCAAGAATTAAACAATGCCCAACCAAAAGGAATAGGAGTAGGAGTTGAGTTAAAGTTCAAACATAAAAAATGGAATGTAGGAATTAGCTATTTGCGAAATAGTCAGCAGTATGTAGATTATCAAAGTCGCTTTATAGCAAAAAATAAAGTTGTTCCGGGAATGGGAGTGTCGACAAGGATTAACAATGATTACATAAGGAATAACTATACCTCTGGCTTTTTGAATTTTAAAGCAAATAAGTACTTCAATTTTGAGGCAGGTTTTGGAAGAAACTTTATTGGCGACGGATATCGTTCATTGTTGCTTGCAGACGCTACAGGCGCATCCCCTTATGTGAAAATTCAAACCAAGTTCTGGAAAATTGAATATACCAATCTGTTTTCAAGTCATCGAAATATTTTTCAAGTTGAGGGTAAAAATAGCTTATACCAAAAAAAATATACTGCAACTCATTACTTGGATTGGAGAGCAACAAAATGGCTGAGTATAGGTCTTTTTGAAACAATCATATGGGGAGCCGAGGAGGGGAAATACAAAAGAGGGTTTGATCCAAATTATGCTAATCCATTTATTTTTTATCGACCGGTTGAGTTTTCAGTTGGATCCTCTGACAATGCATTAGTTGGCGCGAATTTGAAATTAACTATTGCTAAAAATCATGTGTTGTATTCCCAGTTGCTTTTTGATGAATTCCTATTAGCAGAGCTTCGTGCAGACGTAAATCAATGGAGGAATCCAAATGACTCTATTCGCTCAGGGTGGTGGGCTAATAAATACGGTATTCAACTGGGATGGACTTCTTTTGATTTGTTTAAGATTAAAGGGTTACAAACAAGGGTAGAGTTTAATTTAATTCGACCTTTCACGTATGCACATAGTAATTCTACCCAAGCATATTCTCACGATAATATATCATTAGCGCATCCCTTAGGCGCCAATTTTTATGAGTTTGTTTCGAGAGTGAATTATGAATTCGAACGATGGAATTTTGCATTGAATTACCATCAAAACAAACAAGGACGGTCTAATTTTGGTCAAAATTATGGGGAGAATGTACAATTCTCTAACGTCTCTAGAGAATTGGAATATGAAAATGAATTAGTTCAAGGGCAGCAAGTTGTTGTAAAATATTTAGAGGGAACTGTTTCTTACTTGTTGTATAAAAAAACTAATACAACACTTTCTGTTTCCCATTTCTTGAGAAATGAGAATGACGGTACTGAAAAGGCAACAACTAATTTTTTTATGCTTCGTTTGCATTCTAATCTTTTCAATAAGTATTTTGACTTTTAGAATGCAGGTTGCATTGGATTGCTCTTAAACATCGCTTTATATATGGGATAATAAATCCAAAGTTAAATACCAATGATCTAATGGTATTAAAACAAGGATGTGTACTTTTGCATCCTGCAAAAAAGCATAAATCTTTTATGGATTTGACAACAGAAAAAGAGCTTTCTTTCCCAACTACCTTTTCGAGCAAACTAGCTGATTACGCTGCTTTTTTTAAGCTTCGCTTAGCTTCATTAGTTGTTTTTTCGGCTATTTTGGGTTATTTAATTGCGGTTGAAACTATCGTTTGGATCGATTTAACTTGGTTATGTATAGGTGGGTTTTTAGTTACAGGTTCATCAAATGGATATAACCAAATAATTGAAAAGGATTTAGATAAGTTAATGGACAGAACAAAAGTTCGCCCATTAGTCACCAGCCGAATGACTAAAAATGAAGCATTGCTTGTAGCAGGAGTTTCTGGTGCTGCTGGGATTTTAATTCTTTGGTTCTTCTTAAATGAATTATCAGGTCTTTTAGCCTTAATATCTTTGATTTTGTATGTTGCGGTTTATACTCCTTTAAAACAAAAAACGCCTTGGGCTGTCTTTGTTGGGGCATTTCCAGGAGCTATTCCACCCATGTTAGGCTGGGTTGCAGCTAAGGGTCATTTTGGACTAGAAGCAGGGTTGTTGTTTGCGCTACAATTCATGTGGCAATTTCCTCATTTTTGGGCAATTGCTTGGAAAGCAAGCGACGATTATGCGAAGGCAGGGTTTTATCTTTTACCTTCAAAAGGTGGGAAAGATTTTACGTCCGCGTTCTTAATTTTATTGTATTCATTGTTCCTTTTGCTGGTAAGTATTCTTCCAGTTGTTTTTGGTTTCGCTGGTAATATTGCGCTTGTCTTTATTATCATCGCAGGAGGTATAATGATTTACCCTGCTATTCAATTATTTAAAGATAAATCTGATAAAGCTGCAACAAAAGTCATGTTTGCTTCCTTTATATATGTGCCAGTTGTTTTACTGGCATGGTACCTTGATAAAATATAAGTTATGGAAGATCAATTTACATTGAGCGAAAAAGATTTTCAAGAAGAGAAGAGAAAAAAAGTAATGAAGCCACTTTTGTGGTTTGGAATGGCAAGTATTGTAATGCTTTTTGCTGGATTCACAAGCGCGGTTATCGTTCGAAAGGGTGATGGAGTATGGTTGCAATATGACATCCCAAATATGTTTTTGGTTAGTTCAGTAATTGCTGTAATTGGTAGTGTTTTTATGGTTTTTGCTCTTGTGTTTGGTAAGAAGAATAATCAGAAAATGCTAAAAACATTTTTGTGGCTAACCTTAGCGGCAGGAACTGCCTTTGTCTACACTCAATTTGCAGGTTATAGTCAGTTGGTCGAAAGCGAAATTTTCTTAACAGGCCCATCGTCAAATCCTTCAGGGTCGTTTCTATATATTATTTCAGGATTGCATTTGCTGCATTTAGCAGGTGGAATTATTGCTCTGTTAATCGTCATTTTTAATGCGATGAAAGGTAGATATAACTCAGAAAATTTATTAGGTTTGCAAGTATGTTCCACGTATTGGCATTTTATGGGTGCAATGTGGATCTATTTGTACATATTTTTTAGAATGATAATTTAACAAAAGCACTATGGCAGGACATTCTCCTTCTATTGATTCAAAAACACTTTGGGGGGGCGGAAGTTCACCTTTTAATGTTAGTTACGGAAAAATCATGATGTGGTTTTTCCTAGTTTCTGATGCATTTACTTTCTCAGGACTTCTTATTTCTTATGGCTTTATGCGTCATAGTTTCGCTGAATCTTGGCCAGTAGCTGAAAGAGTGTTTACGCATTTCCCGTTCATGCATGGAGATCATCCATTGTTGTATGTAGCGTTAATGACGTTCATATTGATTATGAGTTCTGTTACTATGGTGTTAGCAGTTGAGGCTGGTCATAGAATGGATCGAAAGAACGTAATAAAGTGGATGGCTTGGACAATTGTTGGAGGCTTAATCTTCGTAGGTTCACAAGCTTGGGAATGGTATCATTTTATTCATGGAACAGAATTAGGAGCATTTCAATTGGCAGATGGAACTATAGTACAATGGGTTGATGCAGCAAAAGAAGCATTTTATTTGCCTGGAAAAGAACAAGTCATGGTTTCTGGAGCCGAAGCAGCAGCAATGTTGAAAAACGGAGTTGAGGTCTATGGCGCTAATTTAACAGTCAACGAATACGGATTACCATTGTTTGGAGACTTTTTCTTCTTTATTACAGGATTTCACGGAACTCACGTATTTAGTGGAGTTGTCATAAACTTTATTGTTTTTGTGAATGTGTTAAAAGGCACTTACGAGAAGAGAGGTTATTATGACATGGTTGAGAAGGTTGGCCTATATTGGCATTTTGTTGATTTAGTTTGGGTATTTGTTTTTACCTTCTTCTATTTAGTATAATTATTGATAACGATATAGAATTTTCAGGATATGGATTTTGATAGAACAAAAGAATACGTACAACATCACTCCGAAGCGGAAGGAAAGGTTCAGAGAAAAATGATTTGGGTTATTTTTTGGGTGCTTTTAGGAATAACTGGAGTCGAAGTTACACTAGGTTTAGTCTGGAACGACATGGGACTTGCTTGGCCTTTCGTAAAATGGACGTTTATATTACTTACGCTAGTAAAGGCGTATTACATTGTTGCATACTACATGCACTTAAAACATGAATACAAAAATTTTATTTATATGGTAATTATGCCATATGTAGTATTGGTAGTGTATTTAATCATCTTAGCGCTTAATGAAGCGGTATTTGTGCACGATACGCACGGATTACTTTAAACAGTATCTATGACTTTTAAGAAGATTCAGAAGGCTGCGATATTATTCGCAATTCTTCTGTTACCAACTGTTTTCTTCTTTGGACTTCATTCAGGGTCTCATAATTTTAAATCGCCACAAATATTTGGCCCTAAAATTTTAGCAGAAAATGGTGTTGATACTATCTATCATACTATTCCTTACTTTGAGCTTACAAATCATCTAGGAGAAAAAGTAACCAGCAAAGATTACGAGGGGAAGATATATGTGGCAGACTTCTTCTTTGCTACCTGCCCTACCATTTGTCCAAAAATGGCAGTTCATATGCTAGAATTACAAAAGCACTTTTTCGATCGTACTGACTTTGGGTTGTTGTCTCATACCATTAACCCCCAGCATGATAGTGTTGAAGTGTTGTTTGAATATGCTAAGAAAGTACATTCAATAGATTCTGTTTGGCAATTTGTTACTGGACCGAAAGAAGACATTGCAAGTGTTGCTCGTTATGGATACTTCGCCAATGCAATGAAAGATTTGGATGCTGAAGGTGGCTTCTTGCATTCTACAAATTTCTTTTTAATTGATAGATTGGGTAGAATTCGTGGAATTTTTGATGGAACTAGTACTAGAGATGTTGGCGATTGCATGGATGCTATTGAAATTCTCTACCTTGAAGAATATGCTCCTTTAAAGACGAAATAGAACCCATGGATTTGAACTCTGCAAATACAAAAAAGCTCATTGTTGTTTTATCAATTGTAGTACCAGTTTTGGTAGCAATACTATATATCTTGCCTAAAAATTTTGAAGTAGGCAGAGAGGTATTATACCTTCCCATGTTAAATGCCATCTTGAACGGCTCAACCTTTATTATCTTAATTCTAGCAGTTCGAGCAATTAAAAATAAGAAGGTAGAGCTTCATCAAAAGTTAATGACTTCTGCATTGATTTTGTCGATTTTATTTTTACTTTCCTATGTTACGTATCATGCCCTTACAGAATCTACTTCCTTTGGTGGTGAAGGCTTTGTTAAGGGCCTTTACTTGTTCATTCTGTTAACCCATATTGTCTTATCCGCGGCAGTAGTGCCATTAGTGCTCGTTACTTTTTCTAGAGCACTGGCTCAAAAGTTTGATAAGCATAAAAAAATAGCAAGAATTACTTTGCCCATTTGGTTGTATGTAACCTTTACCGGGGTTGTGGTCTATTTGATGATTTCTCCATATTATTAAGGATATGATAGTTTGATTATTGTCGAATCAAATTGACTATTTTTAGAGTGTGATTGGTAGATACTTGAAACTTGCATTTCTTATTCTTTTATTAAATTGTTTAACCTTACCTGAAGTATTCTCTCAGAAACTTAATTTTAAGTCCAAAATAGAATTTTTTTCTTATCCATTTACGGAATTTAGTGCTGAAGAAATAACAGATATTCAAGTTGATCAAGATGGGTTTGTATGGATAATAAGTTTCTCTAATATCTATAAATACGATGGATCAAACTTTTTATTGATAAATACAAAAGCTGTTAATCATGGCTCTTTCCTTAGATTTCACGAGTCTAAAGAAGGAAAAAAGTATATCACTGATTTTGATGGAGCAGTCTTTTTTATCGAAAGGGATAAAATATTTCCGTTCAGTGAAAATGCTTTGTTGCAAGATTTAAATTTTAAAAACAAGTTTTTAGATATTCAGTATGAAAACGAAGAGTTTCTATTGTCATATGAAACAAAAGGCGTGAAACACCTGGTAGATTCAATATATACCAACTATATACCAAACAATAGAGAAACTAACTATCGTGGATACGGTTGTTCAATTTTAAAAGATAGCTCTATTCTAATTACATCCTTATCATTCAACAAGCGGAGTTCGGAAAGTAATTACCCAGCTTATTTTTTTATAAATGACAGCGAATTTAATGTAATAGACTCAATATTAGTAGAAAATTATAGAAGAGGCGGAGTGCCCAATTGTATTAAATTACCAAATGGAAATTACCTTTTTTCAGATGGTAAATATAATTTGATCTGTCTCTTATACACATCTCCGAGCCCACGAGACAGGCAGAAATCTCG
>OJDV01000271.1_pt1 | contig 19439 bp, 15 predicted proteins | sample 1592911 | NCBI WGS metagenome assembly OJDV01 (sample SAMN05416860, study PRJEB24817) | seawater metagenome | isolation source: Sea water | place: Canada:Atlantic | collected 2013-11 | reverse complement strand
CTACACAGAGTAGATCGTCGGCAGCGTCAGATGTGTATAAGAGACAGGGAGTATTGGCTAATATTTCAATACAATCTTCATGGCTTAATGATTTTGGGTCAGTTTCCTTTGGAATTTTACCGTTTTTATTTCCATCGGTTACATAGGGGCCCCAGCGACCATTAAGTACTTGAATGCCATCATCAAATGTTTCTATGATTCTGTTGGCATCAGCAATTTTCTTTTCTGTGATAATTTCTTGAGCTTGCTCAAGTGTAATATCATACGGGGTGGCCTCAACATCTTTTTTGATAGAAACAAATTTTGTACCATATTTTACATAGGGCCCAAAACGACCTATACTAGTAGAAACCTTCTCCCCTTCAGGGGTTTCACCTAGGTCTCTTGGCAACTTAAATAATTCCATTGCTTCTTCGAATGTAATTTTATCAAGCTTTTGTCCTGGTAATAAGCCGGCGAATTGTGGCTTGTCTTCATCGTCGCGATGTCCGATTTGGACAAATGATCCATATTTTCCGACCCGTGCGGTTACAGGTTTACCTGTTTTTGGATCGTCTCCTAATACACGTTGGTATTGGGCTTCTTCCCGGCTCACGGATTCTTCTTTGTCATCTAATAAAGTTTTAAACGGAACCCAAAACTGCTTAAGCAGTGGTACCCATGATTCTTCCCCACGAGAAACTGCATCCAATGCATCTTCTAATTTAGCAGTAAAATCATAATCAACGTATTTTTCAAAGTGTTTTTGTAAAAACCTAGAAACCACTTTACCAATATCTGTTGGATGGAATCTTTTTTGTTCTAATTCAACATAGTCCCTATTCAACAAGGTACTAATAATCGATGCATATGTTGAAGGCCTTCCAATTCCATGCTCTTCTAGTGCTTTTACTAAACTGGCCTCTGAGTATCTTGGAGGTGGCTCGGTAAAGTGTTGTTTGCCTGCGATATTAATGACATTTGATGAATCGCCTTCTTTTAGACGTGGCAGGACATTCTTATTTTGTTTTTTCTCATCATCTTTGCCTTCTTCATAAACGGTTAAAAATCCTTTACGAATAACTGTTGAACCAGTGGCTCTTAATATGTGTGAGTCACCAAATTCATAATCAGCAGAGACGGTTCCAATTAATGCATCAATCATTTGACAAGCCAAAGAACGCTTCCAAATCAGGTCATATAAACGCAATTGATCACTGTCTAAACTTGAAGCCACTTTTTTAGGTGACAGCATGGCATTGACTGGACGAACAGCTTCATGTGCCTCTTGTGAGTTTTTAGATTTGCCTTTATAGTGATTGGGCTCTTCTGGTAATAATTCGCTGCCAAAATTATGTGTAATGGTATCTCTTATATTCTGTAATGCATCTTGAGATAATTGTACTGAATCAGTACGCATATAAGTAATCAGACCTTGAACAGAACCATCAACTTCCATTCCTTCATACAGTTGTTGTGCGATTTGCATGGTTTTTCTGGTTGAAAAACCAAGTTTCCTTGCCGCTTCTTGTTGTAAAGTTGATGTTATAAATGGTGGAGCAGGGCGTCTCTTTCTCTGTTTTTCAGTGAGTTTAGTGACTTTTAAACTGTTGCCAGCTTGAGATTTGAGTTTTTTTATGGCGGCATCGACTTGTTTGCCATTATTCAAATCAAATTTCTTAAGTTTTTTGCCTTCAAATTGAATTAAATTGGCAATAAACTCAAAGTTATCTTTTTGTAAGGGTGTGGAAACGCTCCAGTATTCTTGTGGATTAAAAGCATCAATGTCTTCTTCACGGTTGACTATCATTCTTAGGGCTGGTGATTGAACGCGACCAGCTGATAATCCCCGTCTGACCTTTTTCCATAACAAGGGAGATAAATTGAACCCAACCAAATAATCCAATGCACGGCGTGCCTGTTGGGCATCAACCAAGTCATTTGATAATTCTCTGGGGTTCGCTACTGCTTGTTTAATGGCTGTTTCAGTAATTTCACTAAAAACAACACGATAAACATTTTTGTCTTTTAAGAGTTTACGGCCTTTTAATATTTCAGAAACATGCCAAGATATGGCTTCTCCCTCTCTGTCTAAATCGGTTGCAAGATAGATGGATTCCGCTTTCTTAGCTTCTCTTACAATGGCATCAATGTGCTTCTTGTTTCTATCTACTTCTATATAAGTCATTTCGAAGTTGTTTTCAGTATCAACAGCACCAGTTTTTGGCAATAAATCCCTTATATGACCATATGATGCTAATACTTTATAGTCTTTGCCTAGGTATTTTTCTATTGTTTTTGATTTTGCCGGTGATTCGACTATAAGTAAGTTTTTTGCCATATTAGTGTTCGTATAACTCTTCTGTTTCAAATAATAACGCTTCTAAATTCGCGAAGGCTTGTTCTTGATCGGGTTGTGAAAACAATACCATTAATGCTAACCACTGTAAATCATCTACTTCAAAATGATTAACTTCAAGTTTCATTATGGCATTTATTAATATTTCTCTTTGCACATTGTCTAAAATTCCTGAACTATTCAAGTACAAAATAAAATCCAGGCTTTCTTCGTCAATTTTCATATGCTCTTTAGCAGTAAACACCCTAAAGCTATCGTTTTGAATTTGTACGCTCTGATATGAATTAATGTCTTTTTGTAAATCCTCTAACCAATTAAAAGCATTGTCTATTGTTAATGAAGCAAAACCGGCTTGAGACAAGCCTTGATGTATGGTTTTTTCATCCATACTTGCTTCTTCATTTTCATAAATATAGTTTTCGAATAAATAGAGTAATAACTCAACGATGTTTTCATTCATATGCGTATATAATGTGCTCCAGGCATTGCCCGTATTTTGTCTTCTAATTCCAGTATTAATAGAATGGACGAAACCTCTTGGGCTGTCAACCTACTGTTATTAATTATCTCATCTAATGGTGTTGCTTCATACAATACATTTTCTAAAACCACTTGATGATCATTATTTTCGTCTTTAATATAAGGATTTTTTGAAGATTTAACAGTTTTATCATCAAGTAATGACAACTTTTCTTGTATTTGTAATGATAATGACTGTGCAAGTGGTGTAAGTTCTTCTAATATCTCTTCTGCAGATTCGACCAATTTTGCTCCTTGTTTAATCAATAAGTGGCAGCCTTTTGCCATAGGAGAATGAATTGAGCCAGGAATGGCCATCACTGGCCGATTGATCTCCATTGTTTGCCTGGCAGTAATTAATGTACCACTTTTTACACTGGCTTCAATGACCAAGGTACCTAATGATAATCCACAAATTATTCTGTTCCTTCTTGGGAAATTATGAGCGTTTGGTGAAGTCCCAATTGGAAACTCTGATATAAGAGCACCATTTTGGGCAATATTATGGGCAAGTTCTTTGTGTTTAGCTGGATAAACAACATCCAGTCCATTGCCCAATACAGCAATGGTTTTCCCACCAGCATTTATCGCAGATATGTGTGCTTTACCGTCTACACCCAATGCCATTCCACTGGTAATTACAATGCCTTTTTTTGCCAAATCAGTACAGAATGATTGGGTGTTTGTAAGCCCAACTGCACTGGCATTGCGGCTACCAACCACTGCCAGTTGTGGTTGCAATAATATGTCTGGGTTTCCTGTAATGTACAATAAAGGAGGAGGGCTGTCTGTATTTTTTAATAATGGAGGATAAAGGTCATTGTCAATTGTTAGAATGGAATTGTTGTTTTTCTCTAACCAGTTTACGTCATCACCAATACTTTTTAGATCTGGGTTTTTTAATGAATTTTGGACAGCTTTTGGTAAATTCAATTTTGGAGGATAAGAGGGGTGATGGAAAATGTTTTCTACAGATTCATAATGGGTTAAAAGTTTTTTTATTCTGCTAATACCCAACCCTTTAGTATGAACCAGCATTAGCCATGCTTGATTATATTCCATCATAATAACACCTTAATCCTTATGTAATTAAAAAAAAGGCCCCCAGTAATGAGAGCCTTTGTTGTCGCTGTATATTGGTAACTTATGGGGCTCTTGCAAAATCAAACATTTGAATTGGTCTGTTACCTTCTACTATAATGGCATAAGATATGTTATCAAAGGCTTTAAAAACCATAATATTTGCAAGAAATTCCTCTGGAATTGCCACTTTGGTACTTGAGGGTTTAAAGAATGATTTTAAATCATTTTTTGGATGCATAATTTCATCCCTGATAATTTTCTCAGGCCGATGAACATCAAATACATCGCCAGTTGACACCCCATCATTTGACCCTCGACTAATGGCGACGATTTGCCATTTTCCACTTTTAAAGTAAGCATTACTTAGTGCTACAATGCGAATATTATCGTCGTCAATAGTGGCTGCTTTTGGTTGGAAGTATGGGTCAAAACCTGAGGTATTAATAGGCAGAATTAAATCGCCTTCAGAGATTTCTATTTTATTACCAGTTATTCTTAATGTGGTTGTTCCTTTTACTTCTGATTTAACCACTTCAGCTGTGGCAATTTCTTCAACTTCATATCCTAGAACATTGACATAGTCCCAATAAGAGTTATATATGTGTTTTTTCCAGTACCTGGTAATGATTTGAGATCCGGTAAATTTGCTGGTTTTTTTCCATTTTTTTGTTTCTGTTTTGCGCTTTTTGTATTCAGAGTTTTTGTAAGGGTAATCTACAGGGACGTCTCTGTATAAAATTCTTGGTCTAGCGACGGCAAATAAATCGCCTTGTCTGGCATCATCTAGATTTCTAACATAGACATTATTGGTTTCCGATCCTTTTAAATGCCCTTCAGCAATTGCAACTACATAGGGAGCATTGTCAACTTCCTCTTCAGTAAGAATTCTGAGTTTCTTTAAAAATGGTTCTATATCACGAAGCGGTATGGTTGTTATTGCATCGTCATGAGATATTTTTCTGCCTTTAGGTGAAAGCTTAATTGTAGGGTGACCTCTGTCAACATGTAATTGAGGCTTTCCATCAATATATATCAAAGAAATCACATCTCCAGGATAAATCAAATGCGGGTTTTCAATTTGTGGATTTGCATGCCAAACTTCTGGCCATACCCAGGGCGATTTCAAAAATCGAGCTGAGATGTCCCATAATGTGTCACCTTTTACAACCGTATAGGTATCTGGGTGTGACGGGTTTAATTCTATTTCTGCATAAATACTGGTATTTATAACAAAAACCGCGATGAAAAGTAAATGTAGTTTTTTAAGCATTTCCGACAAATCCTTGATTTCTATATGATTAGTTTATCCATATTATGCAATAAGTTAAACTAAAATATGTGAATCAAGTGGCATTTTTAAGAAAAAAGTTGCATTTTACACGACAAATTGTCGGTTTTATTAGTATTAAGTGCTTTGCACAACAGATAGAACATGGCAAAACGTACCACTTTGGGTTAAAAAACTTGTTAATGATGGCTTATTAGACACCTTTTTTTATTGATTAGGTAATTTTATTTTCTTTTTATCTTTGTTCCTGACTTATTCAAAACTTTCTATTGTCTTTGTAAAATAATGCCCAATATTATAATATGTGTAATATATGATAGGCGTATTGGGCTTATTTATAGCCTAAAGCACCAATTAATTAATACTAAATCACATAATTTTTTTAGCGAGATTTGAAATAAACATTGGTTATATTAACCGTACAATTATAGCCGACTATCTATAATTAGATAAAGTTATCTAATTTTAACAACAACAACTATCGATATGACATTACTAAATATTCTAACTTTACCAGATAAGCGCTTAAAAACTGTGGCTAAACCAGTTGAAAAATTTGATGCAGAATTAAAAAAATTCATCAAAGACATGTTTGCTACCATGTACGATGCACCTGGCATTGGTCTGGCAGCAACACAAGTTGATGTACATAAACAAGTTGTGGTTATTGATGTTTCAGAGGATAAAGATCAGCCATTGTGTTTGATCAATCCGAAAATCGTTGAAAAGGAAGGACAGCAAATTCATGAAGAAGGTTGCCTTTCAGTGCCAAATATTTATGCAAAAGTAAAACGAGCAAGCTCAATAGTTGTTGAGGCACAAGATGAATCAGGCAATGCGATTAGCATTGAGGCCGATGAGTTGCTGGCTGTATGTATTCAGCATGAGTTAGATCACTTAAAGGGCATTGTCTTTTTGGACCATTTGTCCACAATAAAAAGGAAAATGGCACTAAAGAAATTAGCAAAAGAAGATGATTGAACTTTATACGGCAGCCACACCAAATGGTTGGAAAATATCTATTTTGCTTGAAGAACTGGGCATTGAATATGAGGTATTGCCGATAAACCTTATGAAAGATGAACAAAAATCTGAAGAATTTCTAAAATTAAATCCCAACGGAAAAATTCCTGTCATTAAGGATAGGCAAAATGACCGAGTGATTTTTGAAAGCGGTGCAATACTCATGTATTTGGCCGAAAAACACAACTTATTTTTTGGAGACAACCAAGAAGAGCGTTACAGCATTATCCAATGGCTCATGTTTCAAGTGGGCGGTATTGGCCCTATGATGGGCCAAGCCAATGTTTTTTATCGATATTTCCCGGAAAAAATTCCTGCGGTAATCGCACGCTACCACACAGAAGTTAAGCGGCTTTTTTCTGTTTTAGATAAACAACTTGAAAAACAAGACTATTTAACAGGTGATAAATACACCATTGCAGACATTGCAAACTGGAGTTGGGTGCATGTCGCTTTTTGGGGCGGTGTGAAATTAGATGGTTATGATAATTTAACTCAATGGTGCAATAGAATTGCTCTGCGCCCAGCTGTGCAAAAAGGCATAAATATCCCTCCAAAAGCTGACCCTGAGGCAATAAAAAAAGCAGGTAAAAAATTAATTAGTTAGTATTTTTCAATCCAAAGTTCCATTTATTAATAATCAAATTCTGCAATTACTGGTGTGTGATCAGAAGGCCTTTCCCAGGTTCTGGGTTGTTTATCAATATAAGCAGATGTCAACATTTCACTCATCGGCTCATTGGTTAAAATTAAATCAATTCTCAAACCTAAGTTTCTTTGAAACCCTGCCATTCGGTAGTCCCACCATGAATAATGTCCCGCATCGTCATGCAACAACCTGAAACTGTCATCAAAACCAAGGTCCAGCAGGTTGTTTAATTTTTGCCGTTCCTTATCAGTACACAATATTTTACCGCGCCAATAATCTGCATCCCATACATCTCGATCATCTATAGCAATATTAAAATCACCTAGTACAACCACATTTTCATACTGCTGCATTTGGTCATCAATAAATTCAATGACTTTGTCTAGCCAATGCATTTTGTATTGGTATTTTTCAGATTCTGGTTCGGACCCATTAACAACATATAGGTTGATAATGCGGACGTCATCAACAGTGGCTGCTAAAATCCTTCTTTGCGGGTCATCTAATCCATCAATGTCCGTGATAACATCACTGGCAGGTGATGAACTGATAATCGCGACTCCATTGTACGTAGGTTGTCCAGAAAACACCACATGGAATCCAGCATCCTCGATGGCATCTAGTGGAAAGTTGTCATCGGTTAACTTGGTTTCTTGTAATGCAAGTACATCAGGATGGTTTTCTTTTGACCACTGTAAAACATGATCAAGCCTTACTTTCAGAGAATTGACATTCCAACTGACTATTTTCATTAATTAACTCATATATCTGGTAGAGTGAGAACTTTATCACAGTTTTACATTTAGTCTAATAATAGGATACAATGTATAAAAATAATTAATGGTTAAGCACATGAAAACATTTGCAGCACATTGTCTGGACCGTATGGGTTTTGGACATAAAATCACCCATAACAGCAGTGACATTGCTGATTTTGAAGCCTTAGGAAATACCGATGATGAACGATTGAGTGCCTATTTAGCTCAACAGTTAGATTGGCAAAATATTGATGACAGTATTTTCTTTAACATGGTTGCATCTAGTAATTATATCACTTTAAATAAATCCTTGGTGCAAATGTGGCAGGATCACCATGTTAATAGCAATAACCGTGATGGTCCAGCAGAGGAAATGGAAAGACTGGCTCTAGCAAGAGCAGTATACAGTAAAAGGCAATTGTTGGAAGTATTGGCTGATTTTTGGCACAATCATTTTAATGTGTTTTCACGTGACTTTTATACTCAATCAACATTGACCTCATGGGACAGAGATGTGATAAGGCCACCTATTACAGGTCACCCTCGTACAACTGGTTTTGCCCATGGACACATGTTAGGCAATTTTCGTCAAATGTTAGAATTGTCCTCAAGACATACAGCTATGAATTACTACTTGGATAATGTTGTAAATCAAGTTGGTGGTCCCAATGAAAACTATGCCAGAGAGATTATGGAGTTACATACATTGGGGGCAGAAAACTACATAAGTTTAGGTGATGCTGATACCGTTCCACAAACAGAATACACATTTAGTTGGGGCACGCAAATGATTTCTGACAAATATGTAGATGATGATGTTTATGCAGCCATGCGCATGTTTACTGGGTGGAAAATCAAGCACAGCAGCTCTTCAAGTTCTTCTAATATGGAAGATACTGGAGAATTTTTTTACTATGCAGATTGGCATGATAACTTTGAAAAAACCATTCTAGGGTATAAATGGAATAATTTTGAGCCAAACCCTGAAGACATAAAACAATTTTTAGATATTTTGGCCTTTCATAAAGGTACTGCACAACATATTGCAGGTAAATTATGCAGGAGATTCATCCGTGATACGCCATCACAATCTATTATTGATGCCGTTGCCAATACGTTTTATCAATTTAGAAATCAACCCAACCAACTTGAAAAAGTTTATGAAACATTATTTTTATCAGATGAATTTAAAGACCCCAATAATTTTGATACAAAACTCAAGCGACCATTAGAATTAGTGGCAAGTGCCATGCGTGCAGTGGGCTCTGATTTTATGCCCAAACCAGATGATTCTCATACCAATACTTTGGTGACCTACTTTTTACACAGAGCAGGCCAACGTCCATTTTATTGGCCGGCACCTGATGGTTATCCTGATGAAAAAGAACATTGGTCAGGTGGAACAGTACTAACTTATGCGATGCGTTGTTTTGATTGGTTACTGGATGAAAACTACAATGATCCTGACAGGGTAGTACCGATGATGGATATTACATTGTCTGCCAGCAATGCCGATTTGCCATCACATAGCCCAAATGATTTAACCACATTTTGGATGAACAGAATTATTGGCTATGAACCCAATGGAGGTTGGTTAGGCACTGAACTGCATACAAGTTTAAGGGATTTTATGAGGCAAAATGGCAATGACCCACAACAATGGCCAGCAGATATTCCTTTCCCGGACATAACAACAACGTCAAGCCCATATGTTTATGAGCGTCTCAGGGGTTTGGTAAAACTCATTCTTTCAACCCCACCATTTATGTATAGGTAGAACAATGATTACAAGAAGAAAATTTTTACAAGGTTCAACTGCATTTTTTACATTGGCAGGAACAGGCATTACCTTTGGTATAAACAACAGGGGTTCAAATAATCTCGGGAATGAAAAATCTTTAATTCACTTATTTTTTCGTGGTGGTATGGATGCCATAAATTTTTTGATTCCTCGAACGGGTGTCAACAGAACAGAATATGAAGCAAAGCGTGCCAATATACAAATCCCCATCGATAGAATTTTTAACTTGAACCATGCCTTTGGAATACCCATTACTTGCCCTGAATTGAATACACTTTATCAACAAGGGAAAATGGCCATGATTCATGCTGTAGGAATGCCAGAAGGTTTAAGCTCTCGCAGCCATTTTGAGTCACAAGCCATGTTTGATTATGGAACACCAGGGAACCCAAACAGTGTAGATGGCTGGTTAGCACGTCATGTTAATTCATCGCCTGCCATTAATGATTCTGCAGTTATCCCTTCTATGTCTCCTGGTAATCCACCAGCAAGTCAACAAGGAGATTCCAGCGTATTGTCAGTTGATGATCCATCTAATTTTCATCCTAATACAGGACGCTACGCAGAAGAACATCTTTTTGCTTTGGAACAAATTTATTCGGGTTCAGGCTTTTTAGACAACGCAATGCAATCCACAATTGATAACATAAAAATCATTACTGACTTGGATTTGTCCATTCCTGATAGTTATCCTAGTGATTCATTATCACAAGATTTAGGTTTGATAGCACAAGTGATTAAGTCAGATTTGGGATTACAAATTGCAACAGTCGATTATGGTGGTTGGGACACACATGAAAATTCTGGAACAGGAGGTTTTGGGAGTTATGTGGACAGGTTGGGCAATGTGTCGGCAGCTATTGGTGCTTTTTTTGATGATTTAACGGCATCAGGTAAAGATGATCAAGTAGTTTTAACCACACAAACAGATTTTGGTCGACGGGTTAGAGAAAATGGTAATCAAGGCACTGATCATGGGACTGCACAAGCAATGATGGTTGTTGGAGGCGCTGTTAATGGTGGACAAGTACTGGGTACGTTCCCTGGAATTTCTGATGAACAATTATATCTAGGAACTGACTTAAAAATGACCACTGATTTCCGACGTCCTTTAAGTGATGTTATTAGGAACTTTTTAGGCAACCCTAATATAAGTACTGTTTTTCCAGGATATTCAGGTTCTCATAGTATGGGCTTGTTTCCAGAAGATGAAATATTTAAAAACGGTTTTGATTAATTGACTGGCACATTTGAACTCATTGCAGAAAAATGAGTCTCAACAGTATGAAATCTTTATTGTTGCTTTTTTTAAGTGTATTTTCATCGGTAACAATTGCCGAAAATAATTTAGTGGCTGCCGCTAAAGAAAGACTTAAACATTTTGTTATTTATGATGGCAGTTATCAATCAATCGCTTATCCCAATGGAGACGTTGATAAAAACAAAGGTGTGTGCACCGATGTGGTCATCAGAAGCTATCGTTCTTTAGGGATTGATTTACAAAAGTCTGTCCATGAAGACATGAAAAAAAACTTTAGTGCCTATCCCCAAATTTGGGGGCTAAAAAAACCAGACTCTAATATTGACCACCGAAGAGTGCCAAATTTAGAGAAGTATTTTCAAAGGCATGGAACAATTCTTACAATTAGTGATCAAGCAAAAGACTATCAACCTGGTGATATAGTGACATGGCGATTACCCAACAATCTACCGCACATAGGAATTGTCAGCAATAGTCTGTCAGATGAAGACCCAATCCGATATAAAATTATTCACAATATCGGATGGGGTCCAAAGTTAGATGACATGTTGTTTGATTATAAAATTGTTGGTCATTACAGGTATGGGCCTGAATAAATTACTGTTGCCACTCTATTGTAAGATAACCAGAGCTTTTCGGTGTATTGTACCCATTAATTATTTGGTATTCTTTGTCTGTAGCATTTTCAAACTTTACTCCGATTTTCCAATGGTTACTTACACGGTAAGAAGCACGTAAGTCAACAACTGTATACCCATCTAATTCAGTTCCGAAATCAGGGTTTTTAGAGGCATACTTCATGCTTGAACCAATTGAGAGGGAATTGAATGTTTTGTCCACTGAGAAATTTAACTTATTGTCCGGCCGCCTTAATAAAGCTGAATCTGTCATGCTGTTTTTTGCATCTTGAATGGTTGCGTTGATGTTGATTGCAAGTCCGTTTTTTTGATACGAATAAGCAGCTTCAAATCCTTTGATCGTGGCTTCCTTAATATTTATTGGTTTGAATGTTGGTCCTTGAAAATCAATTAATTGATCTATTTTATAATAGAATACATTTAAATTTAAATTTTGAGTATTTGAGATATTTGAATTTAATCCTATTTCATAATTAATCGATTCTTCAGGTTTTAAATCTGGGTTTCCTTCAAACGAAAAGGCAAATACACTCTCACCAGTAATGGGTGAGACAACAAAGTCTTGAAAATTAGGTGAAAACAATTCATTAATACTGGGTGCATGGAATGCAGAACCAACAGAGAAATTCAGTGTGTTATTTTGATTTAATTCTCTTGCCATCGCAACATCAGCGGAAAGGTTACTCCCATAGACACTGTTGTTATCATAACGCGCACTCAATTCTAATGTATGAGATTCATAGACACTCTGCCAATTGCTAAACAAAGCCCAATTATTACGCGAGTCAGAAAAGCTGACTTCAGGTGCATTGAGATTATCAAAATCAGCTTTTTCAGAACGGTAAGTCAATCCATATGAAATGTGACTATTGTTTATTTGCTTGTTGATTATCCAATCTAAATTTAACCTATTTGATTGATAATATGAACTAGAAATCAGCGTGTCTAATTGATTATAATTATTTCCCAGTGATAATTCTGAAGCCCAATCATTAAAAATGGTATTGTCCCAACTCATTCTGGCAACTCGCTCGATTGAATCACTATTACCAGTATCAAAATCACTGTCTGCCTGACTGTGAAGAAGGTTGATTTTAAATTGACCATTATTTGTCTTATTTGAGTATTTCAAGTTGATGCTTTGATTCTCATAACCATCCTTATCTGGGTCATACGAAAAAAAATTATTTTCATTGGTTGCAGAAAAACCATCTGTTTTTTGACTTCCTAACACAACACTGTAGCGCGAAGTTTTCCCTGAACCACCAAAACCAAAGTCAAAATTATGGGTATCAAATGAACCTCCAGTATAACGTGCGTATAGATTATCTTGAGACCTTGTAATGATATTGATAACTCCACCCATGGCATCTGCGCCATAATAACTGACCCTAGAGCCGCGGACAATCTCAATTCTTTCAATTTGAGAAACAGGCACATGTTCCCAGGTAAAGCTTCCGGTAAATGAAGACCCCACACGCATACCATCAATTAAAACCAATACATGATTTGAGTTTGTACCTCGCATAAAAACACTGGTAGCAGATCCAGTGCCGCCATTTCTTGCGATATCGATGCCTTGCTGAAGCGAAAGAATATCAAAAATACTATTGGCTTGAAGTCTTAAGATGTCACTTCTATCGATAACTGTAACCGAGGGAATAACTTCATCTTGTGATTGTGGATAACGAGAGGCTGTAACAACCGATGTTTCTTGTTGGTAAACTTCACTGTTAGTTTGGGTATGAGCGTTTAGACTCGTGATTAAGAGTGCTGGATACAGCAATATGACATTTTTCATTGAATTCTCCATCGCCCGCCGCGATTTTAAGAGAGGTTTGTGTATGCTCTCTATATTTAATTAAGATTAATAGGCAGGTCTCCGGACTTTAAATTTACCGTTACGGGGGTAGCTCTGGATTTTCACCAGATTCCCTTTTCACCAAATGAATACTCTTATTGATGAGACAATTCATTCGACACCTATTAATATGTGAATGGGCATTATGCAGAATACCCAAAATAATGACAAGAACTATGTGTTATTTATAACATGTTGATAGACTTTAACAGTGTTTTCTATGCATTTTCCCCAGGTATATTCTTGCGCTCTTGATAGACCTTTTATGATGGCTTCTTTACGCCATTGTTGGTCTTCAATAAGCTGTAATAAACCTGCAGATATGTCTTCTATGTCATTGGCATTAGTCAAAATGGCAGCACCTGCTGCAACCTCAGGTAATGAAGATGAAGTGGATGTCATAACAGGTGTACCAGCGGCCATTGCTTCAAGTATCGGTAAACCAAACCCTTCGTATAATGAGGGCAAAGCAAACCCATGAGCGCCTGAATAGATGTAGGGTAAATCTGCACTGTCAATGTAACCCAATGAGATAATTTCTCCTCTCTGTTTTAACATTTCAATTCTTGAGAATAAATCTTTACTTAACCACCCTCTTGCACCAGCAATAACCAATTTGTATTGTTTTCTTGCGGCTTTTGGTAGCATCAGATATGCATCGATTAGAGAGTTAAGGTTTTTTCTGGGTTCTAATGTGGCCACAGAAAGAATGTATTTCATTTTATCCAATTTGTGTTTTTTTAGGATTGGTAAATATTCCTCTTCAGTATAGGGGCGATAATCATTACTGACACCTAATGGAACTACATGAACCAATTCATCTGCTATACCAAGAATTTTTTTTACTTCTTGTTTTATATAATCTGAATCCGTAATAATAGCACTGGCTTGTGCTATTGATTTGGGTAACTCTTTTTCTAATATTGCGACCCTTTCTTTTGGGTGTGTTTCTGGATAACGTATAAAGGATAAATCATGAATTGTTGAGACAGATTTGCCCTCAAAAGGCAACAACAGATAGTTTGGACTGTGTAGCAGATAATTTTGATCAAATGGCTTACTTTTCTTCTTAAACCACAGGTTTTTTTGCCACGTGTAGAGTTTTAAAGCAGTGCCTTTTAATGGGACGTTTTTTCTTATACTGGCTAACATTTGATTGGCTTTAAGGGCATGTTCTGGGTCTTTTATCCACCGGTGAGAGGAATAAAGTTTTAGCTCCTCTATATCAGCATGTTGTGGCAGTTTATTTGCCAATTGATTGGCATAATTTCCAATTCCGGTCAAGGGTCCGGTAATGGCATCTACATTTAGAATAACTTTCATTGTTGTTTTTTGTACTCTGCTAGTGTCATAGATTTCACCCAATCTGAAAATGGAGTGATGTTATTGAAGGATAATTTTTGCTTTGCTTTGTTGTTATTGCCTACTAGAAAACGGTTGTCTAATGGACGAAAATATTGTTCATCAATGGCAACAACAGTTTCTCCATGTTTGTTTTTTGCAATAGAATCGAGTCCAGAACCATGCCAAGTAATCGTATAATCTAAGGCATTAAAAGCGTGTGTTACCATGTCTTTTACAGAATGCAGTTTACCTGTAGAAATGACATAATCATCGGCAATATCTTGTTGCAACATAGAGTAGAATGATTTGACATAATCTTCTGCAAAACCCCAATCTTTTTTGGCATCAATATTGCCCAAAAGAAGAGGTTCACCTGGTGTTTTCACTATTCTTGCCACTTCTGAACAGATTTTCTTACTAACGAAACTTGCGTCCCTTATTGTTGATTCATGGTTAAACAAGATACCGTTGCAAGCAAAAAGGCCTTTAACATCCCGATAATATTGCACCATGGAGTGTGCGCTTAATTTAGAGATACCATATGGATTAGTTGGCATTTTAGGGTCGTTTTCTGAAACTGGATGGTTAAGATTGTTTTGAAAAATTTCACAACTTGATGCAAAGAAAAATTTTGAGTTCGGTGAACGCTCTAGGGTGGCTTTCAATAATTCGATGGTCCACATTGCATTGACATTAAAAACTTTATCAGGAGAATTGTGGGATTCGCCTACATGGCTCATTGCAGCCAAGTGATAAATTTCATTTGGTTGAAAATCAGCGATTATTAGCTTGAAATCAGACCATTTATTATAAGTCACAAACTCAATGTTTTGATTTGATTGAATTCCGATTTGTTTAAGTTTAGAAATGTCTGGGTTTAATCGTGTTGGGGCGATTATTTTATATCCCATATTTAATAAAAATTGAGACAATAAAGCGCCATCTTGTCCTGTGACTCCTGTAATTAGCGCTGTTTTTTCTAACATAAAGATTTGAGTGAAAATTCCTAAAGACGCATTATAATCAGAGAAACCATTAGATATAAACGATTATTTGTCTATTTTCAATCTTTTAAGTACAATCTAACTATGGTTTTATCACTAAAGTAAGTATAATCCCGCCTTTTTAAATAGGATAATATTATGGGCTTAAGACATGTGGCTGTTGGCAATGATGTGCCAAATGATATCAATGTAGTTATCGAGATACCTGTTAATGGTGAAGCGGTCAAATATGAAGTAGATAAAGATTCTGGATTAATCTTTGTTGATCGTGTGCTTAATACATCAATGCGATATCCCTGTAATTACGGATTTGTACCTCATACATTGTGTGGAGACGGAGACCCTGTAGATGTTTTGGTTATTATGCCAACACCTTTATTACCTGGTTCAGTAGTTAAATGTCGCCCTATTGGTGTATTAAAGATGTCTGATGAAGCTGGTGAAGATGCAAAAATTGTTGCTGTGCCTGTTGGTAAAGTCACAAATTTGTATTCAGGCATAGAATCTGTAAGAGATTTACCCAGTTTTATTACTGATCAAATTTCTCACTTTTTTGAACACTATAAAGACTTAGAAAAAGGAAAGTGGGTAAAAATTGAAGGTTGGGGCGGACCAGATGAAGCCAAACAAGAGATTATTGATTCAATTAATGCTTTTGACGCTAAAGAAAATAAACCACGTTTTTAATTATTCCCAAATCCCGATATAGAGAAAACGATGCTAGCACAAGTCCATGAAGCACCTAGAAAATTCATAAAAAGCCTAATCACCAATGAGGTGGCTACAGTTTTTCTGACTTTCCTATGCACATCAATTACTTTCTCTATCAAGCGTCTTTCTATATCGGCATTTGGTTAATGATAATATGATATTACTTGCCATTGATACCGCTACAGAATGTTGTTCTGCAGCCCTATGGGTTGATGGCAAGATGTATCATGAACACACAATTCAACCCAGACTTCATGCTGAATTAATACTTCCAATGGTTGATTCATTATTGGTTCAAGCAAAGATTAAAAAAACAGAAATCAAAGGCATTGTTGTTGGACAAGGACCTGGGGCTTTTACAGGAGTACGGATAGGAGTTGGTGTAGCCCAAGGTTTGGCACTCGCACTTGATATTCCAGTGATGCCTGTGTCAAATCTTAAAACATTGGCATATTGTGCCTATCAGAAAATTGATTCAGCTGAGAAAAAAACCATTTTGGTTGCTACCGATGCGCGCATGCAAGAAGTCTATTCTGCTAAATATCTCATTCATGGTAGTATAATTGAACAATTGACTGATGAAAAAGTGTCAAAACCAAGTGAAGTTGATTTAAATAATATTGATGCTTATATTGGCAGTGGCTTTTCAGTGTATTCAGAATTACAAAATTTTGCTGGTAAACATTCAATGAATTTCGAGACAAATGTCTTTTCACAAGCCAAAGATATGTTATTAATGAGTGCAGATGATTTTGTAATAAAATCCGAAAAAATAGATTTTATTGAACCAGTTTATTTGCGCGAGCCTTAATAGATTCTAACAAGTCTGATAATGGTCTGGGTTCGCCGATGATGTTGCCTTGTAAATAATCAAAACCCATTTCAATAAGTTTGTTTGCAATCTTTTCATTTTCAACATATTCAGCCACTGTTTTCATGCCCATTACATGCCCAATATTATTTATTGAGCTGACCATTTCTTCATCAATTGGGTCATCTAATATGTCTCGAATAAAGACACCATCAACTTTAAGCGTGTTAACTTCTAGGTTTTTCAAGTAACTTAATGAAGACAAACCACTGCCAAAATCATCAAGTGAAAAGCCACAACCATAATTTTTGATTTGGCCTATAAAACTATTGGCTTCTTGTAAGTTTGATATGGCCATTGTTTCTGTGACTTCAAAATGCACCCTATCACCATTAAATAAATTTTTATCTAATAATGCAGTAATTAACTTCAACATGCTTTTATTGCCCAATGATTGGCCAGATAAATTTATCGAGAAATGGGCTTTTTGGTGAAAATATTGTATGTTTTTAGCTAACCATTCAAACGATTTGGTAATAATCCATGAGTCTATTTTAGTAATCAGATTATACCTTTCGGCAGGAGGCAAAAACACACCAGGGAGTATGATTTTTCCATCTTCTTTTAGGCGCACTAATATTTCATAATGTACATAATCTAATTTTGGATCTGTTGGTTTAATGGGTTGAGCAAACAAGCAAAACAAATCATTCTCAAGCGCCTTGGTTAACTTGGGAACCCATTGTAATTCTGCATTTTGCTTGAGCAAGCTGTCGTCTGCTTCTTGGTATAAATGCACTCTATTGCGGCCTGCATTTTTAGCGGCATAACAGGCAATATCAGCATTCTTTTGTGCTTCAATATCGCTAATGGTATTATTGTTGATGATAACTAAACCAATACTTGCGCTGACTTTAAAGAGTTTTTCATCCCAGGAAAAATGAAATTTTTCAATGGTGCTTAACAATGATTCAGCCGCCTTCATTGCTTGATTAAGTGAACAATTTTTTTTCAGCATTCCAAATTCATCACCACCTAATCTGGCAATGGTCTCATCGGGTTTCTTTGTGCCCAATAAAATGGTAGCAATCTGTTTTATCATTTCATCACCGGCCAAATGTCCAGAGGTGTCATTGATAACCTTAAACTGATCTAAATCTAAAAAAAACAGAGCATGGGTTTCCATGTTTTCCTGCGCAGTGGCTACATGTACTTTTAGAAAGTCATTAAATACATTGCGATTATACATTCCAGTCAATGAATCATGTTTTGCCATGTATGAAAACCGCTGAGAGTTTTTTGCTTCATGTATCAGTTTCTTTTTTGTTTCTTTTATTTGCTCTAGTAAAAAAAAGTTGTGTTCAAAGGCATCATTAATGTTGATTTGATGTTTCAGGTTTCTTTTAACTCGGGTCAAAAGAGCTTTTGATATTTTCTTTTGTTTGGATAGATTTAATTCTAAAGTTTTAATTTGAGCATATAAGTGTGAGTTTTTATTTTTACTCATTACTATTCCTTGGTTTTGACTTTTTCCCTACTACCACAGCAACCAGAGTTTGGTTAAAATGAATGCCATTGTATTGTTCGCCATAACTACTAAACCCAATAAAATTGATTCTTTGTAAAAGGTTTTCAATTATTTTTGTATAATTCTTATTTATTATTTCTAATCTTCGAAGAATACAGTCGCAACCCAGAGTAAAATAGATTTCATCAAACCTATCTTCTATGTTTTCTATTTCATCGCGTAAGCGTTGAACGATATTTTTTCCAGTACCAATTCTTAGTGGTAAGCCTAAGTCAATGGCACAATGAAACTGTAGGCTGTAGTTTGGATTGACATATGAAATAGAACGAATATACCATTCATTGGCAATGTTTAACATTAAGGGATACATAGAAAAATCAACGTTGTTCATAGTATCTTTGTCTAAATTGTTGATATTTGCATAGGCTATGGCTGCGGGCTCACCATCTATTTCATTAACAATATGTTTATCAAAATCAACATCAGTGGTGATTAATTCTTTATCAGTGGGTTCAAAGTGTTGGATGCGAAAAAAATCAAAGTCGTATGCAGATTCAAGCAGAATAAATGTGGCAGCATTATTATAAAAGGCGGTATTATGAAACACAAAAGTTTTATCCCATTGCAAATCATCACCTGCAGAGCCGCCAATAATATTGATGTCCCCCATGGCTTGATACAGCATAGAAGTGATTTTTTCTTCTTTTAAAGATAAGCCATCGGTTAATAAAAATCCAAACATTTTATCTGACTTATAGTGTTGACTAAAACGTCTGTCTCTTATACACATCTCCGAGCCCACGAGACAGGCAGAAATCTCGT
>OJDV01000270.1_pt1 | contig 19456 bp, 15 predicted proteins | sample 1592911 | NCBI WGS metagenome assembly OJDV01 (sample SAMN05416860, study PRJEB24817) | seawater metagenome | isolation source: Sea water | place: Canada:Atlantic | collected 2013-11 | reverse complement strand
CGAGATTTCTGCCTGTCTCGTGGGCTCGGAGATGTGTATAAGAGACAGACTTATATTAGGTGTTTCTGTTATTTTTTGATATGGGATATAATCATATATTGTATTAAAATATTTCATATAGATATGAGTAATATCTTTATCTTTTTGTTTTGTTTCAATTTTATTAATTTTAGTTTTATTATATAAAATATCAAGTTTATCATTATTAATAAAACTTTCAACATCAACTAATTCTTTATCTACATATTCTTTTGATTTTTGTAGATTAATTAAATAATTATTTTTAAATCTTGTAATATATTTTTTAAGTGAATATCCTAAATATTTAATAGAATTAAAACGATATGAACCACATTTATTTACAAAATCATTCATATCATAATCTTCATTAATAAATTCATAATCTGTAATTGATGGTATAATTCTTGAAAATCCAAAATATGTAATCATATTTTTAATAGAATAAAGTATTTCTACTTTGCATTTTGAATTACTAACATCAATAAAATCTTTTCCCATTTTTTTATATCCTAATAAAACTAATGTTTTTGAATCAAAAACAGCTTCATATTTATTTTTTCTTTCAATATTTATAGAAATAACATCAGTATTATATATAGGATGATTTTCAATAATTCTAACTTTATTTCTGTCATCCATTATTTTTTCTGGTTCAGGTAATTTCTTACCATCAAAATCTCTTGTGATAATATAACAATCCATATTTAAATTATAACTTTTTTTATTAATATTAATATCTTTACCTAATATTTGTTGTATTTTATCCATAAATAATTTAATTGAATCATTCAAATTATTATTATATTTTTGAAATTTATAAAACACTTTATTAATAATATAATTTGTTTTACTATTATCATCTTTAATATTTTTCTTAACTAATTGTTCCATTTTTAATACTTTAATATTATTTTCATATTTAGTCTTTTCAATAATATTAAACATATCAATTAAATTCTTCAAAGAATAATTTGTTTTACTATTTTTAACATAATTACAATATTTACATTTATTATTTTCAAAATTATGAAATTTTCCATCTAAACAATATTTTTTTGATAATTTTGTTAAATATTGAATAGTATAATTTTCCTTAATTTCATCATTCTTTTTAGGATTATATAATTTTATATCTGCTTTAACACCACAAAATTTACATATTAAATTTTTATCTTTATATTTAAATTGATGAAATTTACCATTAATACAATTTGATAAATTAGTTATTTCCTTATAATTTGTATGATTTGGAATTAATTTATATTCTTTATTTATCGGTAAATTAAATGGTTTAATATATTTATCATAACTATTATTATTTACATATGGATTATTTATTGAAAAACTATTAATATCAAATTTATCACTTAATAAATCAACCTTTTCAATAGTTTCTTTATTTAAATTATCTTTTATATTATTAATAATATTCTTATTTTTAAACATTGATAGTTTAGAATAGTATTTTTTAGATATAGTATCATATAAGTAAATATCATTTTCAATCATTCTTTTTTCATCAACTATTAATATACTATTTAATATCTCTACCATTGTATTAATAATATTAAATATAGCTGTAGGAAATTCTTTTGGTTCTATTCTTGGACCTCCTAAAGCCCAAGAATTATATTTTAATACAATACATCCAAATAAAAACATTAAATAACATAATACAGGATAATTACTTAATAATTCTACATCAGAAGATGTATTAATAATAATTTTTTGTTTATCAAATAAATTTGGTTTAAGTTTCATAAAATTAATAAAATTACAAGTTTTATCATTATGTAAATTATAAATTTGAGTTTCTGGCATTTCAATAATTAATAAAAGAATAATTAATGTAACAACGTGTTTATATTTTTTGTCTTTCATATAATCAGCAGTTTCTTTGCTTGATTTTATAAATATAGAATTATCTAAAGGAAATATAAAAAATGAATTATTTTCATTACTTGGAATACCAGTTTTTTCATTTAATTTTGTTTTAATTTTTTGAATATAATCAATTCTATCAAGTTCTCTTTTTTGTTGTATTAATAAATCAACAGCATATCTTGTTATAATTTTACTACGAGAACGACTTGATGATGATATTAATTCATTAAATTTAAAAAGCGTAGCAAATTTTTCAATAATTTTTCTAATTTCTCGTATAGATATATTATATTTTTCATATTCTGGAATTTTTTCAATATTTCCAGAATATACGGGTTCTATAATTTTAAAGTCATCTTCAACTGCTTCAAATGCGGTTTGTGAAATATATTTTGAAATATCTAATATACTATTACAACTATTACAAATATATAAATTATTTTTATCTGTCTCTGCATATTGATTAATAAATTTTAAAATTGCATTAGGGTCATTTTTGTTTATTTCATTAAATGTAATTTCATGTTGACATATAGCATTTGATGTTTTTTTTGAACTATCAAAAAATTTTTGTTCTTTTTTGGTTGTAGTATTTATTATTATTTTTTGAATATAATTTCTTTCAATATCATATGAAGGTAATTTTACAACATTACCATCAATTCCTTTAAATATATATTCATCTATATTTTCATAATCATCAACTTTTACAGATTTTATATAATATATTAAGTATAATATATTATTATACTTTTCAGAATATGCATCATTATTTAAATCATAATACTTTATATTAATAAAATTTAATAAATCAACATTATTAAATATTGTTTTATTTTCTTCTTTTTTAATATATTTTTTAATATTATCTAAAATAGTTTCCATAACATAATCATATAATGATGATAATATAAATTTCATTTTTTCATTATTATTATTATTATTAATGTTTTCATTTGTAATTTCATAATTTTGTTTATCTAAATCAAAAAAAGTATATTTATTATCAATACTTTTATCTAAATTAAATATCTTTAATTTATCTTTTAATAAATCATAAATATTACTAGTAATTTTATCATTAATAATTTCACTAAATGTATTAGTTTTTAAACTATTTAAACGGTTTTTATTTTCTACTAATGACATACCAACAAGATTAATAAACATATCATCACTAATAACTCTTGTTTGAAGTCTTTTAATATTATCTTTATTAATAAATGATACACTTCTAATTGCTTCAATACTATCACTTGGATTAAAAATTAAATATGTTTTATCATATGAATTAAATGAAATATATGGAAAATCATTATATTCCTCTAATTCATTTAATAAAATAATATTTTCACTATCACCCTTAATCATTTTATCTCCAGATGATAAAATATTATTATTCTCATAAATATTATATAAAACATATCTTTTATTAGCCTCATATTCATAAAATAACTTATTTTCTATTTCAATCTTATTTTTATAATAATTCTTTACATTATTTATTTTATTAATAATATATTTTAATTTTGTATCATCTCTTTTTCTAATTTTTGTTTCTTCTTGGTCTTCCTGACTTCTGGTATATTTATAATGGTCTTTATGATACATCATAAAATCATCAACAATTGGAGTAATAACTTTTAAATTAAATAATTTTTGTATTTTTAAATCATAATTTGCTGAATAATTTTTAAATTCTTCTAATTCATCAAGTTCATCTTTATGTATTAACGAATAAATTATATCAGTATATCCTTCTTCAATTTCTTCTTCAGTTAAAATATTTTCAATAGTTTCTATTTCAATATATTCTGTTTTTGGATAAAATACATCAATAAACATAAATTCTCCTGTTGAAATTTCACTTGTTTCAATTTCATCAAATAAATGTCTTTTTTCATCATCATCAAAAATATTAATAGTAATAATTAATTTAATAAGATTATTATTTTTAATATTAATATCTTTATTTTTTAAATATTTTTCTAATATTTCAACTTTATCTTCTCCAAAATTATCTAAAAAATGTTTTAAAGTGTCTGTTTTTTTATTTTTATTAATTAAATATTCTTTTAAATCTTTTAATAATATCACATTTTTAATAATAATATTATTACTATTACTATTAAAAAAATCATTAACTTTTAAATCATAATTTATTTGATCTTTACTAAATTCAATAATATTACTATTAAAATTTTTAATTGGATTTTTATATAATAAACCAATAAATATAAAAATATAGTAAGAAATATATTTTTCAATTGTATTATTAATTAATTCAATATTACTATTTTTCTTAACTATCTTCTTTATTTTATCTTGGTCTATCAGTAAAAATAAGTATTCAAATAACTTATTTATTTCATTTTGAAACTTTTTAAAATTTTTTTCATCTATAATTTTATTTAAACTTATAAGTTTATTTTTATTAGATTTATCATCTATCCATACGGTAAAAACTTTATTAATTGTCTCATCTAAAATTTTTTCAATTTGATTTATATACATAGGTATTATATATAATATTATTATATAATTATAATAATATTTGAATGTAAAAAGATATAAAAATTATAATTTTTTAATTTTATTATTCATTTCATTATAAAATTTAATTGAATTATCTATTGCTTTATAAATTTCATCATAAATAATATTACTATTTTTAGCTTCTACATATAATAAAATTTTATCATTCATGTATCCATCATAAAGAGTTTTACCTGCATTTTTTATATTTTTTGATTTATTTAAAAAATACTTTACTGGACCAATTGTTATTTCATTTTCATTTTCAATATAAAATTTTTTATTATCTTTATCTAATTCCTTATCTTCATTTTGTTTTATTTCAAAAAATGTTTTTAAATGTTCTAATTTAATAACTAAAATATTTAATGCTCTTTTTAATATTTCATATTCATCAAATTGTCCGTATGATTCAACCTTAAAAATAAATTTATTTTCATTAATTTGTTTATAATATGTATGAGACGCATTAAAAATTCCATTCACATAACCAATACAGCAAGTTGCTCTCATCGATAATTCAATATTTTCACCAGGTCTTAATTGTGATAATACAATAGGTGTATTAAATCCCAAATTAATTAATTTATTATTAATTTTACCCTGAATACTTTTTGTTGATACAAACATATTATCTGTTGTAGTATTTTCCACATTTAAATAATATTCAATAATTAAATCATCATCTGGATGTTTTTCAATTAATTCATTATTATCTTTTTTATAATATTTATCTTCTAAATGTAATACCTTATGACTAACATTTAAAATTGGTAATTGTGAAATCGTACATCTAAGATTACTATTATTATCTTTTGAAGTATTTTTATTAATATCTATATTTTCAGCTTCAAAAGCATAAATAGGTATTTCTGAATAACAAGTTCTTCTTAAAGAATTTATTAAACTATAATCAATATCATTTCCTGAAATTTCTAATTCCAATAAACTTTGATTATATTCATCTGGTTTATCATACTTTACTTGTTTAATATTCATCTTTATTATATAATATTGTTTTATTTTAATATTATTTTCAATTTTTATTATTATAATATTATTTAATATTTTAATAAGTGAAACATTTATAAAAATAAATATCTAATAAATTATAAATGAATAATCCCAATATTTCTCAATCAAATATACTATTTTATTTATCCACTTGTGAAACTTGTCATAATTTTAGAATTAAATGCCAAAGATATAATTTATTATCAAACTTCGAATTAAAATGTATTGATTATAATAAAGATTATTACGTCCAAAGAGGTTTAAAAAAAGTTCCTTCTATTGTTTTAAAAGGAACTACATCTATTATAGATGGTTCGGATTGTTTTAAATGGTTAGACCAAATGATTGTTTCAATGGAAGAGAATAATCAAAAATTATTACAAGATAGTTATAATAATCCATATAATCAAAATAATAATTATCATAATAAAGCAAGACCTCCACCATTAATTAAAAATAATCAAAGTAATAATAAAAAAACTGTATTAGATGGTTTTAATGATATGGAAATGAATAGTATTTCTGATAAATATGCTCACGAATCCGAAAAAAATAACGACTCATTTAAACAAAATTTTCAATTAAAAAATATGAATAGTGAAATATTTACTCCCCCAATAGAAAAAACTAAACTCAAAGAAAATAAACAATCTGATTTAACTAAAAGATTAACATTACAACGAAATAATGATACTAATAATTTTAAAAAAAAAATAGAACAAGAACATATTAAAATAATGAATAAAAAATAAAAATTGATATAAATAAATATAATTATATTTTATAAAATGAATATTGACGAAAAATACTTATCTAAAAAAAATAAATTTAATATTGATAGAAAAATAATTTTTGAAACAAAAGATAATTTAGAAAAAATTAAAAATAATAATGAAATTTTATTCTTATATAAATACATAATTAAAACAATTAATAAAATAGATGAAAAAGAAAACAAATATAAAATATATTATGAAGATTTTAATAATAAATTATTTAATTATAGAGAAACAAATAAAAGAAAATTTAAATTAATGATTAAAAGTCAAAAATTTATTAATAGAGAGAAAAAATATGATATTATATACGAAAAAAAGAAAGAAACTTTAGAAGATATTAAAAAATTTTATGTTTTATTTATAAAATAAAAATTTTTTTTATTAAATAATGTAAAATAATTTATTATTAAATAATAAATTATTTATATATTTTATCAATGGGTGAATTAATTAAAATTAAATCATTTGAAAAAAATATAATTAAATCATTAAATAATAATATTCCAGTTAGTTTTGATGATAATAAAAAATTATCTATTTTTGTAATTGTATTATTAGAATTATTGTTTAAAAATAACATAAATATAAGCAATCAAATACTAAATTACTTAAAAAATGATAATATAATTAACAAAGAAATATTTAATGATGAATACACTAAAATTAAATTTATGCTTTCAAATATGGTTAAAACATTATCACCTAAACAAATTGAAAATAATATAGAAAGTTCATATAGATATAATTATAATGAAATTAATAAAATATCAGAAGGCTCATTTGGAAGTGTTTATAAAGTATTACATAATTATGATAATACATATTATGCAATTAAAAAAATATTTATAACTGAAGAATTATTAGAAGATAATTATAATTTTTTAAAAGAAATACAAATATTTTCTAAATTATATCACCCTAATATTGTTAGATATTTCACATCATTTATATCTATTGATGAAGATAGTATTAATGATTTTAATAGTGATGAAGAAAATGAAATTAAAATAGAAAATACTACCTCAATATTATTTATTCAAATGGAATTATGTGATAAAACATTATATGATTATATTAACTATGAAACAAAACAGTTTAATAATAGTTTAAAATATTTTGAAGAATTATTACAAGGAATACAATATTTACATTCATTAGATATAATTCATAGAGATATAAAACCAAGTAATATATATTTATTAAATAATCAAGTTAAAATTGGTGATTTTGGTTTATCTACAATTAAAAAAGATAATATTAATAAAATGTCTGATGATATTGGAACAAATTTTTATTTAGCACCTGAAATATTAACTGGTGAATATGATAATAAAATAGATATTTATAGTTCAGGTATTATTTTAATTGAATTATTATTAGAAACACAAACTATTTCTGAAAAATATCAAATAATAAAAAATATTTTAGAACAAAAAAGTTTTAATAAACATAAATTTAATAAAATAATTAAATATATGTTGTGTGATAAAAATAAAAGATTAAATATTAATGATTTAATTTATAAATATAAAAAAATACAAAATAATTACATATCATCATCATCTGAATCAGTTAAAATAGCTTCTTCTTCCGCTTGATTTGTTTCAAAATCAGGATTAATTCTTCCATTAATTTCAGGATATGTTCTAATATCAAATACTGGAGGATTACATCCAAAATCATAATGTGGGGGAGAAACTAAATTAGCATCTGGTTGAGTAACAACTGGTGTAGGCTTGACATTTGAAAATCCACCAGGAATATTAGCAGGGTATGGTGTTTGAAAATTATCTCTTGCTTCAAGTTGTGAATTAACAGCTCTATCATAATAAATATTTACTTGTGGATTAATATTCAAATCATAAAAACGATTAATACTCATTGATCTATTTAATTGTTTAGGAAATGATAATAAAGAACTAACTGGGTCTAAAGTTTTATTACAAGTAGTATTTGTATGAGTTTTAAAATCAAATACATTAATAGGATTAACTCTACCTTTTCTATCAGTTGAATTTTTAACATTTAAATTCTTCATAATTGAATCAATATCACTTAATTGACCTCTTGGAAAATTACCAGGATTAGATACAGCTAATTCATTACCCCATCCACCATAAGATGATCTTGGACCACCACCATTATCACTTTGACATCTTTGACAACTTCTAACACGATTAGGGTCTAACATAGATTGAAGAGGAGCAGTTGATTGTTCAATATCATCTCTAATAGTAGAAGGGTCATAACTTAATCTTGAAGAAATACCATAGTTAAATCCACTATTAGTGCAAGTTTTAGGATTATACATTGGAGTGCAATTTATAGTATCACATTTATTACAAGAACTTTTAAATGGTTTAGATTGTTCTGTTGAATTCATATTCTTATATATAATATTTAATATAAAATTTTAATTTAATATTATAATAATTTTATTATAATATAAAAATTTAGTATATATATTTTTTTTTTTAATTTTTATTTTTAATGAATAGAAAATCTTGCAAATATAATAAAATAATTAATTTAAAACAAAATAAACCAATTATAGAAATAAAAAATGAAAGAACATTATTTTCAGGAATATTATTAAAAGATGATAAAAAAGTTGGTGTTATATCTGGATGGACTGAAGAAGTTCCAAATGCATTTGATATATTGCAATTAAGAACACGAAATTTATATTTTAAACTACCTTGTGGAGACATTATTGCCAATGGACTTTCAGATGTATATGGAAATAATAATTTATTAGATAAAAAACATTATACAGCAATTACTGGAGGAACAAATAAATATTCAAATATTACTGGAGAAATTTTAACTAAACGTAATAATGATGAAACTTATAATCACACAATTTATATTAAATATCTATAATTAATATATTATATGATTAGAATTATTATAAGAAATAATAATCATTATTTATTTTCATATGCTTCAATATTAAATAAACTTATAACTAATTCAAATATTTTTATATCTAATAACAGTTTAAAAGATGATAAAAAGTATAATATAAATTTATACATTGAAGATATATTAGAAGATACATTTGAATTATTAAATGATGATAATATCATTAATGTTTTATTAATTAGTAATAATAACTATAAAGATGAATATTTAGTAAGATATGGATTCAAAAATAAAAATTTAATTAAACTAAAAGATTGTATAGATTATGTATTTTATAAATTTAATTTTATGGAAAATTATTTAAAAAATACATATAAAAATATCTTAAAAATACCAGTATTAATTACTGATAATATAAATAAAAATAATTATATTACAAACAATAATATTATGTATTTAAATATTGATAATTTTAATTTTTTTGATAATAGTAAAATTATAGATTGTTGGATTAAAAATAATTATTTTAATTATATTAAACCAAAACCTAAATTAATTGTATATTGTCATTCATATAAAATTATTTTATCAAATATCATAAAAAATATTAAAAGTCATAAAAATATTAAAATTATTCATCGTTTTGATAATAAAAAAATTAATTATGATTGTTCTATTATAACAACTGATAATTATGATTTAGATTATGAAATTACTAATAATATTGTAAATAAAAAATATATTATCACATTTAAAAAAAATATAACTGATGAAATATTTAATAATTATATAATATTAAATGAAAATAATATTAAAGAATGTTTTACACAATTTTTTAATTTAAATATTAATGATAGAATAAAACAAATAAAAGAAAATAATTTATTAATTGAAAATAATAATAATCAATTTAAAACATTATTCAATGATTTTAAAAAAAAGTTTCTCTAAAAGTTTTTATATATTCAAAATATTTTTTATAATTTGAATTTGTTTTAATTAAATCTTTAACAATTAAATCCCATTCCAAATAATTTATTAATTTATTATTCTTTAAATAATTTTCATCAAATGTTGTATTAAATCTAAATGGTTTATCTCTAACATATTTATAAACATCACTATTCTTTTTATATTTATTATAATTAATATTTAATCCACTAATCATATTTGTTGAATATGTCTTATCAATATCTTTATTTGAAAACATTGTATTTTTTTTATCATTCCATTCAGGATATATTGTAAAAAAAGTAATTATTTCATCATTACTATATATAAAATATTCATTTTCAAAAAATTTTGAATAATTACTTATTAAATATAATGATTTATTATATAATTCAATTGTTGGAATTATTAAGTAATAATTACCATGCAGACCCATTTTTGTTAATTCAAATTCATCATAATCACTATTATATTTATAAGTAGATTTATTATAATCATTAAATATATAATCAATATTATTTTTTACAATACAAGAAGCATCTAAATATAATAGTTTATCATAATCATATAATCCAAATATTTGATTTTTTGTTGTATAATATTGTATATTTTTATAATGTTCTTTATTTTTTTTAAAATATTCTGATTCGAAATTTGTTTTTAATAAATCAATACCAACTACTAAATCATATATTATATTAATTTCATCAATCATATCTTTATTTAAACCTTTAAAATTATCTTCATCTTTATCTTGGACCATGCAAATTAATTTATATTTTGTTTTCGTTAATCTTAAACTATGACCCAAAGCTAATATTCCTGGAATATATGCATCACCACCAAATATTATAGTTACAAAAGCTTTTTTACTATTATTTTTATTTATATTACTTGGATAATATCTAAAATTAGATTTTTTTAAATCCATAGTTTTAATTTTATCATTTAATTTTAATATTTTTTTTTCAACACTTTTTTTAGATATACCTGTTTTTTCTAATTGTTTTATAAAATCATTATCATTCATAATATACAATTATATTATATAAAAACTAAAAAATTACATATTTTCTTGGTCCAAATTTTCAGGAGCAGGTTGGACTGGACCCAAATTAGATGAAACTAAGTTATTAACTCTTACTTGTTGAAATCCACCTTGATATAAAGGTTGATTAGAACAACTATTTAAGAAAACATTTAAATCAGCATATTGATTTCCATCAGCACCATAAAAATCATTATATCCATTTAATCTTCTTTCATTATTCATTTGTCTAAAACTTTCTTTAGGACAAATATTTTGATTTGGTAATGAATAACCAGGTCCAGTAGGTCTTGGAATGTTATTATACACAATAGGACACATATTAGGAGGAATAACTACAGGAGCATTAGGAGAAAATGTACTAATACAATTTTTAGGAGGAGGACAATTGGGATTATATTTAAGAGCATTACAGTTAGATAAAGGTCTTGTTTGATTTCTTAATTCAGATTCGACATCTACAATAGTAGGATCTTGTCTGAACCACATTTTATCATAAATGCATCTATTACAGTTTTCTTCAGCTCCAAAATAAAGTTGATGTTGTAAAGGAGCGGTAGATAAATGTAAATCTTGAGCGTAATTGCAACAATCATATGTTGGTAAATTAGATGAACCTTGAGTGCCGTATGACATATTTATATAAATATGATATATAAAAAAATATTTTATTATAAAGATATTTATAATTAAACTATAATTATATTGTTTTTATCTTTTAAAACTCATACTTCGATTATCCAATCTTGAAGATGTGCCAATTAATCTATCATCAAGAACTTGATTATAATTACAATCTAAATATTGAAATTGATTTTCAAAAGGTTGGTCATTTTTAATTGCTCTATTTCTTGTATTTGATGTATTCATTAATGATAAATCTTGAAAATATCTATCAGATGATATACTTTCTCCATAACCGTGATTTACATTATTATAATGATTTACCCTTTTTGTATTTTGAATATTTGGATAAGCGTGTTTAAATTCTGTATCAAAATTTTCAGTAATTAATTGTTGATTATCCAAAACATTATTAATAATATCAAATTGTCTTATACTTTCACTTCTATCTGTATCAAATAACTGTGTTCTGGCAAATGCTGTATGATCTACATCAAATTGTGGTCTTTGAGCTACTTCAGATTCAGTATAATATCTATTTGCATTAATACACGAACCTTGATTCATATCAAATGACCTTTCTTGTGATTTTTGTTTTTCGTCATTTCTTTTTTCTTTCATTTTATTCATTTTAGTATAATATTCATTCATTGCTCCTTCTACTTGACTAAATAATTCAAATTTTGGTTTTTCATTATAATTTTCATTTTCATTAAATCCAGAATAAATTTGATTTGATGTTCCAGAACAACCATTCACTCTATAATTAATTTCTCTATGATGTAAAGGTTTTCCTTTTTTAATTCTATTTAATAATTTGGATAATTTTCCAACATCATCTTCATTAAAATTAAATCTTTTTAAAAATTGTTCATCAAATTCAACACCATTATTTCTATAATATTTAATATTTTTTAATAATTCAACATATGAAGGTAATTTTGGATTATTTACTGTTCCATTTAATAAATTTGAATTATAAGAATTTACAAACAAATCAATATCATCATTAGGAATATTATAAATTAAACTCATATATATAAATATATTTATATAATATTTTAAACAAATTATTTAAACTTAATAAATATTGAGATTTTATATTTTATTTATAATCTTAAATATTTATTATACCTAATACATTGAATTTTTGTACTAATAAGAACTAAAAATATTTTTAGTTCTTGTAATATTTTTTTATTTTTTATATTTATGATGATAAACAATCATATTAATATTATTTAATATTATATTTTTTATATTTTTATTTTTTATTATGATATTTTTTATATTTTTATTTTTTATTTAATTAAAACTAGTCATATCAAATTATTTTTAATTTCTTTTATATTATTACAATATATTTACTCTTTTTTATTTTTATATTTTTTTATAATATTTGAGAATATAATTTAAAAGAATTTCTATAAATATTACTTAATTTTTCTTTAAATTCTTTTTTAAATTCTACTATTATTTTTATCACATCTTCATAACTATTATTTACACTTCTATTTATTTTGTTTTTTAAAACAGAAAATACTGTTTCTATTGGATTTGTTTCTGAATGATATGGAACATTATATATCAAGTGCATTTTCTCTTTTATTGCATATTCTTTTAACTTTTTTGTTCTATGTATTACACAATTATCCATTAAATATGACATTTTATTTTCTTTATCTTTTCTTTTTAACTTTTTTATAAATTTTAAATATTTTTCACCATTTAGTGCTTTTTTTACTATTGAAAAATCTATTATATTTTTATTTGTTATAGCCATTACTAAACTATATCTTTTATCATTTATTATTCCTTTATTATTTTTTATAATACACTTTTTTCCTTTTAAACTCCATCCATATGATGGTTTTGAAGATAATACAATTGATGTTTCATCTATACTTATTATATTCTCTTCTTTTAATTGCTCTATTACTTCTTTTTTGTTTTTTAATTGTTCTTTTTGTTCTTCAATACTGTATGGATTTGTTTCTATTTTTGTTTTTTTATATGTTAAATTATTATTTTTTACAACATAATAAATTGATGATTTTGAAATTGAAATGTTAAATGTTTTTAATATTTTATTTTTTATTGTTTTAATATTTATAATTGGATTTACTTTTATTTCATTTAATATAAATTGTTCTATTGTATTTGTTATTTTTTTATTTTTATATATTCTATTTTTTACTTTTTCTGGTTTATTTTTTAACCAGTTATATATACTATTTATATGACCTTTAAAAATTTTATTTATTATTTCTTTTCTTTTTATACCTTTTATATTATAATTTGGAAGTTCATTATATACAGTTAATAATATATTTTTTATTTCATTATTATACATTTATTACTTGATAATAAAATAAATTAAAGAAATAACCTTAAATATATTTATGAACTTAAAACAAGAAGACTATAAAGTCTTCAAAATAAAATTACAAGATATTATATTAAATAATGATATTCAAATTAAAATAACAGACGCTTGTAGAAGAACACATTTAATTACTACTCATGTTTATCAATTTATAAGATTATATATTTTAAATTGTTATCATAATGATTTATTAATTCCAATTATAGATATAAATTTTATTAAAATGACATTTAAAGTTTTATCTCTTGATTCAAAAGGTCCTAAACCTAAAAATGACAATTTAAAAACTTTTAATTTATTAAATTCATTTTATGAAAATGAATATTCTAAAATAGGAATGAAATCAAAATTAAATTCATCTAACCTTTCACAGATATTAACATATATATCTGTTGATATATTAACAAACATTGAAAATAATATAAAATTACATTTTATCAAATATCTTAATAGATTTGTTAATTCTTACTTTAAAGATACAAATGAAGAAATTATTGAAAAAGAAACAACAACTAAAAATAAGTCAATAAAAAGAAAAGAATTATATAAAGAACTTAAAGATATTAAAAATGATTTAATTAATAATACTGCTTTGTGTATTAAACATAAAGATTTTATAAATAAATATAGAAAAGAAATATTACCTAAAGATTATAAAGATGATAGTGATATACAAATAAATCCTCAGAAATATATTAAACATATGATATTTATGAATTTAGAAATAGAAAAATTAAAAAAGAAACAATTTCAATTTTTTCCTTTAAGAAATGATTTAAATTTAAAATATATTCCATTAGATAGTGTCATAATAGTAGATTTATTAATGAAAATGAATAAAGGAGAAAAAAAACAAGAATATTTAAGTGATATAATAAATTTAAAAGAAAAAATATGGAATTCATCTTTTAAATTAAATCATAAAATCTTTAAACCAAAATGTAAAAAGCAGTATGTTTTTAACCATATGATTTATACAGATGGATATGGAGTTTCAATTCAATTTATTAATAAAAATAATATTGAAAAAGAAAACAGTAAAAAATTAAATATGAAAAAAGCAAAAGAAGTTATGAAAGAAAAATGTAAAGATAAAACAGAAGAAGAAATAAAAAAAATAAAAGAAGAAGAAAAAAAGAAAAAAGAAGAAAAAAAATTAAAAGATAAAATAGAAAAACAAAAAATAAAAAAAGAAATGAAAGAAAAATATAAAAGTAATAAAAATAATAAAAATGAAAACAAAGAATTTAAATATTTAGAAGATTTAAATAACAAAGATTTTAATGAAGCATATAAAAATTATGTAGTAATAGACCCAGGAAAAAGAGATATATATAAAATATTACAAAAAACAGAAAAAGGTAATAAATTTATGTCATATAGTTATAAACAAAGATTAAATGAAATAGGAAAAGTAAAAATGAATAAACAGTTAAAAAAATATAAAAATAAAACGGATATAGAAAAGTTAGAAAAAAAGTTAATAGATACTTGTAAAAAAAGTAATAAAATAGAAAAATTTAAAGAATATTTAAAAGTAAAAATGGAAATATATAACAGTATAGTTTCATTATATGAAAAGTCAAAAAGTAGAAGATATAAATGGTATTCATATTTAAATAAAAAAAGAAGTGAAGATAATTTAATGAAGAAAATAAAAAAAGAATATGGAATAGATGTATCAATATTTATAGGTGATTGGAGTAACGGAAATTATCAAATGAAAAATTTTGCAAGCACTCCTCGAATAGGATTAAAGAGAAAGTTAAAAAAGAATTTTAAAGTATATAATTTAGATGAATATAAAACATCAAAAATGTGTTATAAAACAAAAGAAGAAACAAAGAATTTAAAAGTAAAAATAAAAGATAAAGAACAAAAAATCACGATTAAAAAATTGCATCCTGTCTTAACATATCGAATGGAAAACAATAGAATAGGATGTATTAATCGTGATAAAAATAGTTGTTTAAATATGTTGAATATAATAGAAACCTGGAAATTAAAAAAAGAATATCCAACATATTTAAAACGACAAATAAGTAACAACAACCCTTTATAGTGTCAATTGTTGTTGTGCGATGTATATACTTAGTTATATGCATCAAGCGTTTTTATATTAGTATAATTTTAAATTGTATTGAGTATAATATGAATTATAATGACTTTTCAAATTCTATTAAAGAAACTAAATATGAAAGTAGAGTAAATTCACAATTTAATAGACTTATAGATAGTATAAGAATAGAACAAAAAGATAATGTATTTACTAATGAAAGAGACCTTTTTAATCAAAATTCTAATGGAAATACTGAAAATTTAGATTTTAGTCATTTTAAAGTTAATGATTATGAATTAGGAATGCCATTACATAATCCCACAATATTAAGAAATAAAAAATCATTATTATCAAAACCTTTAATGCAACAAGAAAATAATATTATTCCAGTTGAAAATAATAATTTTACTGACGAATATTATTCAATTAAAACTGATAATGAAGAAAAAAATATTGAAAAAGGAATTGTTGAATATGAATACACATACAATATTAATAACAAAAAATCTTTTTTTAATATTAATACACCTTTTTCATTATCATATGTTTGGAAAACATTAGTTTTACTTTCTAAATATCCAACTAATCAAAAATTATTAGATATGTTAAATATTAAAAATAAAAATTTAATATTACAATCTATGAAAGATAATTGTGATTTATTTAATCAATATTCTAAAATTAATATTAGTATTCCATCAGAATATACTATAAATCAAGATTATATTAACAAATTAAATAATATTTTTAATATTAATATTTTTAATAGAGACCATAATTCATTAATTAATTCAAATGAAGAAATTATTATGATTAATCTTGAAACTAATTATAGTTTATCTTTACCAAGTTATTATAACCCTAAAATTATTGTAAATAATTTAATTAATCAACAAATAAAAACAAAATTTATTAAATTGGAAAATGTATATTCATATGTAAATTTTGATAATAATGAAATTAATATTGAAATACCATTACTTAATAATACAATAATCGGATTTATTTATAATAATTATAAACAAAATATAAATGAAATAAATTATGATAAATTACTAAATGATAAACCAATTAATACAAAGATTAATAATTTTATTTTTCCTAAATTTACAACAAATAAATTTACCGATTATGGATATAAATTTAACGAATTATTAAGTGATTTTCATTTAGGAGAAATAATTTATGGGAAATTATTCAAATTAGTTATTAATCAATGTTTAGATTTAAATATTAATATTAATTCTAATAATAGTATTAATAATATAAAAAATATAAATAATATAAATCTAATTAATATTAATCATTCTAACTTTTTCTATATTAAAGAAAATAAAAAAATTATTATTTCTGGATATTTTAAAATTTAATAATTATATTATATAACTTAATGACAGTATCTTTTTCACCATTAAGTGGAGCTTTAACTAATAATAATTTTACATTACAATGGAATGATACAAATCAAATATTCGCTACTACAGCAACATTATATATAGATGATATTGCTGTTAGCACAATAAGTATTACACAATCTACATTTACAATTATCTTTAATAATATTGATTTAACACAATTTCAATTTGGTAGTTATCCAATTCGTGTCACTGGAAATAATTCATATAATGAAACAGCTTTAATTAATTTTGATGTTACTTGTTTTTTAGAAGGAACTGAAATATTATGTTTAATAGATAATGAAGAAAAATATATTAAAATTGAAGATATTAGTGATGATACTATGATTAAAACATATAAACATGGATATAAAAAATTATTATATAAATCACATCAAAAAGTTCGTAATAATATTGTTTGTATGAAAAAAGATAGTTTAGATACTAATGTTCCATTTAATGATTTAAAAGTTACTACAGGTCATTCTATGTTAGTTGATAATCTAACTGATGATGAAATAACTGAAATTGAAAAATGGAATCAAGTTAAAAAAATAGATGATAAATTTTTAATATTAAGTAGAGTAAGTAAATATTTTGAAGAATATGATACTAAAGAATTAAATAATGTTTATCATTTAATATTAGAAGCAGATGATTTAGATACACAATATGGAATATATGCTAATGGTGTATTAATGGAATCAATGAGCAAAAGATTTTTAAAAATTTAATATCTTTGGCTTTCTCCATATAATCTATCTGGATAAGCACAATTAGCGGTATTCTCTTTACAAGTTTGATTTGTTTTAAATAACCAATTTCTATAATCTGTTTGACCTTGAACTCCTAAATTAGTTGGAACTGTATAAAACATATTTTGTGAATTATTCCTTGCAAATACATCACTTGTATTTCTAAATATTGATGAATTATATAAATTATTCATCTCTTTTTGAATATTTTCATCACTTGTATTACAAGCTTGAGGAACATTTTCCAAATCTAAATAATCACTAAATACAACATTCATAAAAGGGTTTTCAGCTGTTGGTCTTCTACAGGTATTCTCTTTATATATTTTATTCTTTGTATATGGTAATTTATTTTTTTTTTCTTTTATTTGTTGTTTATTAAAATTATCTATATTAATAATACTTTTATCTTTTCCCAAATTATATTCATTATCAAAATCAATATAACCAGAATTTAATATAAAATCTTCATCTTTACCTCCATCTTTTAAAATTGAATTATTAAACTTATTATATATAGAATTTATTGATGGATTATAATCAGCAGAATTTAATACATTATCATTATTTTGTTGTTTATAAAATTCTTTATTTTCTTCTTGATTTTCTCTCACAATATCAGATATTATAGCATCTTCATTATTTGCATAAGCATAATAAAATATTATAATTATTACCAAAATTATCAATAAATAATTAATAATATTCTTTCTTGAACCAAAAATAATTAATAATATTATATAATAAATTATTAATCTACTCACCGCATTTAATTGTTTTACTCTTGACATATTATTTGTTGGAATTATTTGCAAATAATCTTTATATATAATAGACGGATCCGAAACCCAAAATTCATTCACCATAATTTATAATTATAAATTACAAAAAATATTTAAAAAAATAATATTAATTTTCTAAGCTCTCTAATATTTTTCTTTTCTTTTCCAACTCCTCAAGCTTTTTTTTTGTTTCCTCATCTAATGATGTTTCTACATCACTATCACTTTCATCATCAATACTTTTATTCATATTATTAACATTATTATTTTGTATTATATTATTTTCATTTTGTTGAATAGTTTGTTGTTGATTTTGTTGAATAGGTTGTTGTTGATTTTGTTGAATAGGTTGTTGT